>MTKZ01004022.1_pt2 | contig 12630 bp, 9 predicted proteins | sample 1042781 | NCBI WGS metagenome assembly MTKZ01 (sample SAMN06212207, study PRJNA360539) | anaerobic digester metagenome | biome: Wastewater treatment plant; material: sludge; isolation source: anaerobic digester fed with sludge from wastewater treatment plant | place: Denmark: WWTP Viborg ...
AACGGTGGAGGCGACAGCCGGTCCGAATCCGGACTTTGGATTCGAGCATGGCGGCCAGAGCGACAGGGAGACTCCTGAACCCATTCCGAACTCAGAAGATAAGCCTGTCCACGTTCTGCACTGTACTCAGGTGCGCGAGCCCTCGGGAACTGCAGATCGCTGCCACGCTCACCTAACTTTATTTTTCTTTCAAGCCGATAGCAAGGGNNAGCCGATAGCAAGGGCTCCAGGATTACTATTATTATAAATCCAACTTAGCCTTGCAGCACGGTTGATAGGAATATAAGCCTCCGGAAGCGACAGGCGAAAGTGAGCTGCCATGCTCACCTAACTTTATTTTTCTATCTCTAGCTGGAGCTAGGCTCCCGAATTACTGCTATCACGAATCCAGGCGGCCATGCGGCATCCCCGTCCCACAGGAGCGCGAGCCCTCGGGAACGGCAGATCGCTGCCATATTCACCTAACTTTATTTTTAAAGTAATACCCCGATGCTTGCATCGGGGATAAAGGGCATGCGTATTCAACTTAGGTTTGAATCGGAATTACCTGGTTCCGCTTTCATGCGGCGGCGCCTTGGATGCCCCGTCTGCTTGCAGCGGGGTGCGCCGCCGCCGTTTCACTTTTCTTTCAAGCCTACGGTAAGGGTTCCCGAATTACTATTATCACGAATCCCATTCAGCCATGCGACACGGTCGATGGGGAGCATGTGCGCCCTGAAACGAAGGGAAATATGGATCGCTGCCACGCTCACTTAACTTTTATTTTCTATCAAGCCTACGATAAGGGCTCCCCAATTACTATTATCACCGAATCCCATTCAGCCATGTGAAACGGTCGATGGGGAGAATGTGCGCCCGGAAACGAAGGGAAATATGGATCGCTGCCATATTCACCTAACCTTTTCTATCTTTAACTGGAGCATGGGCTCCCTGATTACTATTATCACGAATCCCAATTAGCCAGGCAGCACGGTTGATCGGGCATACTATGCGCCCTGAAACGAGGGAAATGCAGATCGCTGCCATGCTCACCTAACTTGATACGCAATTACGGCCTGATTTGCGATACATGCGAAAAGATTTATTAGTCTAGGGCAATTGAGCATCAGAATTCGAAAGGGGATTCAATTGACATACAACATTTTGCGCCTTACCCAGAGCCTTCCCTCTCAAGGAAAAAATAACATCCATATCGAATTGCTAAGGGAAGGCAAATTCACTCAAACCGCCAATGTATCCTTCGAGTTCAATCTATCTCCTCAGGACGAGGAACGTCTCCGCTGGTACTTCGAGGACTACCTCCAATACTTCCAGGACCCTGCTCCTACAATCGCCAATCAAGTGGAAAAAAGGTTGAAAGAAATTGGCATCGAACTCTTCAACAAGATTTTCAACTCAAATATCGATGCCCGTAATATCTGGTCCGATGTGCTCCCACAGCTTAACGATACCCGCATAGAGATTGCATCTGACATCCAAGAGGCCACCAATATGCCCTGGGAGCTGATGCGCAATCCTGACGATCTTCAGCCCTTGGCTCTGAGCGTTATCTCTTTCATGCGCATTTATAATCAAGAACATTCACATCCCAGATATGAAAAAACCTCTGAAGGTCCAATACGAATTCTCTTAGCCATATGTCGGCCTGATGCAGAAGATGATGTTCCCTTCCGCTCTGTAGCCAGTAGGATCATTAAAGGGCTGAGCGCTAAAGGTAGTTCTTGCTTCCAACTTGACGTCCTTCGCCCACCCACCTTTGCTAATTTAGGACATATTCTAAAGGCCGCGAGAGATCAGAATAAGCCGTACCATGTGCTTCATTTTGATGGGCATGGTGCTTACGAGGGAAACAGAGGATGGATATACTTTGAGCATCCTGATCCTAATGAAGAGCCGGAATTAGTTAACGGGGAACGATTAGGAAAATTGATGCAAGAATCTGATGTTCCCATACTTGTTCTCAATGCCTGTCGTTCAGCGTATTCTGAATCCCCTAGCGAGCCCGCATCTTCGCAGGATGCTAATGTGATCGATGCTCGCTTGCGTGTCAGAGCTTTCGGATCCCTAGCTCACGAGGTTATGCATTCTGGCTTGGCAGCGGTAGTGGCGATGAGGTATGTAGTTTATGCAGCGACGGCTGCTCAGTTTATGACCGAGTTCTATGATGCTCTTGTGCAAGGCAAGACTTTTGATGAGGCAGTAAACCTTGGCCGAAAGTATCTTCATGACCAGCCCGCGCGTGAGATAGCCTTCCGAGAAATGAAGCTTCAGGATTGGTCTGTACCAATACTCTTTGGAGCTGGTTCCATAGCCCTTTTTCCTAGTCTGAATGAAGAAGAAAAATCTGAGAATAAATTGAGTGAGAACGATGCTATGCCGGATTGGGATTACATTGATCCAAGCCTGCCTCATAGTCCAGATACAGGATTCTTTGGCCGGGATGAGACAATCCTGGCTATCGACCGTGCTCTTGATTCTCATAAGGTTGTCCTGCTGCATGCTTATGCTGGAAATGGCAAAACTGCCACGGCAGCAGAATTTGCGCGATGGTATTCTGCGACTAGAGGAGTAGATGGTCCAGTGTTATTCACATCATTCGAACGGTATAAGTCGCTTCCTCAGGTCCTAGATAAGATAGGACAGGTTTTTAGCGAGATTCTCAAAGTGCAGGATATTAATTGGCTTACTCTGAATGAAGATCAGAAAAGAAGTGCTGCTTTGGAAATACTAAAGCAGCAACAAGTTCTTTGGATATGGGATAACGTCGAACCAGTTGCTGGGTTTCCGAAAGGAGCAGAATCATCCTGGACCATTCAGGAGCAGCAATATCTCGCCAATTTCCTGCGAAGTGCCCAAGAAACAAAAGCCAAATTCCTTCTCACTTCTCGACGAGAGGAGGATGATTGGCTGGGAGATCTGCCATATAGAGTCAAAGTTCACCCTATGCCAATGTTTGAGAGAATGGAGATGGCACGAGCCATAGCCGACAAGCATGGGCAAAGCATGGTCGATGCGAATAGCTGGAGGCCGCTACTAAGATATTCGGAGGGCAATCCACTGACCATAACCATACTTATGTGCCAGGTCCTTAGAGAAGGCATAGGTACTGAAGACCAGATTAGAAAGTTTGTGGATCAACTGAGATCCGGCGAGAAGGATATCGAGGACGATGAACGCCTAGGTAGGTCCAGATCTCTCGGTGCTTCCTTAAGCTATGGTTTTCAATATGCATTCAACGATTTTGAACGCAAGATTTTGGCAATCCTACATTTCTTCCAAGGATTTGTGAATGTTGACGTTTTGGCATCAATATTCGATACAAAGAAGTCAGTGCATATAGATCCAGAAGGAAGATTTTCTCCCAGAGATGGAATCGTAATCCTGAATAAGGCTGTTGATACAGGGCTTCTCACAAATGTTGGTGAAGGACGTTATTCCATCCATCCGGCCTTGCCTTGGTATTTCAATAATATGTTTCAGCAATACTACCAAAAAAATGAGGCTAGGGCGGTTAGAGCCTTTGTGACGGCAACGAGCGCTCATGCTAATATTCTATATAATGAATATGTGGGTGGCAATCGTGAAGTAGTTTCAGATCTAATCCTGGAAGAGAACAATTTTCTTTTTGCTGGACGATTGGGTCTTAATCACAACTTATGGATGCCGACTATTTCCATAATGCAAGGAATCAGAGTTCTCTATGAGCACACAGGCAGACGATTTGAATGGAAAAGACTGGTGGAACAGATAGAGCCATATTATTTAGATGCAAGAACCCTTGGACCTATTCCTGGACGACAAAATGGATGGGACGTGGTTATCAACTCCAAGATCCGACTTGCCCACCAAGAGCGAAAATTTGAGATGGCACAAAAGTTAATCAAGAAATACATAGAATTGAGCCGCAAACATGTCGCTAGGTATTTAGCTGAGAGTCCAGGGAGTCAAGACAGAATTGGCAAGGCTGTAATTTGGAATTATATCGTCTCAATCGAAGAAATGGGGCATATCCAGCGTGAAATAAAGAATCCAGAATGCCTCCAGACCTATCAAGAAGCTCTCAAAATTAGGAGAAAATTTGGTTTTAAGGATAAGACCGGATCTCTAAGTCAATGTATAGGAACTGCATATTTGCATGTAGATGAAATCAAGGACTTAAGTAAGGCAGAGAAATGGTGTAAGGATAGTCTAAGTCTTATTGACAGTTCCGATTTGGTGTCAGTGGGAAAATCATTGCTTTTGCTCGGACAGATAAATCTTGAACATATAAGAGAACTACACGAATATGACCCTGAACAAAAGAGCTCTAAGGAAGCTCAAAAGTATCTAAATCAAGCTCTAGAAACTTTTCCATCTGATGACATACGCGATTTAATGCAAACCCATAATTCTTTGGGCAATCTATATGGATTCAAGGGGGATTGCAATAACGCTTTGAAGCACTACCGTGAAGCTATTATGTACGCAGACGATATAGATGGATATAGTGCGGCTCTCTATCGTTTGAATGTGGCATATAATCTCTTCGATGCTAAAATGATGTCTGATGCAAAGGATTATGCTCGATCTGCATTGAAAAGGTTCGAAGCCTATGGACTTGCCGGGGCAAAAAGAATAAAGGAAGCACAAAATCTGATAGACGAGATAGAAAGGTCCTGAAATCCAAAGCGATTCAATCCTTATAAACGCATTTCAATTCAACAATGTTGCGAGACACATGAAAATCAAATCGATGAGATCATTTATCCGGTAGAGACCGCTTTGGGAAAAGGCGAGGGAAACATGGATCGTCATATTCACCTTGCTTTCTTCTGTAACTTTAACTGGAGCGAGGGCTCCCGAATTACTGCTTTCACGAATCCCAGGCAACCACGCCGCATCCCGTCCCAAAGGGGCGCGAGCCCTCGGGGGAGCAGCAGACATTACCCCAAGATGGAACCAGGGCTCCCTGATTACTATTATCACGGGTCCATGCGATCATTCCCACCTTGCCCACGGCATGTCCCCCGTGGCCACGGGGTGAGGGGGGCCGTCCGGCCTTGAGGACAGCCCCCATTTTCTCGCGCGCGAAAACGGGAAGCGCGCGCGGAGTCCCCAGATCAAGAGCGTTCTTTGCTGTACTCAGGCGGGCGAGCCAACTGGAAACGATAGCCACTATCCCAAGCCGGATTCAGGGCGCGGCAATTGCTACTATCATGAATCTCAATTATCCTTGCTGCTCAATCGATAGGGAACATGGGCGCCCTGATTACTGCTATCACAAATCCAGGCAATCACGCCGCATCCCGTCCCAAGGGGCGCGAGCCCTCAGGAGGTAACAGACACTTGCCTAACCCGGATCCTGAGCTCCCAGATCACTGCTATCACGAATCCAGGAAACCATGCCGCATCCCCGCCCCACAGGGGCGCGAGCCCTCGGGAAGTGACAGGCATTATCCCAAGCCGGAACCAGGGCTCATGAATTACTGCTATCACGAATCCAAGGCAACCACGCGGCATCTCGCCAACAGGAGCGCGAACTCTCGAGAAGTGACAGGCATTACCCCAAGCCGGAACCAGGGCTCATGAATTACTGCTATCACGAATCCAAGGCAACCACGCGGCATCTCGCCAACAGGAGCGCGAGCCCTCGGGAAGCAGCAGACATTACCCTAAGACTGATGCAGGGCTCCCGGATCACTGCCAGCACGAATCCATGCGACCATGCCCACCTTGCCCACCTTGCCCACGGCATGTCCCCCGTGGCCATGGGGTCAGGGGGGCCGTCCGGCCTTGAAGACAGCCCCGTCAAGCCCTCGCGCGCGAAACAGGCGACGCGTAAAGTCCCCAGATCAAGAGTGTTCTGTGCCGTACTCAGGTGGGCGAGCCAACTGGAAACGGCAGCCACTATCCCAAGATGTATTCGGCGCGGCAATTACTGCTATCACAAATCCCAATTAGCCTTGCAGCTGAATCGATGAGGAGAATGGGCCCCCTGATAACTGCCAGCACAAATCCAGGCAACCATGCCGCATCTAGCCCCAAAGGAGCGCGAGCCCTCAGGAGGCAACAGACATTGCCAAAAGTCGGACCCAGGGGGCTCCATTAATTTTGGCAATAAAACTCACGATTCCGAGAATCTATCAACCAGGAAGATAAAGATGGCTAAATTTAAAATTCGAAAAAAATCTCAACTTCACTGCTTAAATCTCTTTATAAAGGACTTATCTATCCAGCTCTTCAGCGAATAAATCAACCGCGTCGGCACTCCAATACAGGTCTTGCCCACCACGCCCACGGCGCAATCAGCGCCCAATGATATCAGCGCCACCTGGCTGTCTGTGCTGGCCCGGACGGAATACTTTTCAAATGGCCGCCCCTTGATCATATTCCTGAAATGTCCCGCCAGGTACTTGGCCTGCCGCTCTGCCTCTAGACCGGTTTTGGTGGCCAGTTTTCCGTCGACCTCCACCCAGGCTCCGTCGCCGATGGCATATATGTTCCTCTCTGCATTGAGGTGGGAGTTAACCAGTATCCAGCCGTTTTTCTTGGGCAGATCCAGGTCCTGGATGAACTGACTGGGCTTTATACCTGCCGTCCAGATGGCCATGTCGCAGTCGAGACAGGTGTTGTCTGTGAAAATGATGCAGTCCTCTTTTACCTCAGCCACCTGGGTAGAGGTGAGGATGTTCACCCCCTTCTTGGAGAGGGCCTTTTCCACCAGAGCGGAGGTCTGAGCCGAGAACTGGGGCAGGACTCTGTCCTTGGCCTCGATGATGTAGATGCTGGCATCCAGACTCTCGGCTAAAATAGAGGCGGCCTCTACTCCAGTGAGGCCGGAGCCCATGATCATTATCCTCTCCGGATAATTGTCCTCCACAAATCGTCGCGCCCTCTTGGTCTCCTCAAGAGTGTTGATGGAGAAGGTATTCTCAACGCCTTGAATGCCGAAATAATTCTGAGCCGCACCTGTGGCCACCACGCAATAGTCGAAGTCCACTCGACTGTGCTCGCAGATAACGCTGCTGCCCTCTATGGAAAGCGCCTTCTCTTGGATGTGGGTGGCTCCTACCTTTTCGCAGAAAGGCTTCAAGGGAGCAGCCAGATCCTGAAGCCTGGTAACACCTCCCAGGTACTCCGGATAAAGAGCCTGCATCTCCACCTGCTTCTTGGGCTCGATCAGTACGAACTCCAAGGGACAGGGCGAGGCCACTCTGATCAGCTCCGCGCCGGCAATGCCCCCACCAATCACTGCAACCTTCATGACTCTGTTGACCTCACTTGCCACCTGGTTTCTGCTATTGAACCAGGGCTTAATCGCAGGTCTGCTATAAATGCATCGAGCCCTGATTGGGCAGAGAGGGGCAATGGATGATGCAGCTTTTATAGTGCAGCCATTCTAAAAGGTAGACGATTATGATCACTGTTTACTTTGATGGGCTCTGCTATCCTAGAAATCCAGGCGGCGTAGCCGCTTACGGCTATGCGGTCTACCGAAACGGCAAGCCCATCTGGCGCGGCTTTGGCGCAGTGGGCGAAGGGCGAGGCATGACCAACAACCTGGCCGAGTATGAGGCCCTGCTGGCGGCAGCCAGATGGCTGGTCGATGAGGGAATAGAGGAGAAGACAGTCATAAAAGGCGACTCAGAGCTGGTGATCAAGCAAATGAAGGGCGAGTACAGGATCTCCTCCGCCACCTCCCGAAAATATGCGCCGGAGATCAAGAGGCTCCTGCAGGGCAGGGATGTGAGCTTCTCCTGGGTACCGCGGGAAGAGAACCAGGAGGCAGATAGTCTTTCCCGCCAGGGGTATGAGGCATACTTGAGGCGAAAGAAAAGGGCGACAGTCTCGGGCTAGCTTGAGCATCCAGGGTTTGATTAAAGGATCTGCCGCCTGCATGGCCCATCAATAAAGAGATATAGTCAGCCGCTGAGCCTATTTCATGAGCTTGGCAGGCTATATCAGCCCAAGAGAGCTGAAGGATTTACTCATATCTCTGGCCGCACTGGTTATCGCCTTCTCCGTGCTGATCGGGGGAAGGAGCATTCCCGGCCTGGAGATGATCCTCACCATTGCCTTGGGCGTGGGAACCGGATTCATTCTGCATGAGATGGCACATAAGTTCGTGGCCCTGCGCTTCGGCTATATGGCGGAGTACCGGGCCAATATGACCGGCCTCTTATTAGCCGTGGTCCTCTCCTTTGCCGGACTCATATTTGCCGCACCCGGTGCGGTGATGATCAGCAAGCCCAGGCTGCCGGAGCAGTTCTACGGTCGGGAGCCCTGGGGCCAGGCCCAGTTGGCAGCGCAGCTCAGGAATGAATCCCTCTGGATATCTTTGGCCGGGCCTCTGACCAATATCATCCTCTCTTTGGCGTTCTTAGTTTTGCTGCTCTTAAGCCCATCGTGCGGCGTGGTCGGTCGTGCGGCAGGCTTCGGTCTTATGATCAATCTCACCCTGGCAGCTTTCAATTTGCTTCCCTTCGGGCCATTAGACGGCAAAAAGATATTCGATAGCAGCCGCAGAGCCTGGTTCATAGTGGGCCTGCCCACAATACTTCTAGGGCTCTCGATCTATCTCCGCATGATATAAATAAAATAAAGGCTCAGGAGAAAAGAATGCTCCAGCTAAATGCCATAGTATCGGGCAAGGTTCAGCATGTAGGCTATAGATCTCGAGTGGTGACTATGGCCAGAACCCTTGATCTCAAGGGCTGTGTCAGGAACCTGGAGGATGGCCGGGTCTATGTCCTGGCGGAGGGCGATAGAGCCGACCTGGAGAGGTTCTGTCGGGCCATACGAATGGAGGACCCTCTCATCAGGGTCGATGATATCCAGGTGCACCTCAACCCACCCAAAGGAGCCTGGGATGGCTTCTATAAGATCAGCGGCGAGAGAGAGACAGACTCACGCCTGGATACGGCCACTGTCTTTTTAAAAGAGCTGATTATAATAGTCAAAGACGGATTCAGAGAGACCAACCTCAGGCTGGGCAGCCTTGAGAGCAAGTTCGAGAGCATGGAAGGCAAGCTGGATCAGATCGTGGCTGGCCAGGAGAAGATTGCCTATAAGATCGATGCCGCCAGAAGGGAGATTGTCTCTGAGGTGAAAGAGCTGCGCTGCGACCTGCAGGAAGGAGCCGTTTCCCGACTTTCAAGGAAGAAGGGACAGACGGAGCAGCATGCTGAGGTCAAGCCAAAAATCCATATAAAGCCGAGTTGATGGCTGGCATCTTGCTTTTCATAATTCTCCAGGTCTTCCAGTTCTACTGCCAATGAAAAGGACTATGCGCCTGTATTTATTTCCCGATTCCGGAGTATTTCAGCGATTTGCGGATGGTTTCTTCTGCCCCTCCATCAGTTTTATATAGCTTATCCGTGGTTGTGCTGGAGAATTAACATCAAGCCCATTGATCATATTAATAGCTGAAGCGAAGGGAATTTAAAGAATAGAGACCGAAAGGGTGAAGATCTTCATGAGCAGGGTTAAGCTTACAGACACGGTTTTTAGGGATGCTCATCAATCTCTTCTGGCCACCAGGATGAGGACCAGAGATATGCTGCCCATAGCAGAGAAAATGGATCAGGTTGGCTTCTTCTCTCTGGAAACCTGGGGTGGCGCAACGTTCGATACCTGCATCAGGTACCTGAACGAAGATCCCTGGGAGAGGCTCAGGGCATTAAAAAAGGCCATGCCCAACACTCCCATGCAAATGCTGCTTCGCGGGCAGAATCTGGTGGGATACAGGCATTATGCNNGATGATGTGGTGGATAAATTTGTGGAAAAAGCAGCCACCAATGGCGTGGATATCTTCAGGATATTCGATGCCGTGAATGACATTCGCAATATGGAGCGCTCTATCAAGGCTGCCAAGAAGATGGAAAAGCATATTCAGGGTGGGATAAGCTATACCATCAGCCCGGTTCATAGCAATGAACTCTTTGCCCAGTTTGCGGTTCAGCTCGCTGAGCTGGGATGCGACTCCATATGCATCAAGGATATGGCTGGGCTCATCACTCCCAAGAATGCCCATGAGCTTATCCGAGCGGTGAAAAAGGAGGTCAACCTGCCCATTAACTTGCACACCCACTGCACCAGTGGCATGGCTCAGATGAGCTACTTTTATGCCTGCCAGGCGGGAGTAGATATCCTGGATACGGCCATGTCCCCTATCTCTGGAGGCAGCTCCCAGCCAGCCACAGAGAGCCTGGTGGCTTCACTGCAGGGCACTCCTTATGATACAGGTCTGGATCTGGAGCTTTTAACCGAGATAAAAAGATACTTCGAGAAGATCATGGAGATCTATGCCCCGGTCTTCAATCCCATTTCGGCACGACTGGATACCAATGTCCTGGTATATCAGGTCCCGGGAGGCATGCTCTCCAATCTCGTCTCCCAGCTGGTGGAGCAGAAAGCGATGGACAAGTACGAAGAGGTGCTTGTGGAGATACCCAAGGTCAGAAAGGATTTGGGATATCCTCCTCTGGTCACGCCTACCAGCCAGATTGTGGGCACCCAGGCGGTGCTCAATGTGATCACCGGCGATCGATACAAGATGGTTCCCAAAGAGGTCAAAGATTATGTAAAAGGCCTTTATGGGAAGTCTCCGGCTATGATCGATCCCAAGGTGCGGCTCAAGGTCCTGTGTGACGAAGAACCAATCACAGTGCGCCCGGCAGATCTGCTTGCGCCTGAGTATGAAAACGCCAAAAAGGCGGTGGATGCTCTTAAATTGGCCAAACAGGACGAGGACTATCTCACTTATGCCCTATATCCTCAGGTGGCCCTGAAATTCCTGCAGGGAGCAGCTGTTGAGGAGCAGCTCATTAAGAATCCTCCTGCAGCTGTCGTATCAGCGCCGATAAATGCCGAACCCATGGCTCTTAATGTGGAGATTGATGGAGAATCCTATCTGGTCAAGGTGGCACCGGCGGGCATGACCATAGAGGAGGCAAAGCCCAAAGCGCCCAAGGACGGCTTGACTGTGCCCATGCAAGGGGTTATCATTCGCTACAAGGTGGAGAAGGGAGATCGGGTGGAGGAGGGAGATGTCGTGGCGGTTTTAGAGGCCATGAAGATGGAGCAGAACATCCTGGCCAACAAGAGCGGCATCGTCAAGGAGATTTACATCAATACCGGCACCACGGTGACGCCTGGAGATGTATTGATGACCATCGAATAGTGACAATTTTTTCCAAAAGAGGGTGCTCCAATCACCTCCTCATTTCTTTGTAGAATTTCAAAATACACATAGTTTTTTAGATTTCCGCATTATTCTGCCATCAGGTTCCTGACACAGCATATAAGGAAATGTCCTGGAATGATGGCAATTAAAAAGAATGGGATTTAAGCGCTCCCATTTCTGCTTGCGTTTATCGTCCCGGTTTCTAGGCCGGCATCTGACAAGAATGCAACATATGTTCCTTTATATGGAAGACGGGTGATATCAATTGATAAGGCATAAAGCTCAGTGGCATTCTCGGGCAAGACCTCCAGATTCAAGCTGCTTCCGGATATTGATCCGCTGGCAAAGGCTTCCTGGGACAGAGTGCTATTAGAAATCGTCCCTTTGCCAAAGATGGCTGAGCCTGACTGTTGCAGCTTCAGATGGATATCTTCTCCCTGTGAGAGGCCGATCTGCCAGCTTCCAGATATGATCTCTACCGGAACATTTCCTGCATATCGCGGCATATCCATGGAGATCAGCATCTCTCTAATGGCTGGATCGGCGCTAATGGCTGTAAAAGAGGTATTTTCTGTATGCCTGGGCATATTGATCGATGTGAGCATCTCGCTGATGGCTGGATCTGCGGCCATGTAGTGAGGATTGCTCTGGGCCTCAGCTGGAGAGAAGAGGCAGGATAATACAAATAGCAGCATAAATATGGTCTTCATTTTAATCCATAAATCTAACTACCTTATAACATAAATTATCTTCGCAAGGGTGCTTTCATGCCTGGCTTCAATTCACCGTCCCGGAGAAATGTTATATCCTATAAATGCAGATGGCGCTATGTGGTATTATGACAATGCAAAGAGATATCATATGCCTGTCTGCTATCGCCCTGTGCCTGATGATCGGCATCTGCTGGGGAGAGGACTGGCTTGGGGGCGGGTATGTAGGATCGTATCACGGGGATATTGGTAAATATTTCACCGATCCCATCTTCTACTCCAGTCCAATAGTCGGCCAGACCTATCAATCCAAAGCAGGCTATTATCCAGGCCCATATGGAGTATTCCCTTACTATGGTACTCTGCCTTACTATTCCGACTTCAGGTTGAATTCGCTGGGAAAAATGACCTGGGAGCCGTTCAAGAAAAATTGGTCTGAGACCATGCAGTATGCTCAAACCCGTTCTTCATTCAGAACTTATCCCATAGCCATGTCCTCGTATCCGCTGGTTCAGTTTTCTGCTCCTGTATCGGCAGCAGATCAGCCGGCTGCTCCAACCGGAGGCGACTCCGCAGCAACAATAGTCTCCCAGGGCATGCGCGGCTATCAGGTGTTCTTGGACGGCATTTACATAGGGACTGAGGGTACGGGCGGAGATCCTCTGGACGGAAGGTATAGCTTCAATGTAGCGGGAAACCAGAACCATGAGGTGAGGGTCTACGATGGTCAGTTCAACTATCCCAAGACCATGTTC
>MTKZ01013184.1_pt1 | contig 12618 bp, 12 predicted proteins | sample 1042781 | NCBI WGS metagenome assembly MTKZ01 (sample SAMN06212207, study PRJNA360539) | anaerobic digester metagenome | biome: Wastewater treatment plant; material: sludge; isolation source: anaerobic digester fed with sludge from wastewater treatment plant | place: Denmark: WWTP Viborg ...
AGCCAGGCTGGTGTTGGAAGGCCGCGATGACGCGCAGCGGGGTGTGGGCATGGCGGTCATCACCGCGGGAACACGGATGCTGAACCTGCCCGATGAACCCGCTACTGCAATCCCATTTGGCTTGCAGGTTCGCCCTGCGGACCGGGTCGGAATGATCGGATATATCCCCCCCGTTGCCGAGCAGCTCACAAAAATGGGAGCACGGGTCACGATATTTGACAAGGGTCTGACCGTCAGCGGTGGCGAAGGGGCAGCGCAGGTGTTGGACATGTCACGGCAAGCCGAAGTGCTGCCCCAGTGCGATCTGATGATCATCACCGGCACCACATTGATCAACGGCAGCATCGATCATCTGCTGGAGCTTTGCCAGAATGCTCGCGAAATCGTTTTGGTTGGTTCCTCCACGCCCATGGTTGCCGAAGCTTTCAAGGGCACAGGAGTCACCGCGTTGGCAGGCTCCTGGTGGGATCCCGCATTAAAAGACGAGATGTTCAAGAAGCTTTCGCTTTCCTGCGGGATCAGTCACCTCAAGAAAATGATGATCAAGAAACTGGTAAAGGTAGGAGAATAATGGCTGGGATTCCGCTGAGCTCAGCAGAGTATTACAAAAAAGCAACTTCATTCTGGAATTACCCCGAAGTACCCTATGGACCTGCCTTACGGGAGATGATCCGCCCAACAGATGTCGTAGCGGACATCGGCTGCGGTATTGGGATTGTCAGCCGATATCTTGCGGGAATCTGCAGCAAGGTGATCGCCATCGATAAGAATGAAAACGCACTTGAGGTATTGCGTGGAGATGTGAACCAGATGGGTCTGAAAAGGATCGAACTGGTGCACGCCAGTTGGCCGGATGTCCAAACCGATGACTGGGATGTGGCAGTTGCTTTCTACCATCATCAATTCGGCTTTACCAGGCAAGAGATTGAAGCCCTCCTGCGCAAGACCCGCCGTTGCGGCATGATTATCAACCAGGGCGTCCGCCCAAGGGAAGGCTTCTATGAGGATCTCGGGCGGGAACTTGGTTTAACTGAACAGGCTAATTCATGTGTTGGCAGCTGCTACGTTAAGGGCAGGCTGGAACAAGCTGGATTAAACGTCACATGTGATGAAGTCTTCCATGACTTTGGTCAGCCGGTGGATACAAAAGCGGAAGCTGTTGCGTACGTAATGAAGCAACTGCGCCTGGAAGAGCATCAGCGCCAGCAGCTTGATGAAATTGTGCTGAATTATGTTGAAAATGTCAACGGACAGATGGTGTTACCAATCAAGCGTTACAACTGCATGCTGCGGTATTATAAGTAGAAGACCCCACAAGAGGGGTCTTCTTTTTGAACTGATTATCCACCAAAAGTGTTTTCGAAATTTATGTCGTTCTCGGTCGTTTCGCTTGCCTCATGATCCAGCGATTCAGCCAGATCTTCAGCAGCCTTTGCCGCTGTTGCACCCGCATCTTGCGGGGAAGCAGGCGGTTCCTCTTCGAATAGGTCGCTGATGGATTTCCCGGTTTTCCTGGCGTAATCCTTCAGGTCCCGAATGGCACGTTGAATACGTTCTTCTTCCAGCTTGTCGCCTAAATTCTGTGTGGTGCGCTTGATGCCCTCACCCGCATCACTCAAGGCGTCTTTCACACTGTCAGCAGCCTTATTAAAGGATTCTTTATCAAGATATTCGCTGACGTTTTTACTTAAACGTTTGATGTCCTCACCGAAACCTTCCAGGATTGAAAGGATCTCTGCTCCAAACTTGGAGCCTGCATCGGACTCAGCCTTTGGTGTTTGGCTGGCTTGAGTTGGACCAGAATAATCCTGGTAATCACCTTCAGGTTCAGCGTCGAAACCCGCAGGTTTTTCATTTACAAATTGGTCTTGATCGGTCATTGGAAACTCCTTTCAAACATATTACTAACTTTCATTTTACCCGTCCCTGGATGTTAAAACCAGTTAAATCACTGGACAGTTGAGAGTGCACAAAACCTTGATATTTCTAACAACATTTCAGATTAATGATCCCCTGAGATGCTTAATATGCTAAAATTAATTCATAAACTCCCATTTTATCTTCTGCCTGGAGGATTATATGCGCTCTAAATCGCTTAAGACTTTGTCCGCAATCCTGATAGTCCTTGTATTATTGACTCTATCCTGCGAATTTTCTTTTGATCTGGGTGGTAATAAGGATAGCACCGCAACCCTGGAAATACAGCAAGTCACGTCGGCACCAGTGGAGCAGATTGTCACGCCCACTGAGAAGCCTACGGAGACTGCCATTCCACCCACCAACATTCCCCCTACTGAGGTTCCTCCCACACAGATTCCACCTACCAGCGTTCCTCCCACTGCCGTTCCAACCCAACCTCCGGCTCCTACGGATGAGCCAGTTGCTGAATCGGAGCCCTATTACACCGAAGAATTCGATTATGTGCCGGATAATTGGTATTACGAAGTCCTGATGGGTAACGAAGAGAAGACAGACATCTCTGTTGACAACGGCAAATTAACTTTCACCATTGAAGACTACGACACCTACGCTTACGTGTTTTATGAGGATTACATCTATGAAGATGTCTATCTTGAAGCCTACGCGTCCAACCGGGGCAGCAATGACAACATGATCACGCTTGTTTGCCGCTACTCTGATACAGGCTTTTATGAGGTAAACATCGCGAATAACGGTCTTTATGACATCTATGCTTATATTGAAGCGATGAACACGGGTTATGTCCGCCTTTACAATGGCGGTTCAAGAAACATCAACATGGGTATTAAGAGCAATACCTTCGCCATGAGTTGCGAAGGCAATGAGATTAAACTCTGGGTTAACGGAGTGCTGGAACGCACCGTTGAAGATAATAAATACAACCTACCGGAAGGTTTGATCGGTATTGGTGTGTCCTCATTTGACAGCACTCCCGTTATCATTGATTTTGATTACGTCTATATCGACCTTCCCTAAGCCCTTAATACCCAATCGTCTAGTAACTTAAAGGAGACCAGAAAAATGGTCTCCTTTACTTTGCCTGTCCACCTGGATACTTACTTGAAGATCACCCGCCAGGCATCTTGATCGCCACTGATCTCAACCAGCAGCTGGCTCTCACCATCACTCACTTTGAAAACCACCTTTTGCGGCTCAAGCTCCAGCGTGTGCCAGCGGGCATGACTCAACCAGGGGTTTTCCCGTCGGAAAGCCGCCATTTCCCGCAGCACTCTGGCGCTATTATGTTCTTTCTGCTGATCCCAATCGATTTGCATGCGGGCTTCGTCAAAACCGAGCGCGTTGTTGGCGTGGATCGATTGCCGCTGTGAGAGTTCCTGCTCGCTGCCGTAGTACACAATCGGCGCGGCTGGCATCAGGTATAGCAGCCTTAATGCCGCTTCCTGTGCGGAAATGGATTCTTGAGCGGTGAAGAAAAATCGGTTCATGTCGTGATTATCAATAAAAGCAGGGCGCGAAAACTCGCGCGGGTAGGCTGCCCAATAATTTTCCAGGTATCCTGCCAGGTGGCTCAATGACCAATGCCCGGTGGCAAAGGTTTCCCTGAGAGCCTGGCAGGTGAGGAAGTCGAGCGTGCCGTGCATGCCGCCGGCGAAGGTGATCTGCTCATCAGCCGGCGCGACAATTTCGCCAAAAGTCCAGCAGTCTGGATTAACTTCCTGGCAGGCATGCAGAAAATCAACCCAAAATTCTCTCGCAAGTCCGTTGGCATAATCCAGTCGATAACCATCCGCCCCGATTTCCAACCAATAACGGGCTACCTCCAGAAGGTGTGCCCGCGCGGGGCTGCCTGGCTCCAGGTTGAGGCAGGGCATTTCTGGCACGTCGTAAAAGCCCCCATAATGGGGGAATTTTTTCCATTTGAACCACGATCGCGCGCTTTCATCGCCAGCCAGAGCAGCCTGAAAACTGGCGTGCTGGTTGGAACAATGATTGGCGACGAAATCCAGCAAGACACGCATATCCTTTGCATGCGCCCGGTCCAACAGTTCGCGCAGGTCAGCCTCAGTTCCCATGCGCGGTTCGATGCGCAGGTAATCGCTGATGTCATACCCATGGTGGCTGGGGCTGGCAAAAATGGGCGTGAGCCAAATGGTGTTGAAGCCAAGGTCTCTGATGGAATCCAGCTTTTCGATCACGCCGCGCAAAGTCCCCCCAAAAGGTTTCGTCAGGTCGGCGGTTTGCAGCCATTTTTTGCCCTTGCCTGGATTGAAGCGGTCCACAAACACCTGGTAGATCACTGCCTGCTCTGACCAGGCTGGTGGTTGGTTGCGGCTGGTAAGCCTCAGCCTGAAAAGCGTCGCTGAAGCCGGATCCACGGCTTGATTATCTGCAAAGCATAGCTTTCCACCGGGCAACGTGGCATATACCTGGTAGAGCAATTCGCTGCCCTCAGCCATTGCCGGGAAGTCCAGCTGCCATTCCCGGATCCATCCCCAGGTTAAAGTGTCCCAGCGAAACTCACCTGCTTCAAAGCTACTGTCCTGCCAGCGTTTTCCTTCATCCAGGCTGTAACGCAGGGTCACTAGCTGAACTGCCAGATCGGAACTGCTGGTTGCGATAATTCTGAAGGGCTCGTCCGGTTTGGGCAGCCAGGGGGAAACCCGCCAGGCATGATGCAGACCTTTATTCTGGGTAATATGGTGCAAGGAGCCTTTTTTAGGTTGATCGAGATCGCCAAAGAGATGGTCAGGATAAGGGTGAATTGCCAAGAATTACCTCGTATTGAGTTAGTAAAAAAATTCTAAGCTATTTAGGTAAAAATTGAAAGTCAGACTGAATCGACGTTCTACCCTAAGTTGCCAGGGATAAGTTCGGGCTGTTATGATTTTATTATGAAAACGATAAAGATACTTACACTCGGACTTTTGTCTTTGATCGTGTTTGCTGCCTGTGCTGGCGATCCAAGCCCATCTCCGGTTATACCCACCTCCGAAGATCCAACTCCTTTCCTGCTGAGCCCTGCAGCACCCACGCAACCAGCGATTACGGAATCCCCTCAGATACCATCCGCCCAGGTTCCCACCATTACGCTGCTCACTGGACCCCTTGTTGAAGTCGTGACTTCGGGATTGGACACTCCCTGGGAAATTGCTTTCCTGCCCGGTGGTGAATTGCTTGTCACTGAACGTTCCGGAAACCTGGTGTTGATCGGCAGGACGACCACCCGCATCCGGGTTCCGAACGTCGAGCAGCGGGGTGAGGGCGGGCTGTTGGGTTTGGCGTTGGATCCTGATTACCCCGTGAATAACCGGATTTATGTCTATCTCACCTCGCTCGAGAACGGGCAGTTGGTCAATCGGGTGGAGCGTTATGTCTTCAAAAATGGTGCGCTTTCAGACCGGGAAGTGATCTTCGAAGGTATTCTTGGCGCCAACAATCATGATGGAGGTCGCATCGAGTTCGGTCCGGATGGTTACCTCTACATAACCACCGGTGATGCTCAAAATCCTGATATCGCGCAGGCTGTTACCTCTTTGCAGGGGAAAATTCTGCGGGTTAGCAGTGAGGGTGAAGTTCCTGAAGACAATCCGTTTGCGTCCGCGGTTTGGTCTTATGGACATCGCAACCCCCAGGGGTTGGCATGGGATCCGGAGGGACGCTTGTGGTCCACTGAGCACGGTCCGAGTGGCTTGGGTTCCGGCTATGACGAGCTCAACCTCATCACGCCTGGCGCTAATTATGGCTGGCCTGAAATTCAAGGGGAAGAGAAGCTTGAGGGCATGGTTAGCCCGGTCATTCAATCGGGCGGCAGCGTCACCTGGGCTCCGGGGGATGTGGAGTACCTGGAGGGCAGGCTCTATTTCACCGGGCTGCGCGGTTCTGCGCTTTATGTGGTCAGTCTTGATGGCGAAAGGGTTACCGGTTTCAACACCTTCTTCTCCGGGGAATTTGGCCGGTTGCGGGCAGTTCGCCTGGGACCTGATGGCTACCTATATGTATCCACCAGCAACCGCGATGGACGAGCCAATCCAGGCGTCGATGATGACCTGATTTTGCGTGTAAACCCAAATCTGCTGATCACGCCTTAACCAGATCTTTGCTTCTGCATTTTTGCGAACAAGTCTCGCAAAAATATTTGTTTAGGACGTAGGTCAAGTTCTTCTGCCTGCCCCTGAGCGAAGTGAATGGGGTGAACCTGACGTCACAAATGTCGGCAAATAAAGGCTTCAATAAATGGAGCCTTCCAACGTCAGGTTGAATTGCGCAGCCTGACTTACGCCTGTGCCATTAATAAGCTAATTTTGCAATAAAAAGGGAGGATCAGACTGGTTTACTTTCAAAGCAATCCTTAACTTGGCGGGATTCCGGATAGAAATGGTTGCATCCTCCAGCCTGGAACAAATGCAATACTGTATAATTGAAAAATCTGGAGGCAGAAATGACCGAGAGCCAAACCGATCCCGAACAAAAGATAACAATCAAGAAAAACGGTCCCTACAAGGTGGAGGGCAAAGTTCCATTTATCAAACTTACACAGGTTTGCTCGGAATATGGTGAGCCGCTCGAGTGGAAATTCCTTGGAGATCAGACCCCGGATGGCGACTCTTACCTCCTGTGCCGGTGTGGTAAATCTGCCACTTATCCTTTTTGCGATGGCAGCCATAAAGCTGGCTTCGACGGCACCGAATCTGCCCGCACCGATCGCGCTTCTTTACGGGTATTCACTTACAGAGGTCCGGGCTTGACCGTCAAAAAAGACTCATCCCTCTGCATGCAGTCCGGCTTCTGCGTTCTGCGCAACACATCCGTATCAGAGCTTACTTACGGTTCCATTGAGCCAGCCAAGCGCGACCGCGCCATCAAGATGGTGCACGACTGCCCTTCGAGCTCCCTCACCTGCCGCTTGCCACAGGATCCTGAGCATGATGTGGAACCAGATCTTCCGATGCAAATCGCTGAGACGATCGAAATTACCTCCTACGGTCCGATCCGCGCGCCAATATTTGTGATGGGCTATTTGCCTATCGAGCGTTCGGACGGAGTGCCTTTCCTGCCCCTCAACCGCGTAACCCTTTGCACTTGCGGCGGTTCGCGCAACAAACCCCTCTGCGACGGCACCCATCGGTTCACGCAAGAGGCTGCCCTGCGCCGGCAGGCTCGCCTGAACAATCAGTAGTCATGGGCTTTCTCGAAAACATCCGACGCAAACGCACCTATGCCCTTTTTGCCTATTGGATTGATGAGGCCTTCTCTTACGATTCAATGGGGTCGCTGAATGCCTATCAATTTCTGGTCCTCGAACCCGATAAGAACCATTGGAGTCTTTCCCTACTGTCATTTACTGATGAGTCAAAAATCATGGATCCAGAGCAAGCCGCAGCGGTAGCCAAACACAAAATGGTGTTTGAGAAACGCGGCAAGAACAAAACACCCGAATTGATCCAATCCTATCTGATCGGGCTTATCCAGGATTATCTTATGCGCGGTCCTCACCGGGATCAATTTTTAAAAGCTCGCTCGCTGACCTTGCGGTTGATGGATCAACCTCTTCTGGCTCTGACCCTCAGAGACTGAACCCCTTCGATCATAAGAGATTTCTTAACTTCACGAAAAGCTTTGGACTGAAGCTTGATAAAGGCTTCCTGATCGGGGATATTTAATGAAAACAATTTATGGAGATTAATACATGAGCAAGAAAGTCGCAATCATCAGCGGAAGCATCCGCAAAGAAGGTTACAGCACCCAACTCGGAGAAGCTTTACGACCACTCTTCCCCGAAGGCTACGAGACTGAGATCGTAGAGATAGGGCATTTACCCCTTTACAACCAGGATTTTGATGCTGGAACACCCCCCGACTCTTATACTGAGTTTCGCAAGAAAATCAACGGAATGGATGCCGTACTTTTCATCACCCCCGAACACAACCGCACCATCCCCGCGGCGTTGAAAAACGTCCTGGATGTCGGCTCACGCCCTTACGGTCAGTCTGCCTGGGATGGCAAGCCTGCCGCTGTCATCAGCAACTCTCCGGGAATGTTGGGCGGCTTCGGCGCGAACCATCACCTGCGCCAGGTATTGACCTTCTTGAACATGCCCATCCTGCAGCAGCCAGAAGCCTACATCTCCAAAGTTGCTGAGCTTCTCGATGGCAATGGGGGTTTCAAGTCCGAAAACACGCAAAAGTTTGCGAAATCCATCGTGGATGCCTTCGTGGAGCACATCGATCGTTATTGATTTGTAAGAGTTATCGCCGGGTTGTTACACGGAATCCGGATTTAGATGCCGGCCGGGTTGCGTTCCTGCCCCATGGCTTTTTGTGGGGACCAACCCGGCTTTCAGCTTAAGATAGAATAATACCCGTGAACAACAATATCATACTCAACAAGCAGCAGGCGCAGCAGGTCATGCTGGCAAGCCTCGGATTGCTAATTCCTCCCCGCCGTAAAGCTGTTAGAGAAGATTTGTTGACTGCCATAAGCCAGATACACAATCTGCAAATTGACACGATCAGTATAGTTGCCCGAGCCCACCAGCACATTCTTTGGTCACGTCTTGGCAGTTATCAAACCAAGTGGCTCGATGAATTGCATGCCGAAGGTCAGCTCTTCGAATACTTCTCTCATGCGGTTTGCCTGCTGCCGATTGAGGATTACCCACTGTTTCGTTCTCTCATGCGCGAAAGGTTCGTGGGTTGGGACAACATCCGGGACTGGGGCAATAACAACGCTGCAATACTGGATCAAATCCTAACCCATATCCATCAGAACGGCGCGGTGCGCTCTTCGGATTTTGAAAGCAAAGAGTCGCGCGGAAAATGGTGGGATTGGAAGGTTGAAAAGGTTGCGCTTGAACACCTTTACTACCGGGGGGATCTTATGATTTCACGGCGTGAAAGCTTCCAGCGGGTTTACGATCTGCGCGAACGCGTCCTGCCCACCTGGGACGACACGCAAGCGCCAGAGTATTCCGTTGCAGTCAAGGAGCTGACACGAAAAGCGATCAAAGCGCTTGGCGTTGCCAGCAGCACCTGGGCTGCGAACTATTTCTATCTCAAAAAGGCTGAAACAGCTGCAGCCATCGAGCAGCTCCTGGCAGAAGGCTTCATTTTCCCTGTCATCATTGAGGAAGTTAAAGGTGGACCATTCTTCGTTCATAAAGACAATGAGACCTTGCTCGAAGCAGCACTGGCGAATCAACTGACAGCCACCCACACAAGCATCCTATCGCCCTTCGACCCACTGATCAGTGACCGGGCTCGCACAAAAGACTTGTTTGACTTCGAATATTCAATCGAGTGTTACACTCCTGCTCCCAAGCGCAAATACGGCTACTTTGTTCTGCCCATTTTGCACCGGGGCCGGCTCATTGGCAGGCTTGACGCAAAAGCCTGGCGTAAGGAGGGACGCCTGCAGGTGATCAGTCTTTTTTTGGAGCCGGGCATTTCCATTAACGCCGGATTGATCAAGGCACTGGCAAAAACCTTGCGATCATATGCAAACTGGCAGGGGTTGGGTACAGGTGTGATTGACTGGGCAGATTCAGATAAGTTGCGTTCGGGGCTGATGGCCTGCCTGGAAGAAGGATAGCCTTTTCCAGGCGAAACGGGCTTATGGGACTCATGATATCATCTTGGCATGGAGCAAAAGAACGATTCCTGGATGGCAGATTCCAAACTCATCACTGAAAAAATCGCTGATCAAACAGCGCAAACCAACCCAACCAACAAGCAAGGGTTGTGGGAACGCATCAGGCACCTGGGGCTGGAACCCGCTGTGATTCGCGGTCTGACACTGGTTGCCACTGCGGTAATAATGTCCTTGGTGGTATGGGTGATGAGCAAGTACTACATCAGTGTTGAAGGTCAAAGAGCCGTGGATGTTAAGGCTTCCACCGTGACAGAGTCAGCCCCGGTGGGTTCGGAAGTGTTCATTGCCCAGGTGGCAGAACCAGTCGTCCAAAGCGACGCAATTCGGCGGGATGTGAACCTCGACACCGTGCTGCCTATGCGTGCCCGTACAGAAATCATTAGCTACACTGTGCAGGCGGGTGATAATCTTTTCTCCATCGCGGAGCGCTTCAACCTGCAGACAGAAACCGTACTCTGGAGTAACCGGTATATTCTTGGAGACGACCCACACTTCATCTACCCCGGGCAGCAATTGTTGATCTCACCTGTGGATGGCACATTGCACCGTTGGACTGCCGGTGAAGGGTTAAACGGCGTGGCAGAGTTTTACAAAGTTTCTCCGGATGAGATCGTAAATTACCCTGGGAATCACCTCTCTGCTGACACATTGGGTGACTATTCCTCTCCAAATATCGCCCCGGGAACCATGCTGATTGTGCCAGGTGGCAAGGGGGAGTTCACCGATTGGCGTACTCCGCGCATCACCCGCGAAGATCCGGCAACGGCGGTCAACGTTGGACCCGGAGCATGCACCGAAAGTTACGATGGTGTGGTTGGAACCTTAAACTTCCGCTTCCCCGTGGAGAATCCCTCCCTGTCCGGATATGATTACGCCCCTTCAGCGAATCACCTCGGCATTGATCTCGGCGGGGAGATGGGGGATCCAATTAAGGCCGTTGACAATGGGGTCGTAGTATATGCCGGTTGGAATGACTGGGGCTATGGGAACATGGTGGCCGTGGATCACGGCTTTGGCTGGCAATCGCTTTATGCCCACCTGGCTGAAGTGGATGTGATTTGCGGGCAGGAAGTTTATGCCGGAGACAAGCTGGGCAGCATGGGCGACACCGGCGAGGCTGACGGCGTGCACCTGCACTTCGAACTGCGCAGCGACGAGTATGGACGCGTGAACCCCTGGGATTTTCTGCGATGAGATATCGGAGTGTGCTTTCTCTGCTATTCTGCCTGCTTGCGCTTTCCGCCTGCGTGGTGAGCGCGGTTACCCCAAGCCCAACCGCCTCACTGCACCCAGCAACGCCAACCCCAAGCCCGACACCGACCGCAACGTCAACGCCTGAGCCTACCAACACGCACACTCCCATCCCGAGCGCGACCCCCGTGCCCCCAACCCCAACGCTTACCCTTAAGCAACAACGTGAAGCCAGGCTTTATGAAGCAAGTTTGCACTACCTGGCAGATACAGCTGAAGAAGCCGAGCTCGTAGCCCGTGAAATTGATTTTGCTTCCGGACCACATGAATCAGCCGATAATGCTTGTGGACCGCTGACAGTCGCGATACTGCGGGATGGCGGCTATCTGGCTGAAGATGCCAATCCACATGAGATGTGGCTGCTTTGCCCCCGGGAAGACATACCTGGATGCAACGGACTTGACATACTGGACCGATACTTCTTTCCACGCTCAGATTACGACTATATCCGCATAGAAGAGAGTGTCGGTACCTACGACTGGCAAAACAATCCTCTCGAACCCGGAGATTGGCTCTATCTGTTTGTTCGCAAGGGGATATCAAAATATGACGGCTTCGACCACATGCTGGTGGTAACAAGAGTGGATGACCGCGGCAGGGCTTACAGCGTGACCAACATCAATAAGGGTGACGGGTTTGTGATCCAGGAGGAACTGCTCTACAACCCGCGACGTGCTGGAGTGGGCTTGTTTGCTGATCTAACGAATGACAAACTACGGAAAGAACTCGGCATGACTGGCACTGACGGATTCCTTCTGATACGAGCCAAAACAAACGTATTTCCCTGATCCTCACAATCGTTGTACTGAGTTAACCATTTTCTGACCATTGTGCATATAATTGTCAGACAAAATAAACATAATAAACAATGGTGAGGAGAAATATGGAAGAAAAAGATCTTAGCTTGCGCATCTGGGATTTGCTGCGTGATGCCTCCGTAAATACAGAATTCATGATGACTGAATTCAGTTCTCGAAATAAACTATCCCGTCTGCAAGGTCGCACCATGCTTCAAATCTTTATCCAGAAGCGAGTCAGGTTGAGCGATCTGGCTGAGATTATGGGCATGAACCCTGGCAACCTTAGCCGCGTATGCCAGTCACTTGAGGATGACGCCCTGCTGCAACGAGAACGCAGTACGCAAGATCACCGGGTATGGACGATCTCGCTGACCGAAAAGGGTCATAATGTGATCCGGGAGATTGTGAATAGCATCGAAGCATCTTTCAAGAGGTTCCTGGAGGATCATACCGCGGAAGAATTGGACCAGTTGGTCAGGTTATGGACAGACTACAACCACTACTTCAACCAGACCCGAATGGAACACCTTTCCAAAAAGCGATGAGGTATGTTTCGTTAGGTAGAAAACACCAGAAAGCTATGCACAATGTTTTTGCCTGAAAATTGTAAAAACGAGCCCCACAAATCAATGTGGGGTTTTTGTTTACGATAGAATGCTCCACTCACATCGAGCGTGCTACAATTAAGTTATGGACCCTGCAGAGCTAAGTGACCCACGTCCTTCGCCCATCGCCGGAAGTTGGTACCCCGGAAAGGCTGAGGTACTGCGCAAGACGATCGAAAGCTTCCTTGATGAAGCTGTCGTGCCAGATTTTGAGGGGCAACCAGCAGGTCTGATCGTCCCCCATGCCGGTTATATCTATTCCGGGCTGACTGCAGCGCATGCTTTCAAAGCGGTATCAGGCAGGCACTTTGCGCGCGTGATCGTCCTCTCCCCTTCGCACCAGCCTTACCGCCAACCCCTGCTGACCACCGGTC
>MTKZ01033182.1_pt1 | contig 12614 bp, 6 predicted proteins | sample 1042781 | NCBI WGS metagenome assembly MTKZ01 (sample SAMN06212207, study PRJNA360539) | anaerobic digester metagenome | biome: Wastewater treatment plant; material: sludge; isolation source: anaerobic digester fed with sludge from wastewater treatment plant | place: Denmark: WWTP Viborg ...
AAGTCAGCATCATCATTGCCCTGATAACCAGAAATAATTCTATCATTAAGTGTTAATAACGACCAAACAATTGCACCATTTTGTCGAATTTTTGATAAGCCCTGCCCCCAATAAAGCGCTTCCGCCAGGGTCTTGTCGCTTAGAGTTTTAAGGTAAACGTCATGAAAATCAGCGCCTATATCCATCAGATCCGCCGCAGCACGCAAGGCTGCAGGTTGGGTGTTAGCGGTACGAAAGCCAATGGTGTCCGATAGTAAACCTGTCAACAGACAGGTAGCAGCATCCATTGTTATGGTCAATCCCCAACGCGGCAGGCTATCCACCAGCACCAGGGCAGTTGCTTCAACCTCGGGCAGGACGTACTCCACCTTTCCAAAATCGTCGTGGGTGTTGTGGTGGTCGATCACCAGGTCTGGCGCGGGAAGCCCCTCCAACATCTTACCAATGCGCATCATGTCTGAGCTGTCAACTACGATCAGGTAATCGTAATCTGTGGGCACAGCGGTCCGTACATCGGCTGCCCCTGGCAGGAAGGCATATTTATCAGGTATTCCATCCTGCAGGACAGGAAACACAGTTTTCCCGTTAGCACGCAGCGCATGCGTCAGACCGAGCATCGAACCAACAGCATCGCCGTCTGGGCGAATGTGTCCGACAATTACGATCTTTTTAACGGCAGCTAATTGCTGACGGATGGTGTCATCAAGTTCGCTATTCATCATAATCTTCGTCAAAGAGTTCCTCTTCCAGCTCTGGAAGATCTTCGTCGGATTCCCAATCCTTGTCCGTGATTTCGTCAAACAAATCTTCATCCCCATTTGGAATTACTTCGTCAGTATCGTCCATATTACCTAATTCCTCGTGTAATTTCGCTAAAAGGGTATCAATCCGATCAGCCCGTTCGGGGGTTGGGTCCCAAAAGAACCGCAGACGTGGCATTACGCGCAAGTCCACTTCCTGTGCAATTTCGTGTTTAAGATAGCCGCGGGCGTGATTGAGCCCGGCAATCACTTCGCGCGAAGATTTAGCCCCATCCAATGATGAAACATAGATATTGGCAAAATCCAGTTCGCGATCCACTTTGACATCAGTGACTGAAACGCCAGCCAGGCGCGGATCATCAATTTTGGAAATCAACAGCACCGAAAGGACTTGCTTGATCCGGTCGTTGATTCGTTTCATTCGTAAAGGTGTTGGCATTCCTTTTCTCCTTTGTTACGCCGACGCTTAGCCGCCAAACTTTTCCATGATGAAGCATTCGAACAAATCGCCCACTTCAAATTCCTCATAGTTCTTCAGGGTGATGCCACATTCCATACCCTCACGCACCTCACGTACGTCGTCTTTTTCCCGGCGGATGCTGGAAATTTCAGTTTTCACCACTTCTTCACCCGCACGCATCACGTGCACAGAAGCATTTCTGCGTAACTCACCCGTCAAAACCCGGCATCCTGCCGCAGTACCACCTTTGGACACCTTGAAGGTCGCCAAAACAGCCGCCTTGCCGATCACACGCTCAACCAATTCGGGTTCAAGCATACCATTGAGTGCTTTTTCGACGTCTTCGAGAAGGCGATAAATAATATTATAGAGCCGGATGGAGACACCTTCTGTGTCCGCGAAGCGGCGCGCGCCCTGATCAATATCCACATCAAAACCAAGTACAATCGCGTTTGAAGCAGCTGCCAACATCACATCACTCTCAGTCACATTACCTGTCTCAGCATGCAGGATCTTGACTGTCAGACCCTTTTGCTTCTTGCCAAGGTCCTCGAGTTCGTTGATGATTGGCTCAAGCGAACCCTGCACGTCTGCCTTGAGGATCAGTCGCAGGTCCTTTGCTTGTCCGGACTTGTACTGGCTGAAAAGTTCTTCGAGGGTAGCGCGTTTGGTATTCCGTTTGGCTTCGCGTTCAGCCTTACGCTGTGCAACAATCGCCCGTCCCTCACGCTCATTCGCTACCACCTGGAAGAGGTCGCCAGCTTCCGGCAAGGCGTTAAGCCCCATCACAACCACAGGGGTTGAGGGACCGGCTTTGCCGACGCGCTTGTTGCGCTGATCGAACATCGCCTTGATCTTGCCAGTGCCTTCGCCTGCCACTACCACATCGCCGACCTTAAGAGTGCCGTTCTGTACGAGCAGAGTAGCCATGTTTCCGGTTGCCTTATCCAGTTGCGCTTCCACGACGGTGCCGATGCATGCGCCTTTGGGATTGGCCATGATGGTCAGATTGTCTGCAACCAGGAGGATGGTTTCAAGCAGGTCTTCCAAACCCTTTTTTGCTTTTGCAGAAACAGGCATTACGAAGGTATCACCTTCCCATTCATCAGGCTGCAATCCAATATCAGCCAGTTGGGTTTTTACGCGTTCAGGGTTGGCATCATTTTTATCAATTTTGTTGAGCGCCACCACAATCGGCACTTGCGCAGCCTTGGCATGGTTGGCTGCTTCGCGGGTTTGCGGTTGCACGCCGTCATCAGCTGCTACCACCAACACCACGATATCGGCACCTTGTGCACCACGGGCTCGCATCGATGAAAACGCGGCATGTCCAGGGGTATCAAGGAATGTGATCGTCCGATCTTTGTGCAGGATCTGATACGCACCAATGTGCTGGGTAATTCCACCCACTTCCCCGCCTGCAACGTCTGTATGACGAATAGCATCCAACAGAGTAGTCTTACCGTGATCAACATGTCCTAAGATCGTCACTACAGGCGGACGAGCTTCAAGGTTCTTTGGGTCCTCTTCCAGGATGACACGTCTCCAAAGAGGAATTTCACCCTCTTCTTCGACGATAACTTCTTCCTGCTCAAGTTGGGGTTCATAACCAAGTTCCGTTGCTACAACTGCTGCAGTATCGAAATCGATTTGCTGGTTGATGCTCGCCATGACGCCATTCGACATCAGGATCTTAATAACAGCTACGGCGCTGGTGCTCAGCAGCCCAGCCAGCTCTCTTACCGACAAACTATAGGGAAGTTGAATCGTTTTTTCTTCAGTTTTGCTCATAATTACTCCGTCTCTCTTTAACGGTCACTTGCTCACAACCCCTCCGGACGCCATACACGAGCAAAACAAGGTCTTTCAGGCAGTCATTGAGTCCTCGTTTGAAGTCTCGCCCTCAGGCAAAGTCTCCATGAAAGTTCTTAATGTTGCCAGGTCTTGCTCCTGGATTGTCGTCCGCAGGGCATGAGCCAGTGAACCATTCAAAGCTTTGACCCAACAACTCTTCTGGTCATGAAGATAAGCTCCACGACCCGGGAGTTTTCCGCTGAGGTCAATCACCACGCCCTCAGAGTTGCGTACAACGCGGGTCAGTTGCCTTTTCGGCAATACTTGCCTGCATCCAACGCAGGTCCTCTGAGGGACGTGCTTAACTTTTCGTGCGGTTTTAGCTGCCACCTTTACTCTGCTTCATTACACCAGCATTTACCATTCACCCCAGTCATCGTCGTTGCGATGTTTGTGCCTTACAAAGGTCGCATCACGATCGGGGTCATATTCCACAGTATATCCCTTGCGTTTCTTGCCTTTTTTCTTTTTGTCGCCAGCCAGACCGTTCTCATCCTCTTCCTCAGAGGTTTCGCTGGTGCGGCGCAAGGTATCCATCTGGAATAACTCTTCGAAAGATTTATCATCACCAACAGGTTCATCAGCCTTTTGAGCCACGAAAGCTTCCTCAAGTTCTGCTGGCTCGAGTTCAACAACTTCAGCCACCAATTCCGGTTCTTCGATTGGCTCTGGCTCTTCTATCACTACAGGCTCTTCGACTATTGGCTCTGGCTCAACTTCAACAATCACCTCAGGCGTCTCAACCTCAACTGGCGTGGTCTCTATGACCGGGAATTGATAGTTCTGGGCAACCTCAAGAATTTCTTCATGAGATTTGGGTCCGATGCCATCGATAGCCAGGATAGCGTCTGGGTCCAACTTAACTTGCAGCAAAAGATCGCCAAAGGTCTCCATGCCGGCTGACTGCAGAAGGACCTGCATGTGCTCCTTGAGTTCAGCCACATCGAAGATGTTGAGTTCGAACGCGCGGGCATCAATGGATTCACGTGCCTTGCGGATTTCAGCCTGGCGCGCATCCTCTTCGACCTTACGGTCAGCTTCACCGCGCTTTTCAACACGATCCACAAACCGGGCAATCAGATTGCTATCGTCCAGGTTGAGCACCCGACCTTCTTCTTTTTGCTGCAACAAAGCTTCAATTCTCGCCATTGTGTCAGTTTCTTCAGCTGCCAGTTTGGTGAGGTTAGGATCACTACGAAGTTGTGCCAGAGCCTTTGAGGCAGCTTCGGAGACACTCATGATATCAATCCGCCAACCAGTCAGCTTGGCTGCCAGGCGAGCGTTTTGTCCTTCACGACCAATCGCGAGGCTGAGTTGATCCTCAGGCACCACAACCATGGCAGTTTTGTCATCACCTTTACCATGATTCAGGTAAACGCCTGAAACCCGGGCCGGGCTGATGGCTTTGCTGATGTAAATGGCAGCATCTGGGTTCCACTCGATCACATCGATTTTTTCGTCGTGCAGTTCCCGTACGATCGCCTGAATTCGGACACCGCGCTGACCAACGCACGCCCCAACCGGGTCGATGCCTTGCTGGGTAGCTGAAACTGCCACTTTTGCGCGCTGACCGGGTTCGCGGGCAATCGAGCGGATCTCGACGATGCCGTGGTAGATCTCGGGCACTTCGTTCTCAAGCAGCCGGCGCAAAAAGTTGCGGTGAGCCCGCGAAAGCACAATCTGCAACCCCTTGGGAAGATCCTTGACCTCAGCCACGTAGGAACGGATGCGGTCATGAATACGGAAACGCTCCGAAGGGATCATGTCCTTGCGCTGCATGGTGCCTTCCGCCTTCAGGTCCAACCCAATGGTTGCCTGGCGCGAGTTGACTGCCTGGACGATACCGCTGACGATCTCGCCTTCCTGCTTCTTGAAGAACTCGTACTGCGCGGCGCGTTCGGCGTCGCGTATCTTCTGTTGGATCGCCTGGCGCGCTGTTTGGGCGGCAATACGACCAAAGTTGTCAGGAGTGGATTCCACCATCACCAAATCGCCAAGCTGGCAATTTGGATCAATCTTGCGAGCATCTTCCAGCAAGACTTCAGTCCGCTGGTCATAGATCTCATCTGTAACTTCTTTTTCCGCAAAGACCGCCACGGAGCCCTTATCCAGGTCGATATCGACCCGAACATCCTGGGCAGTAGACGCGCCGACAGACTTCCGATAGGCGGACACCATGGCAGAGTTGATTGCTCCCATGATGACATCACGGGGCAAGCCCTTGTCTTCCAGGATCTCGTTGAAGGCTAAGGCAAATTCGCTTTTCATGTTTCTTTCCACTCCAAAAATTCACTAAACAAAAAAGTGGACAACTGCCCACTTTTCATCGAGAAAAGTATTCATTTACGAACGGTTATATTCTAACAGATTTATGAATTAATGCAAGTTTAAATCTCTTGCTAGTATCAGTCCGGGGGATCGGCACGATCCGTTCTTTTATACCGTCAAACATAGCAGTGATTTTGGTGCTCACCAATCCTATTCTTACTGGTCGATGGTTACCGCGACATCTACGTTAATGCACTCAGCGTAGTCAACGGCTAACACTCTACTCCAGCCAGGAGTAAACTCGATTGTTCTGGCAGCAGTTGATGTATATTGTTTTGCTTTTCCCCTCATTCCCGAAGTAAAATTCATACAACAAAGAAAGCTGATGACCTTGTTATGGCACGCTGGTTATCAGCGGGGTTGGTGGTTCTGACGCAGCACAACCTGATCGTCAAAAAAGCTGCGTGATTTGCAGTTAAATGTAAATCAAACTTGATAACTTCTAATAAAACTTGAAGAGGTAACAGCAATGAATGGGAAGAGATTATGGTGGAAAAACGGGATCATTTACCAGGTCTACCCGCGTTCCTTCCAGGACACAAACGCGGACGGCATTGGTGATCTCACCGGGATTATCCAACACCTCGATTATCTGCAAGAGCTCGGCATCGATGGTATCTGGCTATCACCCATAAATCCCTCGCCTGACGTCGACTTTGGCTATGACGTTTCGGATTACCACACGATTGATCCAAAATTTGGCAATCTGCAGGACTTCGACCGTCTGCTTAACGAAGCGCACAAGCGCGGCATCCACATCATCCTCGACCTGGTGCTCAACCACACCTCTGACCAACATCGCTGGTTCCAGGAATCACGCATGTCTCGCAATAATCCTTACCACGACTGGTACATCTGGCGGGATCCTGCTCCAGGCGGCGGCATGCTNNCATGCCTAACAACTGGCGATCATGGTTTGGCGGACCAGCCTGGGAATTCGATGAAAAATTGGGTCAGTACTATCTCCACATTTTCGACAAGCATCAGCCCGACCTGAACTGGCGTAACCCTGACGTGCGAGCAACCATGCTGGACATCTTCCGCTACTGGCTGAATAAGGGTGTTGATGGTTTCAGGCTGGATGTGTTCAACGCCTGGTACAAGGAAGTGAACCTGCGTGATAATCCCAGGCGGACGGGTTTTCATCTGCGAAACTTCGAAAAAATTGAGCACATCTATGAAATCTCTCAACCTGAGATGATCCCTGCCCTGCAAGACATTCGAAAAATTCTGGATGCATATCCGGATCGGTACGTAGTCGGCGAAACCTTCCTGGCAGATGCTGCCCAGGCTCGCACCTATGTCGGCGATGACCGCTTACATGCAGCCTTCAACTACGGCTACGCGAACTCCCCTTTCAGCGCCAAAGCTTTTGGAAAAGCAATTCAGTATTGGGACAGCCTTCACGGAGAGAAAGCCTGGCCTAATTATTTCCTTAACAATCACGACACATCCCGGTCTTCCATCCGTTATGCCGGACCCGACGATGATGCTAAACTAAAACTACTGGCAACCATGCACCTGACCGTTCGCGGCACTCCTTACCTGTATTATGGTGAAGAGATCGGCATGCGCAATATTTCACTTCCATACTCTCAAATCCAGGACCCTCCCGGCAAACGCTACTGGCCACTCTTTAAAAGCCGTGATGGCTTCCGATCGCCAATGCAGTGGGATGCACACCCCTTTGCCGGCTTCAGCTCCGTTGAACCCTGGCTGCCTGTCCATCCCAACTACAAGGTCCGCAATGTCACCAACCAGGCAAGCACTCCAGCCTCGCTGCTCAACTTCTATAAGAGTCTGATCGCGCTGCGCAGAGTTCACCCCGCACTGTACGCAGGCAACATGGTTCTGATCGACACCGCAAACGATTCCCTGCTGGTCTACAAACGCCACACCTCTGAGGAAATTTCACTGGTTGTGCTCAATTTTTCAAAAAGCATGCAAAGTTACGCCCTTCCGGTGGATGAGTTCAATCATTGGGATCTCATATTCACCGGCAATGAACCGCTTACCACTCAGATGACGGACTCAACCCTGGATCTGCCGCCTTATGGCATAGCCATCCTGATCTCACGAGCTGCCTAACGAGGAGAAAATGTCCAACAGCACTGCCCTGTCCGACCTGGCTAGCCCATATATCAATGGGACATCGCCGGCTGACCAACCTCAGACGGGGCTACCGCTGGACCGCTTTTTGCCGCCATATTACCCAGGCTCGATGTCCGGCTGGCTGCAGCGATTTGCCCCACCGGGGAGCCTTGTGTTGGACCCCTTTGGACAGGATCCTTATGTTATCCTGGAGTTGGCTCGGGCAGGCTACCGGGTGGTGGTCAGCGCCAATAATCCCATAGCTGCCTTCATCCTTGAGGTGATGGCAACCGCACCAACTGCTGAAGAGATCCGTGAAGCTGTTCACGCCCTGGCCTCCATCCGTTCAGCCGAAGGGTTGTTACTTGAAGACCAGATCAACGCCTATTACCAGTTCGACTGCCCCAACCCGGAATGTCAGCAGCTGGATGTAAAGCCAAAGCTTCAGGTTGATTACCTCGTTTGGGCAGAAGACGCTTCTGAACCACAACTTGCCTTTGGCTCATGCCCAGGCTGTGGCAAGCAGGCAGAGTACCCGCTGAGTCCCCAGATCCTTGCCAGCAAGGAGCCCGTGCCTCCTCTGAGCGTGCTCAAAGCGCGCTTGCTGGAATTGGCTGCCAACCCTGGCGATCCACTGCGTGAGTTGATGCAGGAGGTGATATCCTTCTATCCCCACCGCAGCCTGGCCTCTCTGCAGGCGATATTAAGCCGCATGGACAACCCCCTCATCACGCCCCGCCAACGCACGCTTCTGAGAGCGCTTCTCCTTTCCGCCTCTGATCGAGTCAATCAACTCTGGACGTATCCAGGTGGCCGCAGTCGACCGCGCCAGCTCTTGCGTCCGCCACTTTTCCAGGAACTCAATCCCTGGCAAGCTTTACTGGCAGCCCAAAAAGTGTGGAGCAAGACCGAACTGGTTGTTCCGCTGCGCCAGTGGCCAGCCTTACCTCCGCAGATGGGTGGCATCAGCATTTTCCGCGGACGCCTGCGCGAACTGGATCCACCGATTGCTCCAGGATCGGTGGATGTTGTGCTCACGTCCTTGCCACGCCGCAACCAGGCCTGGTGGAATCTGAGTGGATTGTGGAGCAGTTGGCTTTGGGGGCGCGAAGGCAGTGCCACGCTGCGCAATAGCTTGCTTAAGCAGCGCTACGACTGGACCTGGCATTCCACTGCCCTGCAAAAGGTGCTCTTGCAACTCAGCAAGTTGCTGCGTCCGGGTGTACCCGTCTTGCTGCAGGTGACCGAACTGGATCCGATGTTCACCATGGCAGGCCTCCTTGCAGCCAAAAACGCTGGTTTAAGCTTGTACCAGCTGGCAGCCAACGGCGAAATGAGTGTGCTGCAAACAGCGTGGCGTTTCAACACCCCCTCTCGAAAGACCAATCAGAGATTCTCATTCTCACAGGCTGTCAAACATGCAGGCGTACAGTTCCTGCAGAGGTACGGTGAGCCCGCGACATACTTGCGTCTGTTTTCCGCCGTTATTGTTTCGCTTATCTCTGAGGGCTTTTTGGAAGGTCGACCAGGACCCGAGGATACTCTTAACGAATTACAGGAAGAGATCGACCATGCGTTGACAGACCCAGGATTGTTCTCACGCTTCAACCCTGGCATGTCGCCCGATACTGGCTTATATTGGCTGGTTGACGCCAGTGGCAGCTCCCAGGCAGCCGCAGACCGTGCGGAAAGAGCGGTCCTGAATGCTCTCCAAAACCAACCCCTGCTTTCCATGAAGGACGCTCTCGCAGCTGTGAATCTGAAACTGCCTGGGCTCCAAAACGTTGAAATGGAATTGTTACAAGCTATCCTCGAGTCTTATGCCGATCCGACTCCGGACTACAAAGCCTGGTCACTGCGCGACTTCGAAGCGACCCGAGAGCGCCAGAAGGATCTAAGAACAATTTTCGATTTGATCGAATCCCTGGCGAACCACCTGCACATGGCGCGGGAGATAAAAACCGATTCCATTACCTGGCTCGGAAAGGATGGCTTGCCGGAATTCACCTTCTTCCCGATCATTACCACTGAATTTTCAGATCTACTCATCCGTCACCAGAATCTGCCAGGCAGGAAGTTGATTGTTATTCCGGGCAGTCGTGCAAACCTGGCTGCCTACAAACTTCGGCGCGATCCACATCTGCAGTTACTAAAAACAGAGAATTGGAACATTGTGAAGTACCGCCAGCTGCGCAATTTGAGCGATAATCCCTTGCTCACCCGGGAATTATTTGCCTCGCAAATCACCGGCGACCCGCCGGAATACAGCTCATCTCAATTAGCCTTGTTCTGATTAACCGAGACTTTCGACGCAGGATCGATTGCCCTTAGAGGCTTTTGGTGAGTCGTAGGGAGTGTTGGCGTTAACAAATGCTGGATCGGCAACCATGTTATAAAGCCAACCCACCGCCTGGTTACTATATTGGAGCGAACGATTGAGGGTCATTTGAATCAAAGGTTGAGATCACCACGTCGCTTCGCTCCTCGCGATGACGAGTGGTGAATCACTGCGAGAAACACTTTAGGGCGACTCTATCAATCCTTGGGCGTCCCCTGGTCGAAGATCCGTGTAGCGAAGCAAAAGGGAGCAAAGCTGGCTCCCGCCGTGTAACGGATGGGAGACTGAAGAGGGTCTTTATTCTTGAAAACGCCCGCAATTCAGGGTATAGCGTCATCACCTGATTAATCCAAGGAGGGTTGTCTTTCCAGAAAACCTAAAGTATCAAAATCCTTAACGCCAACACACGATAAGATTAACTGATGAAAAATCGGGTTCAAAGAACGAACCCGATTTTTGAATATCTTTACGGCGTGCCTGGTGTTGGCGTTGGCTCCTCTGGCACGCTAGTAGGCGTGGGAGTTTCCGTCGGCTCCGGAGTCGGCGTGACCGTTGGAGTGGCCGTTGGCATTGGCGTAGATGTTGGCGTCGCTGTGGGAGTGGGCGTCGGGGTTGGCAGCGTAAATCGCACTGTGTACTTTTTCTGCACCTCGGTATTTTGTGTGCTGTGCAGCGTCACCCTCAACGTAATCGTCTTCCCATCCAGCTCACTGACATCCCATTCCTTCAGCACACCTGCGCTGCGCATCGGCGTCGTGATCCAATCCTCCTGCAGCGGGTTCCACTGGCTTGGGTCCTCACCTTCCCCCCAATGCAGCTTATACTGTTTAAAGTTCGCCGTTGCGTCCACCACCCCAACCAACTTGAACGGGTTCTCTGTGATCGCGTTTTGCAGACCCATAATGTCGATGATTGGGCGGGGGTCATCCAGGCGGCACTCCCTCTCAGGTTTGAATACCAGCGGATCAGGGAAGCCATAGTTGTCCGCCCAGGCTTTACCAGCATCCGTCTTGAGCCATTTAATGGCGTCCTTATCTTCCACATTTATTGTGAGTGCGTCCTTGGTAAATTCAGAGCAGGCAGGTGAAGCCAGCAGCCCGGTCCAGGAATCGATCATACTTTTGACCCACAGGTCTTCTTCCTTCGGCAGAGGTCCCTGGTCAGAGGCGAAGACCTCCGTACGTTGGCTGGGGCAATACTCGCTTGGCACCGTCCCCGAGACGGAGCAGATCGTCATATCCACCACGTCTGAAGGTCGGGCGAAAGCGGTGGCGCTGCCGCCGCGCAGTTGCTGGATGCCGGTCTGCATGATGTTCGCCCAGATCGGCGCCGCGCCACTCACACCGGAGGTGTTGATCATGGGCGTGTAGTCCGCGTTCCCCACCCACACCCCGACCACCAGGTCAGGTGTATAGCCGACGGTCCAGTTGTCGCGGTAGTCATTGGTGGTTCCGGTCTTCACCGCCGCCTGGAAAGGCAGAGCCAGCACAGAGTTCGTGCCAAACATTGGCGCTCGGGCGTTATTATCAGACAAGATCGAGGAAAGCAGGTAAGCGTGCGCCGCCCGCACAACCTGCTCGCCGCCTGTTGGCTCATACTCATAAACCACATTGCCCTTGTGGTCAACCACCTTGGTGATCGCCACCGGCGCCACTTTGCGCCCTTCATTCGCCAGCACCTGGTAAGCACCAGTAAGCTCGATCAGGCTCACCTCACCGCCTCCCAAAGTCAGCGCCAGCCCATAATCGGCTCTGTTGAGGCTGGTAATCCCCATGCGACGTACCAGATTGATGAACCCATCCGGATTTGGCGTCGTTGGGTCGTCGTAAATGCCCACGTATTCGAGCGCTTTCACAGCCGGGATGTTATAGGAGTTCGCCAGTGCGTCCCGCACAGTCACCGGACCGTGGAAGCGACCGTCATAGTTGACCGGTTCGTAGCGCGGGCTGGTATCATTCGGGTCAGTGGATGGCGCAAAACTTGCCGGCACATCCCAAATCAACGTGCTTGGGGTCCAATCCTTCTCAAATGCCGCCAGGTAGGTCAGCGGTTTGATGGCAGAGCCAGGCTGGCGTGTTTGCGTCAGCGCCATGTTCACCTGACCGCTGATTTCCGGATTATTGAAGTCAGCCGAGCCAACCATCGAGAGGATCTCGCCGGTTTTGGGGTCCATTGCGATCACTGCCCCGTTGGTGGCGTTATTTTCGGTCATCAGCGCCAGTTGGTTCCGCACAGCCTCTTCCGCTTCCTTCTGAAGATTCGGGTCTAGAGTCGTATAAATCGTGAAACCAGAGCGGTAGATGGTCTGGGAGTCAAATTGCGACTCGAGCAAGGATTGAATGAACACCACCCAATGGGGGAACTGCATCACAAAATCCTGTTTGGTGAACTCATAACCTTCCAGCGTATTGGCCGCCTCAAGCGTCTGCATCGCGTCCAGGCAGACCCGATCGAGATTTTCGCCAATCTCTATGCAGCCCTTTTCATTGCTGAGTTGATACATCAGCAGCAAAACAGTTTTGTTCCTTCTGAGGGTTGCTTCGCGGTTGGTGTAAATATCATATTCAGCCGGGGTTTGTGGCAGACCTGCCAGGAACGAGGACTGCCAGAGGGTCAGATCCGCGGCAGTTGTGTTGAAATAAATGTTGGCAGCCGCTTCAATGCCGTAGGCAAAGTTGCCGTAAAAAATTTCATTGAGATAAAGCTCCAGCACCTGTTCCTTGGTGTAACGGCGCGTGATTTCTGCCGCGAGGATGATTTCACGGGCTTTGCGCTCATAAGA
>MTKZ01026885.1_pt1 | contig 12613 bp, 12 predicted proteins | sample 1042781 | NCBI WGS metagenome assembly MTKZ01 (sample SAMN06212207, study PRJNA360539) | anaerobic digester metagenome | biome: Wastewater treatment plant; material: sludge; isolation source: anaerobic digester fed with sludge from wastewater treatment plant | place: Denmark: WWTP Viborg ...
TAGTAGTAGTATTTCTCCTGAACTCACCCCCACATTCTTCAATATTCAGATCTTGACTCCCAGGGCCTTGGCTTTCATCGCCCTGGCCTTCTGCAGGGCAGTCTCTTCATCCAATTTTGAGCAGCTCCCTAGATGGACATTTCGCACTCTATCACCCTCTCTCCATGAGGCCATCCAGTAGCCGTATGTTTTCCTGCCCTTCTTTGTGGTCTTGACTTTATCCATTTGCCAAATATGCAGGTCTTCCAGCCGGGCAGCTCCCTTCAGGGCCTCGGCTTCTCCCTTCAGGGTGTCTGCCTGGCCATCCAGCTCGCGGGCCTTCTCCCTGGCTTCTGGCAGGGTCTTTGCAGCCTTCATGGCCGCCTTAGCGCTCCTGCTCAGCTCCAGGGCCTCCTCCTTCAGGGCCTTCCTCTTCTCACCGGAGGTGGTCTTGTGCATAACAATTAGTTCTATGACATTTTACTTAAAGCTTTCGATAATGTCATAGAACTAAATTTGAAGGGGAAAGGTAGGCTAGGGTGCAAACTCTTCTCCTCCCTATGCCATCAAGGCCCGCCGGAGGGATCGCCGGGCAGGTCTAGGGATTCATCGGGCAGGGAGATCATGGCCTTAAAAATTAAAATAATGATTCATTATATTATTGATACCATTTCGCCGGTTATTCTGATCCTGCCTTCCCTGGCCAGCTCCCCGAGGATAGGCTCCAGGTCTGCAAGCCTCATGCCCGCGCGCCGCCTTAAGGTGCTTCGCTCCATCTTGCCGCCGCTGTTTGATAGTATCCATAAGATACGATCCATGGGAGACTGTGGCATGTTAATCTATATCACATAATCTTATTATAGTCGGTTATTTCCAGGGGTGTGAACCAACCGAAGGTTGGGTGGCGGTCCGATGCGACCATTGTTTTATCTCCCTCCTTTACCCGGATCGCCTTTCCTCATTCATTTCCAGAATTGCCACCATCCTTTTTTCTGGATCTCCTCTTCCCCTGGCTTGAGGGCGAATTGGCTGATGCTTTGGATGAGCTGGTATAGATTCACTTCTTCATTCCCTCTTTTATCTTCTTAACCAGCTCGGGGTAATCCCGTTCTAGACCTTCCTCAATCCAGTGAGCAGCAACCTCGCTAATAGAAAACCGGGGGATGGTCCCTTTCAAATACCACATGGCCGCCGCTATAACTGGACTCCACACTCCTATCATTCGGCGCTTGCTGTTTGCGGCTTCTATAGCTTCATCAATTAGCTTAGGGTTTAATACATTAAGGCTTAATGTATCTTCACTTAATGTTTTTTTGATTAATGATTTATCACTTAAGGCATCGGACTTTTTTGTCTTAATGTCTCCGAATACCTTGTCCATCAAGTCCCCTGTCATGCGATCATCTCCTCGGCGAGCTGCGAATACGCCTTGGCTGCCGGTGCTTCAGGATCTATCAAATGAATGGGCTTCCCATAGCTCGGAGCCTCAGCCAGCTTAATGCTTCTAGGGATCACCACTTTGAATACGTCATCTCCGAGCAGTTCCCTAACCCGCGTGATTACTTCTTTGCCCATCTTTGTCCTGGCGTCGTACATGGTCAGCAAGTATCTTAGTTTCAGGTCCTGGCCGAGTCCTTCAGAGATTGCCTTTGCTAAGTCCAATATCATAGAAAGCCCCTGGATCGCAAAGAACTCTGTCTGGATGGGCACAAGCACGGTATCACTGGCCACCATCGCGTTAATGGTCAAAAATCCGAGGTTCGGCGGTGTGTCTATGATGATAAAGTCGTAGGCATCTTGGGCTCGGACTTTTGGCTTCAGTATTCTCTCCCTGGCAATGGACTTGCCTGCAATCTCCATCTCGGCTTTTCCTAGTCGCTTATCGGCAGGGATGATATCTAAGCCACTGATCTCTGTGGGGGTGATGATCTCTGATAGGCTTAAATCTGCCATCATGGCTTCATACATGGTGTTTTCAAAGTCTCTGATTGCTAGATGGGTTGTAGCCGATCCTTGAGGATCTAGGTCGATTAGTAAGACCCGTTTTCCTTTGGCCGCAAGGCAGGCAGATAGATTAACTGCTGTTGTGGTCTTGCCGCAGCCCCCCTTTTGGTTAGCTATTGCTACTACTTCCATGTCTTAATGGTTAATCGTTAAGACTTAAGAAAATATCTATTAAGCCATAAGCCTTAATGCTTAATGAGTATGAGGGCTGTATATAAATTATGGATTAAGCCTTAAGCATTAATGATTAATGATAGCTGGTAGAACGTAAGGGTAAAATGGGCAATTGATTTAAAGGCGGGTATCATGACTGATCAAAACCGCAAGTACATAACAAAAGAGATCGGCAAGCTCCTATCCGAGACTTGGCGGATTAAGGGCCTGGCCGAGCAGGAGTACGGGCCGCAGCATCCTATCACCAAGAAGCTGGCCGGCCTGCATGAGGATATACAGAAATTGCTGCGGGAATAGGCAGTCATACCAAAAGCATGGTTTGGGGTGGGAGAGGTCATCCAATACGGTGCATAGACTCTTTGCACGGTGCATCCCCTCGGTGCATTCTGCACCTATTATGCACCTAAAGCGTCCATAGAAGATGATATTAGCGGTGCAAGAGCGGTGCATGTTTCGGTGCATGAGCCGATGCAAGATGCGTCTATGAGTTAAATGATAGTGGTTTGGCGGTGCAGGAGTTCGATTCATTTATGATTGTCCACCTCACAATCCTGGATACATAAAACAGGGCCGAATTTTTGGATCGTCGTGGTTCAAAATCGGTTTATAAATCTAGGTGGAATCAAAGGCGATTAAAAAGGGAACTTAAGCCGCACACCTTTGAAGTGCGAGGCTCTTTTCAAGAATTATCTCTTTAATTTGAAATGCGGATGGTTTTGGTTTATGATCTTGATGGAAGCATAACGCGGCGATAACGATTATTGGCAAGAGCAATAGTACCATTATCGTCGTTGTCGGCGTGTAATTGGTCACTACCGAGGCAAGCAGTTCTAGACCAAAATAAGCCAACACCATCATAGCCCCGTGTTCGTAGGATAGTCCAAGCCCTAGGCTAGCCCACATAATTACCCCTGCAATTAGGAACAAGATGAGCGTGTATAAGCTCTTTATTCCAAATCTTAATGCCAGCCCTTTTTTGCCTTGAAGGTGCATGGTATGCCTCCATGTGACGTCTATTCTACTATGCATTTACATGCTTTAATACATGCTTTACATGCTTTAATACATGCTTTACATGCTTTAATACATGCTTTACATGCTTTAGTACATGCTCTACTTTATCTATCTATCTATCCTATCTTTTTTTGCGCTCATTTTTCGTGTCGATTAAATCATAGTAATCTTTGACTAAGTCTTTTGTGCCAACTATGACTAATTTGAGCAAGGATCTCACAACTGAGAGAAAATAGACCGCGAGGTAAAAGCCATCTGACAGGTTCAATATCGTAGGGATATATCCGTCTGACCCTGGATTGAGAAAATTGGCAACTCTGCCAAGTATATGGATTGCTATCATGGCGACAAGGACATAGAAAAAATCACGGATTAATACCCCCAAAATTTCGTAATCTATATAGCGTTCTATTTTATCGCTTATAGTCTTTTTTTTGGGGGGTGGAGTCACAGTTTAAGGACTATACTTTGAAGTATTTATACTCACCTTCTTTTTTTTGATGTTTGGATTTCATCGTGAAAGTTATACATACTTAGATGAGATATTCATCCGGTTGAGAATCGAGTCCAAAATATTTTTATAAATAAGCTTTCAACTTAGTAAATACTGATGTTACGCTCCAGCTATCAGGTTTTATTTTCAATCCTACTGTTATCGAAAAATCGGTATCGGGCAATTGTCGTAAAATCATTCCATAGTGTATCAAAATAATCTCTTTGCTAGAAGTGAGTTTGGTCTTGTTGGGTAGGGGCGAGAAACAGGGGGAGTGCTTTTGCAAGTTGCACGTACCGCAAACTTGTCGGCTCGTTATCTGCCTCTTTTCCCAGCACTTGAATTGATTGATCGGCTCATCACACGCTAGATAAATATCTTCTTAGTATAACTGATTTTGTTGATGAAAAGGGTTCTCCAAGAAAATCCAAGTGGTTGCGGTTTAGCCTGCGTAGCTATGCTGGCGAATAAATCATATAAAGAAGTTAGGGAAAAAGCTCGAAAGCTTCCGGGATTTGATAGCGATCGCTGTTTGAGAACAAGTGAGGGTGAATTACGTTCTCTATTAAAGGGATATGGAATATCAGCCTCAAGACATCTTATTCTTTTTAGGAATTGGGATCAATTGCCAGATATTTGTATATTGGCTATTAATTATAATAAATTGACGGAGATTTGGCATTGGGTAGTATTTGCGTCGACTAATGGAAGCAAATATGTTTTTGACCCCAATCCACATATTAAGACGGGTAAACGAACCGATCTTCGAAGAATTAAAGCAAAATGGTATTTGAAAATAGAGTTGCCTAGGGGTGGAAATGTGGATACTGATGAACTGGTAAATCGAGGCGATGCTTTTGTTGCCCAGGGTCGGTACGATGATGCTCTCAAAGCATACGATGAAGCCATTAGACTAGACCCAAAACTAAGTGCAGCTTGGACGGGCAAAGGTGATGTTTTCAGTGACTTGGGGAAGTATAACGATGCAATTCAGGCGTTTGATCTAGCCATCAAGCTAGATCCAAGTAATGCGGTAGCCTGGAATAACAAGGGAACGGCTCTTGATGAGCAAGGCAAATATCAGGACGCTATAATAGCTTATGATCAGGCCATCAAGTTAGACCCAAATGAAGCTGTATTTTGGGTTAACAAAGGTGCCATCCTCTATCTCCAGGGGAAGTATGATGCAGCCATAGATGTCTATGACGAAGCTATTAAATTAGATCCAAGTAATGCGGTAGTCTGGCACATCAAAGGGAATGCTCTTTATGAACTGGGCAAATATCGTGAGGCAGTCAAGGCTTATAACGAAGTCATAAAGCTGGATCCCAAAGATCCAATCGTCTGGAACGACAAAGGTCTTGCTCTTGCTAGTATAGACGACTATACGGAAGCCCTGAATTGTTTTGAGAAGGCCATCGGTCTTGATCCAATTGATGCTGTTATCTGGTATAACAAAGGAAACGCTTTAGATGGGCAGGACAAATATGGTGCAGCCATTAAGTGCTATGAAAGAGCCATGGAGTTAGATCCGCAATTAGAAGATGAATGCATGGATCTAATTGATGTTGCTCGCAGAAGTGCACTTCGGGATTAGAGTAGAAGTATATGTCTCATTATGCTTCAGCTGAGGCAAATAAGTATTATAGTTGTTACCCCAATCCTCTCTCGAAGATGATTGAATGTCAAAGGCCCGGAAACCCGCCCTCGATCCCCTTGAGCAGTACCAGCATGACAAGCAGAAGCGGCTAAACAATCCACCAGTTGGCCTGGTTACACCCACTACGGATATGGATGGAGAATCCAAGAATTACGAGTATGACCCTCATCTCGATCCTCAGCTCATCTGGGCGGGGAAAGCCGAACACACCTCGTTCGAGGTCCCCACAGTTTCTCTCCACGTCCATGAGCGCATAGACCCCAAGGCCATCATAAAGGCGGCCAAGAAGGGCGGTGGCCAGATCCAAACCTCACTCTTCGAGCTTCCCGGCGAGAACCCACCCATGAGGACGGCGGTGGAGTTCTACAAGCATCCTCACGGCTGGTCCAATCGCCTCGTTGCCGGAGACTCCCTTTTGGTCATGAACTCCCTCCTGGAGAAGGAGGGCATGGCTGGCCAGGTGCAGATGATCTACATCGATCCGCCCTATGGAGTGAAGTATGGCAGCAACTTCCAGCCCTTCGTGAACAAGAGGGACGTGAAGGACGGCAAAGATGAGGATCTGACCAGCGAACCAGAGCAGATTCGGGCCTTCCGGGATACCTGGGAGCTGGGCATCCATTCATACTTGTCATATCTTCGAGATAGAATGCTGTTGGCTAGGGATCTACTGAGCGAGAGCGGGAGCGTGTTCGTGCAGATCTCTGATGAAAATGTGCATCATGTCCGAGAATTGTTGGACGAAATTTTTGGAACAAAAAATTTCATCAGTCAAATTGTATTTAAAAAAACCGTATATCAAGAAACAACATACTTGGCTGGAATTTCGGACATTATAATATGGTACGGGAAAGACAAATCAAAGACAAAAGTCAGAAAGTTGTACCGAATGCGTGAGATACCGGAAATTACTAGGAGTTTTGATCTTATTCAATTGCCCAATGGAAGCACAGAAAGGATCGGCAAATTTGGATCTGAAATCCCAAAGGAGTCTCGCCTCTTACGTGCTTCCGATCTAACCTCGAAAGGAGAGAGTGAAAAGGGATCTCAGCCATTTATCTTCGGTGAAGTTGAGTATCATCCTAAGACGGGAAATCACTGGAAAACTCATAAGGATGGGTTGACAAAATTGGCGGCATCAAATAGATTGATTGCGTTCGGAAAGACTCTATGTTTCTGTAAATATGCGGATGATTTTCCGGTAACTCCTTTTACAAATATGTGGGATGATACGATCCAAAGTACATTTGCCACAGAGAACATCTATGTAGTACAAACCTACACGAAAGTGATATCACGCTGCCTTCTCATGACCACCGACCCCGGGGATCTGGTTCTCGATCCCACCTGCGGCTCCGGCACCACTGCCTACGTGGCCGAGCAATGGGGTCGTCGCTGGATCACTTGCGACACATCTCGTGTGGCCATCGCCCTGGCCAAACAGCGGCTCATGACTTCCGTTTACGATTATTACGATCTGGCCCACCCTGAGGAGGGCATAAGCAGCGGCTTCCGCTACAAGACCGTCCCCCATGTCACCCTCAAATCCATAGCCAATAACCCCGAGATCAAAGAGGGCATGAGCAGGAAGGAGATCGACCAGGCCATAGCCAAGTATGCCGATCAAGAGACTCTCTATGATCAGCCATTCATAGACAAATCCAAGGTCAGGGTCACGGGCCCCTTCACTGTTGAGGCCGTCCCTGCACCTGTGGTGAAGCCCCTGGTGGAGGTCGAAGCCAGCCAGGAGCCGGATGCCTCATTAGGACGATCCGGTGAGACCCTGAGGCAAAGGGAATGGCGAGAAGAGCTTTTCCGGACGGGCATCATCACCACCCAGGGCAAGAGAATCAAGTTCTCCAGGGTCGAGCCCCTGCCCGGCACCAGATACCTTCATGCCGAGGCCGAGACCATGGAAGACGAGCCCAAAAGGGCGGTGATAAGCTTCGGCCCGGAACACGCACCACTGGAGCAGCGTCAGGTGCAATTGGCCTTAGAAGAGGCAAACCACCTCATTCCCCCACCCAAGATGCTGATCTTTGCCGCCTTCCAATTCGACCCTGAAGCCTCCAAAGACATAGACGAGACCATCTGGCCGGGCATGACATTCCTGAAGGCCCAGATGAACGGCGACCTATTCACAGATGACCTCAAGAAGAAGCGATCCAGCAACGAGAGCTTCTGGCTCATCGGCCAGCCGGATGTGAAGCTGGAGAAGATCAAGGAAGGCGAAGACAAAGGTAAATGCCGGGTCAAGATCCTGGGCTTCGACTACTACAACCCCGTAAACGGTGCTGTGGAATCAGGAAGCTCCGACAAGGTGGCCATGTGGATGCTGGATACAGACTACGATGGCTACAGCCTCTTCCCGAGGCAGGTCTTCTTCCCCCTGGCCGGCTCCAAGGAGGGATGGGCCAGGCTGGCCAAGACCCTCAAAGCCGAGATCGATGAAGACCGCATAGAAGCCTTCCGGGGCACCGTATCCCTGCCCTTCGAGCTTAAGAGTCGTGTAGCTGTGAAGATCATAGACAACCGGGGCATAGAGAGCCTGAGAATCCTGGATGAGAGAGCATGCAAAAAATAGACCACCTCATCATAACATCCCCTTACGAAGAGCCAAAAGAGCACTGGTGGCCCAACGAAAATACGAAGTCCTTTGACCGTGTTCAAGGCAGAAGGCCCGCCGGCTACATCATAGCCTCCCAGGCTTATGAATCTTCAGACGATCCTGGAACGTTCATAGAGCTGCCTTTGGTAAACAGGATCAGGCCCCGCGTGAAAGCCTGGCGAGAGGGCAGTAACGGCTCGGGAATCCCCTATGCTGGCGCTACCAGCATCACCAAAAGGCTACTGCAGCACTGGCATGATCAATCTGAGCGGGACCTGAAGTTCTTCTTCTGCCAGCTCGACGCCATGGAGACCCTTATCTGGCTTGCCGAGGCCCCCGCCGCAGATAAAGTGGGGATCGATGTCCCCTCCGATGGAGGCCCCTTCCGGCGCTACTGCTCCAAGATGGCCACAGGCTCAGGCAAAACCATAGTCATGGCCATGCTCATAGCCTGGCAGGTCCTCAACAAGGCCGCTAACCCACAGGACCCCAGGTTCTCCAAGAACATCTTTGTAGTGGCCCCAGGGCTTACCGTGAGAGACAGGCTGAGTGTCCTCATGCCTTCCGAGCCCGGCAACTACTATGACCTGTTCAATATCGTTCCGGCAGGGCTCAAAGACCACCTCAGACAGGCCAAAGTGATGGTCAGGAACAGGCATGCTCTGAATTGGGAAACTGATGAGAAGATCGCCAAGAAGAAGGGAGTCGATAAAAGAGGTGCCAGGAGCGATCAGGCTTACGTCCGGGATGTCCTCCGGGATCTGGCCAATGCCAAGAACATTCTGGTCATAAATGACGAGGCCCACCATGCATGGAGGATCCCTGCAGAATCCAAGATTCGGGGCCTGAAAAAGGAGGACATCGAGGAGGCCACCAAATGGGTGGGCGGCCTGGACCGAATCCACAGCGTCCGGGGCATCTTGGGCTGCTATGATTTCACGGCCACTCCCTTTGCTCCTTCCGGCAAGACGGCCAGCGAGGAAGCCCTCTTTCCCTGGATCGTCAGCGACTTTGGCCTGAGCGATGCCATAGAATCCGGCCTGGTGAAGACCCCCAGGGTGGTCATAAGAGATGATGGAATTCCCGATACCAAGACCTACAGATCCAAGCTCTATCACATCTATAAATGGGTTAAAGAGGACCTGAACCGAAAGGCCCAGCCCCACGAGACTCTCCCCGATCTGATCATCAACGGCTACTATCTCATGGGCAAGGACTGGCTGGAGACAGCCGAGAGATGGAAGGCCGATGGCTTTCCCACGCCGCCAGTGATGATCACCGTGGCCAACAGAACTGAGACGGCTGCCAGGATCAAGTACGCCTTCGATCGCAATAAAATAGACATAAAGGAGCTTTGCGATCCGGGCAAGACCATCCACATAGACTCCAAGATCCTGGAGAAGGCCGAGGCCCAGGAGGAGGCCATGCAGTTCAAGGAGGCATCCGAAGGAGAAGAGAGCAAGGATCTTTCCAAGAAGGATTCAGCCGAGTACCTGAGGGAGATCGTCAACACCATTGGAGTCAAGAAAAAGCCGGGCGAGGCATTCCAGAACGTTATATCCGTGGGCATGCTCACCGAGGGCTGGGATGTCAAGACTGTGACTCATATCATGGGCCTGCGGGCCTTCTCCAGCCAGCTCCTATGCGAGCAGGTAGTGGGCCGAGGGCTCAGGCGCACAGATTACGATGTCGATGAAGAGACCGGCCTATTCACTCCGGATTACGTCAACATCTTTGGTGTGCCTTTCACATTTATGCCGCATGAAACAACCGACGAACGCAAGACACGGGCGCAGAACCCCAAGTTCATAATTGAGCCCAGGCCCGAAAAGCAGAATTTTGAGCTACAGTGGCCGAAGATCGCCCGCATAGAATACGAGATGAAGCCCACCCTCAGCCTGGATATGAGACGGGTCAGGCCCCTGGAGCTGATCCTCCGGGATACTATCACCAGGGCAGATATGGCCAAGATCCTGGGCGGCAACGTCGATACCTCGGACACCATGGCCATAGATCTCACCACCATAGCCGATCAGTTCCGGATGCAGAAGATAATCTTCAACACGGCCATAGAAGTCTTCGAGCGGATGAACCCCAAGTGGCCGGGCAGCAAAGAGCAACTGCTCTCTCAGATAATCGCCATCATAGAGGAATTCCTGGAGTCGGAGAAGATCCGCATAATACCCGAAGTAGGCTATGATGATGTGCGGAGGCTCATTACTCTGGTCCTTAACATGAGCAAGATCGTAGAGCATATCTGGAATGCCATTGAGCCCAATAATGCCGAGTCAACCAAGCTGGTCTTTGAGGATGATCATCGGCCCATAGGGTCCACAGGTGATATGATCCCCTGGTATACAGGAAAGCCTCGGGTAGAGGCCAAGAGGTGCCATATCAACTTCTGCGTCTGTGATAGCACCTGGGAGTCCACAGCGGCTTTTGAGCTGGACAAAAACCCGAAAGTTGCTTCGTGGGTAAAGAATGACCACCTAGGTTTTGGGATACATTACATATTCAAGGGTGAGCGTCACAGGTATCGGCCAGATTTCATCATCCTCTTGACAAATGGGATTCGCCTGGTCCTGGAGATCAAAGGTCAGGATACTGAACAGGCCAGGGTCAAACGAGTGTTCCTGGAGGGCTGGGTAAATGCCGTGAACTACGATGGCCGGTTCGGAAAATGGACCTGCGATGTATCTTTTGATCCGGCGGATATACCAGGAGCGATAGGGAAGGCGTATAACTTCACAGGGTGAGTGGGATAGCGTGCTGAGCAGATAACTGGATCAGAAGACCCTTATGCTGGAGATACTTGGAAAGAAAACCATACTAAAATATTATCTCCTCCTTCTGGACTCAATCAACCATATCCAAAAGGTTTGTGGAAAGCAACTGGACATCTTTCAAAAAACAGCCGCTGAGCGGATAGATGGGCCAAGCGTCTATGCGCCGCTAGATGTTGATTTTTGCTGCCAAAAAGCATTGGCAGTTGCCAACCATCCGGCCCAAGATAATCAACATCGGTAAGGACCACCGTTTGGCAGCCCATCACAATTGGGCAGGTGATGGGCTGGCATTAATTCCAGCTTTCCAGATTATTCCAGAAATTTCCTGGATCCTTTTTTTGTCCCGGAACGTTCGCCCAGGGTTCATCTCCGCCTGCGCCGCCTTCGGCCTCGCCTGGGCGGGAAGGTCCGGCGGAACTCCGCTTCCATCCACACCATGGCGACTCGGAGATCTCGGAGATCTGCTTTAAAGTCGAACACCTTGCCAGTTGCCCAGGGCCTTGACGGGCCGAGAGTCCTGGGCGGGATGGCCACCGGCTTGAAGCGCATGCCTGCGGGGTCGAAATGCTCACGCCAGGCAAAGTCACTATCACGGTATGCCTTCAGGGAGACCGCCTTTTTATTGCTGCCAGATTTGTCAAGTATCTCGATGCTGACCAAGCCGCCGCCGTCATGCAGGCCGAGGGCCTGAGCCACCTGGGACGGAATAGACAGGCTGTAATGATCGCCGGTCGGATGGCGCTTGATTGAGATTGTTCGAGTAAAGCGTAACAACTTGTTACACCCCTTTTTAAGGATTGATTTTATTCTCCTGATGCTGGTTTTAGGGTGACTTCGTACCGGCCTTTCTTGCCAGGTGTGACAATAATGTCCACCTGCCCGCCGTCCTTTAATCCGAGTGCTTCGGCCACCTGCGGAGGGATGGATAAAGCATAAAAATCGCGTCCATGCGGCGTGACTCGGTGCTGAAGTGTCCTCACAAATCGAACCATATACTACCGTAGTATTACCGTATATTTAAAGGTACACTACCTTAAATGGGGGGGGTATAGACGGATAAGGACATTTTAAGGCGGTTTTATGCTAGACCAATGCGCCGCAGCAGGATGAGGTGATTGGTGCGATATGATGCGATATTGGTGTACCGGTGCATTCAATCTGCCTTTTTTCTGATGCAACGTTGCATCTACCTGCGCTTTTTTACCTGCAACGATTGCAATCAGTCCGGACCGGCCTTAAACTGCTTCGGTATGCTTCGCTCCTGATTCGTCTTGTGGTGGCTCAATGTTGATTTTCTCTCTGTGCTTACCGAAGCAAGCTTAGTGCTGAAAGGTGCTATATGGTGTTTTATCTTTTTTAAGGATTGACTTTATTTTTGTATCCGAACGTTCGGGAACGCTTCAGAGCATGCGATTTTTTCCAAGCCATTGCAGAATCACATACAGTCCCAAAGTTTCAAAACCATCGAGTCCCTAGACAACGATTTTGCCTTGAACCTTTCGATTTGAAACTATTGGTTTCATTGGCCTGATCGTCTCCTCTTTTTAAGCTGTAAAATCTGTAAACTCCTCCCATGAAGTTAGCTCTCCTCTTTCTGGCTGCCGTTGTATCGCCGCTTGTCATATCCGGCCTGCCTGGCTTTGCGCCGAGCATTGGCTGCATTGCTCTTCATGATATCCCGCCTGGCTGCTCTGGTTCTCGATTTGCCTTTATTGCTCATGCTGCTCCTGCTCCCTGTCTAAGTCCCTTTGGAGAAGTATGCCCTATATGGCATTTCCGTTTGCGATTTGTGTTATTGGCCTCTTCTGGCATTTCGGTTTCGTCAGAAAGAGGGGGGGTCTGCTCCGGGCCGGATCTCTCATCAATCTGCTTGATCTCATCCGCTGCCTTGCCGA
>MTKZ01013433.1_pt2 | contig 12598 bp, 9 predicted proteins | sample 1042781 | NCBI WGS metagenome assembly MTKZ01 (sample SAMN06212207, study PRJNA360539) | anaerobic digester metagenome | biome: Wastewater treatment plant; material: sludge; isolation source: anaerobic digester fed with sludge from wastewater treatment plant | place: Denmark: WWTP Viborg ...
GGACCCGTTCCTGCAGTTTCCGGCAGATCCTCTGATTGGTCTCGTTGTCGATACGGCCGGCGCGGCGGTCGCTGACCCGGCCCTCCCGATCCAGGGTGGCGAAATTGACCCGCACCAGCAGATCCCTTTCCGTCATGGGGAAATCGATTCCAGCGCCCTCCAGAATGCCGCGGCCGATATTGTTCTTCACGGGATCATAGCCGAAAAGCGCGAAATGGGCCGGTCCGCTGCCCGGCGTGATTCCATATCCCACGGGATCCAGAAGGCCGCAGATCGACTGCCTGGCCAGTAGGTCCAGGTTGGGGGTGCGGGCCGCCTCCAGCTCCGTTTCATCCCTGCCCGCCACAGGCAGGCCGCCCAGTCCGTCCATGACCAGAAAAACGATTTTGGATTTGTTCCTGACAATCAGCGTGTCGATGAGTTCGGGATGCATGGTTTGAACCTACTTAGAACCTTCTAAAAATATTTGTGATGCTACCGATCGCTTCATATCGTTTCCGCAGTGAAAGAATCAAGCATTCTTTTCACGGCCCTGTTCGTGAACGTCGCACAAACTACAGGGGCGGGTGAAAACCCGCCCCTGCGATCGATGTTTACAAAAAAATGTTACCGGGCGCCCTACGGAATTGTCATTCCGCTTTGGCTGTTCGAACCTATGTGTCTTCCTGTCCTTAAGCAGGGTTCACTTGAACTACATGAAACTTGCTTCCGGGATGTCGATAGAGCTGCGGTCGCCGCACTTCATGGACTTCTCAAAGCCAAAGATATCGGGAACATGATTCATGACATAGAACTTGGCGCTGGCGATTTTGCCCTTGTAGAAATTGGCATCGTAGTGGCCGTCGCCCAGTTCTTTTAGCTTCGCGGACGCCAGGATGGCCTGGTCGAGCAGCAGCATGCCGCAGTAAACTCTCGCGCCTGAATGTAAGGTCCGGGTGGCGAAGAGCTGCTTCATCTGCCTGTCGCCGGTGGTCCAGGCCGCATTCATGTCGACGATATTTTTAAACGCAACCATGGCGTCGGCCAACAGTGCAAATTCCGCCGCAAATTCATCGGTCTTCTTACTGGCGACGAATTTATCGATTTCTGCCACCCACTTCTTGAACGGTGCGCCGTCGTTCATGGTGAACTTACGTCCCGTATAATCCTGGGCCTGGATGAAGTTCGTGCCTTCCCAGATGCCGTAGATCACGACGTCCCGGTACAGCTCCGCCCCGGCATACTCCTCCATGAAGCCGTAGCCGCCGTGGCATTGGATCGCCTCCTCGGTCGTACGCCTGGCCATGTCGGACGCATAGGCCTTACAGATCGGGTTGTTGATCGAAAACATGTCGTCATAGTAGGCCCTCTCTTCCGGTGTGGCGGCATCCATGGAAAGGTCGCGGTAGAGATAGGACTGATAAATCAGGGCGCGGCAGGCCTCCATGATGGATTTCTGGAACAACAACATGCGGCGGACATCTTCGTGCTCGATGATCCTGACGCTGGGTCCCTTGGGATTGGTGGAATGTTTGCTCTGCACCCGCACCTTCGTATATTCCAGCGCGGCATAATAGGCGGCGCTGATGCATCCAAGGGAGAACAGGCCGGTGTTCAGACGTTCTTCGTTCATATAGGCGAACATCTGTCTCATCCCCACGCCTCTTCCGTCCACCACTTCTTTTCCGCCGACCATCCAGCCGTAACAGTTATTGTTTTCGCCCATGGCCAGGGTACAGGTGGAAGAACCATGAATGCCCATTTTATGTTCTATATTCATGGTGGTTACGTCATTCCAGGCGCCCAAAGAGCCGTCATCGTTGACCCAGAACTTGGGTACCAGGAAGAGGGAAATGCCGGCAGTGCCTTCTTTGGCGCCCGGGGTCTTGGCGAGCATCAGGTGGATGATGTTTTCCGCCAGGTCGTGGTCGCCGGAGGTGATGAAGCATTTCGTGCCGGTGAGCTTATACTTGCCCGGAGTATCCGTGGGGAAGGCCTTGCTTTGCACCGCACCGACCTCGGAGCCTGCACCCGGCTCAGTCAGGCCCATGGTGCCGCACCATTCACCGGATATCATCTTGGGCAGAAACAACTCCTGTTGTTGCTTGGTGCCGTATTCCTGGAGCACGGTGATGGCGCCCTGAGTGAGACACCAGTACATGACGATCGAGGGTGATGCCCCAGACTGCATTTCCAGAATGGGAGCATACCATGTCAGCGGTATTTTGCCTTCGCCACGGAAACCAAACTGCTGTGCGATCGACGCATCCTGAACGGCTTTATACACTTTCTTGAACGAGTCGGGGGTGACAACCGCATGTTCGTTGCCGCCCACATACTTCGCGCCGGGCTCATCGGCATCTTTGTTGGCCGGACACATCAAATCGCGGCATACTTTATTGTTGACATCGAGGAAATTATCGATGTCGTCAATCCCATAAAAATCTTTGTAAGCGTCAAGGCTCAAAAGTTTGCCCATGTCGAGCCATTCCTTGATCTGGAACGTAATGTCGCGCGTTTGATACAACCAATTATTATGTGCCATTTACAATCCCTCCTAATCTCTGTTTGACTGAAGACTTAAGCTGCCATCCAGCGGGCGGGTATCTCAGTTCCCTCAAGAATTCCCCCTTAACAGCCCTTGAAAACCGGTTTCCGCTTCTCCAGGAATGCCTTCATGCCCTCCTTCTGGTCGTCGGTGCTGAAGCACTGCGAGCAGCATTCCGTTTCCAACCTCATGGCATTGTCCAGCGAGAGGTCGTAACCGAAGTTGATGGCATCCTTTGCCATCTTGAGGGCAAAGCCGGGAAGGTTCGCCAGCTTGGCCGCGAATTTCTTCGCCTCCGGAAGAAGCTGGTCCAGCGGAAATACCTTGTTGACCAGTCCGATCTCGTAGGCCCGCTGTGCATTGACCTGGTCCCCGCCCATGATGAGTTCCTTGGCCCGGCCCATGCCGATCAGGCGGGCGAGGCGCTGCGTCCCCCCCCATCCGGGGATCAGCCCGATGAGGATCTCCGGCTGGCCGAACCGCGCGTTCTCCGATGCGAAGCGGAAGTCGCACGACATGGCCAGTTCGGTTCCGCCGCCCAGGGCAAATCCGTTGACGGCGGCAATGACCGGCTTCGGCAGCGTTTCGATCATCCGGAACGTCTCGATGCCGAATTCCATGAAGGCCATGGCCTGCTGGGGCCGCAGCGTCGCCATCTGCGAGATGTCGGCGCCGGCGACGAAGGACTTTTCCCCAGCCCCTGTGATGATCACGGCCCTGATGGCATCGTCCTTCTTACACTGGGTGATGGCGGCATTGATTTCACCCATGACAGCGGAATTGAGCGCATTGAGCGCTTTGGGCCGGTTGATCGTGATCGTCGCCACCCCACCTTCCACTGCAAACAAGAGGTCTGTAAATTCCATGGTTTCCGTTCCCTCCTTCTCGATAAATTCGTTTCAAGCCTTCAAGCCCCCCGGGTTCGCGGCGGGGACCCGCAACGGCTCCCCGCCACCGAATACCCGGAGAATCTTCCTTCGACCGGTTTACTTTTTGTAATCGTAGAATCCCCGGCCCGTTTTCCGGCCCATGTAGCCTGCGTCGACATACTTCTTGAGAAGCGGACACGGCCGGTACTTCGAGTCGCCGAATCCCTGGTGCAGGACGTTCATGATGGCCCAGCAGGTATCCAGACCGATCAGGTCGGCCAGGGCCAGCGGCCCCATGGGATGGTTCATGCCCAGCACCATGATGTCGTCGATCGCCTTGGGCGTCCCCACGCCCTCGAAGAGGGCATAAACGGCCTCGTTGATCATGGGCATCAGGATCCGGTTGGAGATGAATCCCGGGAAGTCGTTGCATTCCACGGGAACTTTGCCGAACTGCTTGGAGAGGCTTTCCGTCAGGTCGTAGGTGGCCTGGGAAGTCGCCAGACCGCGGATGATTTCCACCAGCCTCATGACGGGAACGGGATTCATGAAGTGCATGCCGATCACCTTGTCCGGACGCTTTGTGGCGCCTGCGATCCGGGTGATGGGGATCGACGACGTGTTGGTCGCCAGGATCACATCGGGCTTGCAGACCGCGTCCAGCTTCTTGAAGATGTTCAGCTTGAGGTCTTCCCGCTCCACGGCCGCCTCGACGACGAAATCGGCGTCTTTCATGTCTTCCAGATTGGTGCTTTTTTTAATGCGGCCCAGGATTTCCTTTTTCTGATCGGCGGTGAGCTTTTCCTTGGCCACGAGCCGGTCCAAGTTCTTGGAAATCGTGTCGAATCCCCGGTCGACGAACTGATCGGCGATGTCGTTCATGATGACATTGAGTCCGCCGGGAGAGGCCGCGACCTGCGCGATGCCGTTTCCCATCTGACCGGCGCCGATCACGCCAAAAGTTTTTACTGCCATGTTCCACCCTCCTTATTTTATTGGGGCGGCCCTCAGACCGCCCCGGTTAACTCCCTTTACATCGCTTCCAGCACAATGGACATGCCCTGACCGCCGCCGATGCACAGCGAGGCCAGACCCAGGTTCACGCCCTTCTTCTTCATCTGCATGGCCAGCGTGTAGGTGATTCGGGCGCCGGTGTTGCCGATCGGATGCCCGATGGAGATCCCGCTGCCGTTGAGGTTGCACTTTTCGAGGTCCACCCCGAGTTCTTTGATGCAGCCGAGGGCCTGAACGGCAAAGGCCTCATTGAGCTCGATGAGCCCGATGTCCTTCATCGTGATGCCGAGCTTCTTGAACAGTTTCCTTGTCGCCGGGATGGGACCCAGACCCATATATGCCGGATCCACGCCGCCGGAGGCAAATCCCTTGATCTTTGCCAGCGGTTTCATTCCCAGCGCCTTGGCCTTCTCGCCGCTCATGACGACCACGGCGGTTGCGCCATCGTTGATGCCCGAGGCATTCCCGGCCGTGACGGTGCCCGTCTTCTTGAAGACGGGAGCCAGCTTCGCCATTTTTTCAAGGGTCGTGTCCATGGGCCGCTCATCAACCTTGAACACCTTGGGGTCGCCCTTCCTCTGGGGAATCACGACGGGAACGATCTCGTCGGCCACGGCGCCGCTGGCAATCGCCGCCCGGGCGCGTCGGTGGCTCTCATAGGCCAGTTTGTCCTGCTCTTCCCGCGAAATGCCGTATTTCTCGGCAATGTTTTCCGCCGTGAAGCCCATGTGATATCCGTTGAAGATCTCCCACAGGCCGTCGTGAACCATCAGGTCCGTGACCTTGCCGAAGGGCATGTTCATCCGGAAGCCCCAGCGGGCATCCGCCAGCGCGTAAGGCACATTGCTCATATTCTCCATGCCGCCCGCCACAATGATATCCGCATCGCCGGCCTTGATGACCTGCGCCGCCAGGGCGATGGCCTTCATGCCCGATGCGCAGACCTTCTGCACCGTGAATACGTTGCTTTCCTCCGGCAGACCGGCAAAAATGGCCGACTGCCGCGCGGGATTCTGACCCACGCCGGCGTTCAGGACGTTGCCCATGATAACCTCGTCGATATAGACCGGCTTCAGGGCGCTGTCGTAGGCATAGTGTTTCTTCTGCACTTCCGTCATGTCAAAATCGCCGAAGATGCTCGGGCGGGCCGCTTTGACCTCGTCCGTAATGGCCGGACGCAGCCCCGCCCGGACAATCGCTTCCTTGATGACTAGCCTGCCCAGCTCCACAACGGAGACCCCCTTCAGGGACCCCCCGAATTCACCTACAGCCGTTCTGGCCCCGCTCACAATTACCGCTTCTCTCATTGAACCTCTCCTTTCAAATTCTTGGGCTTCCGCCCAATTTTTGTTTTCATACCTTGATCAGCATCGCATCGCCCTGCGCGTGGCCGGAGCAGATGCCGCAGACGCCGATGCCTCCGCCGCGGCGGCGCAGTTCGTATGCCAGCGTCATCAGGATTCGGGCGCCGGTGGCGCCGATGGGGTGCCCGTATGCGATCGCGCTGCCGTTCGGATTCACCTTCTTGAACATCTCTTCTTTCGACATGCCGAGGATCGTGCGGGCGCTCACGATGGCCACCGCCGCGAAGGCCTCGTTGATCTCGATGATCTGCACGTCGTTGACGGTCATGTCGTTCTGATCGAGGACCTTCTTGATGGAAAGCCCCGGGACCGTGGCGATGTCCTTGGTGGGCTGGGAAACCTCGGCATAGTCCAGGATGGTGAACAGCGGCTTCATGCCGAGCGCCTTGGCCTTCTCGGCGCTCATCATCATGCAGACGTCTCCGCCGTCGTTGACGCCGGGCGCGTTCCCCGCTGTGACACTGCCCATCTGGCCCGTCACGGTGCTCTTGTGGTTGAAGACCGGCGGCAGCTTGGCCAGGCCTTCCATGGTTGTAGCCGGCCGCGGACCTTCGTCCTTGTCAAAAATGACGACGTCCTTCCCTTTCCTGATTTCCACGGGAAAGATCTCGTCATCGAGCCGGCCCGCCTTCATGGCATCGACAGCCCGCGTCTGGGACTGGAAGGCCCACTCGTCCTGGTCCTGCCGGGTGAATCCGAACTCGTCCGCCGTCTCGGAGCCGTGGATGGCCATGTGCCGGTTGTAGAAGGCGTCCCACAGGCCGTCGTAAACCATCAGGTCCACCAGACGCCCGTTGGGAAGACCCATCCGGTTGCCCCAGCGCATGTCCGGAAGGGAGTAGGGGCAGTTGCTCATGCTCTCCTGGCCGCCGGCGATGACGATTTCGGCCCGTCCCGTCTGGATCATCTGCACGGCCAGGTCGATGGTCTTGATTCCCGACGAACAGACCTTGTTGACGGTGATGGAGGGTACGCTCTCCGGCAGACCCGCCAGCAGGGTGGCCTGACGGCTGGGCACCTGTCCACAGCCCGCCGGGACGACCTGCCCCATGATGACGTAATCGACGTCCTCGCCTTTCACCTTGCCTCCGGTCCTCCGCAGGCACTCCTTGATTGCCAGGGCGCCGAGCTGAGGGGCGTCGAAGCCCTTCAGGGCGCCGCCGAAAACGCCGTAGGGCGTCCGGCAGGCCTCGACACAGACCACTTCACGGAGTCCCTTGGAGGCGTTCTTGATCTTGCGTCCCATGCCCTTGTAGTCCGGCTTTCGCTCACCGAACTTCGCGATGGGCGCGCCGGCATAATAATCCTTCCTTGTCTTGTCCAGTTTCTGCGGTACTTTTTCCATGCTCCCCTCCTTAGAATGATCCGGAAACAACGTTGCAAGACCGGCGCGTGGCCGGCCGCTGCCCGTCATTCCCGCGTTGATGATCCGGTTTTGAAAAACGAACTCGCTACTGAAACAAAGGGACCCCTGCATCGGGAAAGGAATTGTAAAAACGGTCTTTTCCGCGAGGAATCGCGTGCTTCAACTTTGTTTTGGTTTTTTGAAAGCGCCGGAAACAATCCCCGCAGGACAGGGGATGGGAATGTTCGAAAGACGATCTCGTTCCCGGACTGTCAGTCATGCTGCAAACACCTGTGTGAAGGCAAAGATCGGTTTTTGCTTTGTCTGGATTGGCCTGACTGCGGCGGTCAGCCGCAATATCGCTGAATTTATACCACAACCGCTTCTGCGGTTCAATAAAATAATCGCGAAAAAGAACGGAAAAATGAACGCCGATGCGGGTTCGCGAAACCGCGAACCGCGCCCCGGCCCGGATTGCTGATTCCCGGATCGTCAAGAATCACGGCTATTTGTAAAGCGCTTCGATCTGGTCCATGTATTTGGTCAGGACCACCCGCCGCTTCAGCTTCATGGTCTGGGTCAGCATGCCGTTTTCCAGGGTGAAGTTTTCCTTGAGGAAGAGAAACTTTTTCGGGATCTCGTACCCGCCATATTTACCCTTGAGGGAACGGGTAATCTCGCCGGCGATCATGTCCTGAACATCCCGCCGCTCGATCAGGGTTTTCATATCCGCGGGCAGGCCCTGTTTCTCCGCGTACCGCTCCAGGAAAAAGAAATCCGGCACGACCAGACAGACGGTGAACGGGCGGTTGTCCCCATAGATCAGTGCATTTTGGACCGATGGGATGAGTCCGATGTCTTCCTCCAGGGCGGCCGGAAAGACGAACTTCCCGTTCTCCAGCTTGAACTGCTCCTTGATCCGGCCGGTGATGAACAGGAATCCGTCCCCGTCGAGGCGGCCGCGGTCGCCGGTGCGGATGCCTCCGTCCTCCGTCATGACCTCTTTCGTCTGCTCCGGCTTGTTGTGGTAGCCCTGCATCACATTGGGACCGTAGCAGAGGATTTCGCCGTCCCTGGCGCCCTCCTCCACCATGGACGAATCGATGACGACCCGGACGTCGTAGATGGGCTTGCCCACGCTTCCGACCCGCCAGGCCGTGGGACCGTTCAGGGTGATTCCCGGCGAGGTTTCGGTCATGCCGTAACAGTCATAGACGGGAATCCCGAGATCGAGGAAGAACAGGAGAATCTCCATGTTCATCATGGCGCTTGCCGTCATGGCCGCCCGCAGGCGCCCGCCGAAGCGCTCCCGGATCTTCGCGAAGACGATCCGGTCGGCGAGTTTGAACTTCAGATCGGTCAGGAAATCGGACCGGCCCTTCTCGGCCAGGGCGCGCCGCTTCTTGCCCGCCTCCACGCCCATGACGAAGAGTGTCCGGGCCAGACCGCCGGTTTCGTTCATCTTCGCCCAGAGCCCCTCGTAGATCTTGTTGAAAACCCGGGGAACGGCGATCAGGAATGTCGGCCGGGCGCTCATCATATCGCCGGCCAGCGTGGCCGTGCTGCCCATCAGGGCGATCGAGGCGCCGAACTGCAGGAAAGTATGCATTTCCCCCTGTCCGTAGGTGTGCGCCCAGGGAAGGATGGAGAGGACCCGGTCATTGTGGTCATAGCCCGGGTAGAGCCTGGCCCGGCCGTGTGAATTGTGCGTCCAGTTTCCGTGAGACAGCAGCACCCCCTTGGGGTCTCCCGTCGTCCCGGAAGTGTAGATCAGCGTGGCGATGTTGTACGCAGCGGGATGGACGGCGGGGATGGGGCGTGCCTCACCCTCCTTTTCCAGGGACGCCAGGGTGTCCGCGCCCTCCCCATCGATAAGGATGATCTTTTGCAGGGTCTCGATTTTACCGGGAAAGTCTTTGACCTGCTCCAGAATGGCGGGCTTGGAGACGAACAGGAGCTTGACGCCGCTGTCCCGGACGATATACTCCCAGACATGGAGGAGCTCCTGTTCGTACATGGGCACGAAGCGGGCGTTCAGGCCGTGGGTCGCGAAGGATGCCGCCGCCCATTCCACCCGATTGTTGGCGATGATCCCCACGACATCCCCTTTACCGATGCCCCTTGCGGCCAGGCCTCCGCGCAGGTTGTCCACCCGGCGTCCGAAATCGCGATAGGTGATCCATTCATATTGGCCGTCGGCCCGCCGCGTGCCGAACAGCGGCCTGTCGGAAAAGCGCGCAACGCTGTTCTCCAGGAACTCGACCAGATTGTCCGGTTTCTCATATTTGTATTGCTGCATGGAACCTCCTCAATTGAAGCATGGATTGGGCGATTGGGATCCAACCGAATTCTTTGCGTGTGAAAACAGGGCGTCCATCCCCGGAAAAGGGACATGAAACACGCGACCCGGACCGCTCTCAAACGCCGGCGGCATCCTAATTCATTCCGCCCAAAAAGCAAGCTTTTTCCGGCGTGGAACCGGGAAGGGAAGCGTCTTGAAAGATCGATGATTCTGCCCGCATCCTCGCGAATGCGTCACGGGCGGCGGCCGTCCCCCTCGCTTTCCTTTCGAATGATCCGTTCGATCATCCGCTCATACCAGCAGTCGTAGGGGAAGAACTCCAGGAAGCCACAGTGGCCGCCGTATCGCTGGATCAGCAGTTGCAGGCGGGAATTCCTTTCCAGCCTCAAAAAATCCTCAACCGGGATGAAAGGATCATCCTCGGAGGCAAAGACCGTCACGGGAATGGAAAGGTCGCGGAACGCGCCGTCCAGGAGGGTGTACCGCTTGAAATAGCTTCGGCAGTCCGTGAACTGGGGGTACCAGGGCATCATGGCCTCCGTGAGCCCCATGCAGGTCCGGTGGTTCAGCACCCCGTTGAAGTCGTACTTCTCCGGGAAGATCGCCTGCTTTTTTCGCAGTGACCGTTTCCACTTCTTCAGGAAGTANNTTTGCAATCCGGGCAGCGGACTGTCCGAGGGCGATCCGCAGGGCGAAATTGCCGCCCAGGGAAAATCCGATGAGGTAGGCCGGCAGATCTGGTGAACTCCGGCAGACGTTCCCGACGGCCCGCAAGGTCTCGTCGATGAGGGCGCCGTGAAACAGTCCTTCGTTCAGGTGATGGCTCTCCCCGTGGTCGCGAAGGTTGAGCCGGAAGACATCGTACCCCTTTTCGAAGAAATACTTTCCCGTGGACAGGATGTAGGCCGAGTGGGAGCTCCCCTCCCAGCCGTGGATCAGAATGATCAGTCCTCTGGACTTCCTGTGCGGCTGGTTGGAATGATAGCCCAGCAGGCGGACGCCGTCGCCGCCGTCCACGATGGTTTCCCGCGCGGCATCCTCCATGGGGTTTCGCCCCACGTTTCGCACGGGAGACGTCGCCGCCATGGACTGAAGGTGCGGATTTCTCGAAAGAAAGCCGGGTTGAAATTCCATTTGCATGCACAAACCTGTAAACGAGTCAAAAGGCGATCGCGGACAACCATCTGGAAGGTGATCACACCCCCATCGAATGGCCGACCCAGCGGGCCGGGTGAAAATCGAGGCCCCTCATCCGTCCGGCCGCGTTCCGGGTGAAAAGATCGATGCCGCAGGAGCCTGCCGGCTTGCCGGACCGTCCGTGTCCCCGGACGTCGAACGCGGGGATTCTATACATTTCGGGGAAAAAAGCCACCTGTTTTTCCAATCCCGCGAACTGGACCCCAAGCCTTGAATGAACAGTAGCGGCGGCCCCGCTCCGGTCATTTCGCAATGCAGTTCCACATCGCCAGCGGAAATCTTTGGCGCAAGAGCCCCTTCCGGACAAATATTCTGACAAAATAAATTGCTTTTAAGCATATCCTCATGTATTAGGAAAGAAATTTTAGGTTTATCTTCTTCTCCGCTCGTCCGCGCATGAGGATATTTATGAAGCTCGGGACTAAGAAATCCGCGTCAGTTCATGACGGCGGATTTTTTTATTTTCATCATTCCCATCATCAATCTTAGAAGGAGGTGTTGTCATGTTAAGAAAGCTTGCTTCATTTTTTACCTACGTCATGCGGCATTATCTGCCTGACGCTTACCTGTTCGCCATCCTGCTGACGTTCCTTTCCGCTGTCCTTGCCCTATTGTTTACACCCTCGGACATCGCGAAAGTGATCACCACCTGGGGCGATGGGATTTACGGGATCATCGCCTTTGCCATGCAGATGGTCCTTGTCCTGGTAACCGGTTACATCCTGGCCCTGACGCCGCCCATGAAGAAGGTGCTCGACTGGGTGGCATCTATGGCAAACACTTCCGTCAAAGGAGCAATGATCGTCGCTTTGGTGGGAGGTGTCGGATCCTGGATCAATTGGGGATTCGGTCTCATTTTCGCAGGGCTCCTGGCCCTCGAAATTGCCCGCCGGAACCGGAAGGCGGATTTTCCCGTCCTCATCGGCGCCGCGTACAGCGGATTTGTCTGTTGGCACATGGGTTTTTCCGGTTCCATTCCACTTCTTCTGGCTACGCCCAAGAGCGCCATGAATCTGATTGAAAAGATTACCGGCAAGGTCGTACCCGTTTCCGACACGATTTTTGCCGCCTGGAACCTCATCCCGGCTGCCATCATTATCATCGGCCTCCCCATCCTCTTTTACCTGATCCACCCCAAGGAGGAGGATACGATCACTATTTCGGATGCCCGTCTTAAGGAGTTGGAGGACCAGACCGTCAAAGTCGAGAGACCCGCGAATCCCACCCTGGCCGAACGAATCGACCACAGCTACATTGTCAACATCATTTTTGCGGTCATGGGTCTGATTTACCTTTTCCTTCACTTCTCCAAGAAAGGTCTTGACCTGAATCTGAACATCGTCATCTTTATCTTTTTCATCATCGGTGTTATTCTCCACACAAAGCCCATCATCTATGTCAAGGCCATGGATATCGCCATCCGTTCCGCCGGCGGGATTGCCCTGCAGTTCCCCCTCTACGGCGGCATCATGGGAATCCTGGTCGGAACCGGACTGGCCAAGGTCATTGCCGGCTGGTTCGTCGCCGTCTCCACACCGGAAACCTTCTACATGCTCCAGTTCTGGGGCGCCGGACTGATCAACATGTTCGTGCCCTCAGGCGGAGGCCAGTGGGCGGTACAGGGGCCGATCACCATCGAGGCAGCCAAGATGATGGGCATCGACACGGTGAAGTCGGCCATGATGGTGGCCTGGGGCGACCAGTGGACCAACATGATCCAGCCCTTCTGGGCCCTGCCGCTGCTGGGCCTCGCCGGACTTTCGGCGAAGGACATCATGGGATACACGACCATGACGCTCCTCTGGAGTGGTCTGGTGTTGAGCATCTTCGCCTTGCTGGTGGGGTATGGCGTAATGTAAGCCGCAATGATTATTTGACACAAAGAAAGGCCGTCTTCCGGATCGGAAGGCGGCCTTTTTTTATTTTCAGGTTTCAAGGCAGGGCTGAGATCAAAGCGGAAAAGCGCAAGGGAATGCCGAT
>MTKZ01009819.1_pt2 | contig 12596 bp, 9 predicted proteins | sample 1042781 | NCBI WGS metagenome assembly MTKZ01 (sample SAMN06212207, study PRJNA360539) | anaerobic digester metagenome | biome: Wastewater treatment plant; material: sludge; isolation source: anaerobic digester fed with sludge from wastewater treatment plant | place: Denmark: WWTP Viborg ...
TTAAATATAAAGAGCGGGTGATGGGATTCGAACCCACGAATACCACCTTGGGAAGGTGGTGCCTTACCACTTGGCGACACCCGCTAACGAAAAGGATTATAGCGATTAGATAACGTAGTGTCAAGAACAAACGTTTTTCCTCTCAAGCTTCATCCGACCTTCATGATTTGTGATCGAGGCACTTGACAAAGTCGCTATGGTATAATTTTTTTTGTTATTGATTTCCTGAATATGGGAGTAACCATTGGCAGCCAATATACTAAGTTGGTTGATGGGTTTTTTTTCACTTGACATTGGCATTGACCTTGGTACAGCAAACACCCTGGTCAATGTTCGCGGTAAGGGCATCGTAATCAACGAACCTTCATGGGTTGTGGTCAACAAACGAACCAAAGAAACGATCGCGGTTGGAAGCGCGGCTAAGGAGATGGTTGGACGCACGCCGGCCAACTACGTCGCAATCCGTCCTCTAAGAGATGGGGTCATCTCTGAATTTGAGATAACGAAATCCATGCTCGAGTATTTTATTGGTAAGGTGCATCAACAGGCAATTGTGCCTATGCCAAGACCCAGGGTGGCAATTGGTATACCCTCTGGAGCCACTGAAGTAGAAAAGAGAGCTGTTTATGATGCCTCCATGGCTGCGGGAGCTCGTGAAACGTACCTGGTAGAAGAACCACGGGCCGCGGCGATCGGGGCAGGGTTACCCATTAGTGATGTCAAAGGCACCATGGTCGTTGATATTGGTGGTGGCACAACAGAGGTAGCCGTGATCTCAATGGGAGAGATCGTCATTTCGAGATCCTTACGCATTGCAGGCGACGAGCTTGATGAAGATATTCTGCAATTCATACGGAAGAAATATAATCTGCTGATCGGTGAACGAATGGCAGAGCAATTGAAAATGTCAATCGGGTCAGCCTACCCGCTTCAAAGCGAACTGACGATGACAGCAAGAGGCAGGAACCTGATCACTGGTTTACCGGGATCAGTGGAAGTCTCTTCAGTTGAAATTAGGGAAGCGATCAACCCATCCATTCAGATCATTGTGGATACGATCAAGGACGCTTTGGATGAAGTACCACCTGAATTGATCTCGGACCTGCTGGATTCAGGTGTGTGCCTGGCCGGTGGTGGATCGCAGATCCTGGGATTAGTTCCCAGGTTAAAAGACGAGCTCAATCTGCGGGTATGGGTGGCGGATGATCCGATGACCTGTGTAGCCAGAGGTGCCGGGCTCGTACTGGAAAACCTAGACAAGTACAAACGATTCCTGGTCAGCCTGGAGAGAAGCGGGTCCAGAGGGTAGAATTGATCTCAAGGTAGAATGAAAAGAATATCAAGCAGAACAATGCAAACGCTGGCGATCGTTCTGGTCGTGGCGGGAGTATTGATACTAGCCATAAGCGGTTTATTAGGTCAGATCATTGGCAAGGCAATTGATCCGATGGTGGGGCTGCAATCCTGGGTTTCAACCAGGGTTAAGGCCGTCGTAGACTTTTTTACAGTTCCAAGAGATGTAAATTCCCTGCGCGAGCAAAACGCCGCTCTGCAAAACGAAGTATCGCGTTTGCAATCTGAGATATTGACGTTGCGACAACAATTAGTCGAGACGGATATCCTATACGCGTTACTGGATTTCGCCAGGGAAAATCCGGAGAATCAGTACATAGCCGCAGCAGTGATCGGAAAAGATCCAAGTCCATTCCTTAAATATGTGATCATTGATAAAGGTTCTGACGACAATGTTTTCAGGGGCATGCCCATTGTCACCGAACAAGGACTGGTCGGAAAAGTTGATGCGGTCACTGCTTCAGCCGCCCGCGTCCAATTGATCACTGACCAGGGATCTGTCGTAAATGTTAAACTTCAGGAGAGCAATACTGAAGCGCAAATTAGAGGTTCAGTTACTGGAGATATAACGCTAGAAATGGTGAATCCTGCCGTTGAATTGGTGGAAGGTGATCTGATTTTTACCTCCGGGTTGGGTGGAACTTATCCCGCGGAATTGCTGATCGGTCAGATCATATCGATCCAGGCGCAAGAAAATGAGGTTTTTCAAACTGCGTCTGTACAACCATCAGTTGATTTTTCAAATTTACAAGCCGTTCTTGTGATCACCAATTTCCGTGCAGTTGATATTCTGCCATTGATTCCAACACCAGCGCAATAGAATGAGCATCATACTTTCTTTACCCATTTTGCTACTTTTGTTGATCCTGCAAACTACAATTGCAGGAGAGATCACGCTTATTAATGGTGCTGCGGATCTTATCCTGGTGTGGCTGGCTGCCTGGGGTATAACCAGCAAAGACAGATCTGGTTACCTACTGGCGTTCATGGCAGGAGGTTTGACTTCATACGTTTCTGCTTTGCCGTGGTATGTATTTCCGCTGGCTTACCTTTCGGTTATTTTTCTAGGCCGGTTTGTCTTCAACCAATTATGGCAATCACCATTGTTATCCATGTTTGCGATTACACTTGTAGCCAGTATTCTTCTGTATGTATTTACAATGTTGGGTCTACGCATCAATGGAACCGAGTATTCATGGCAGGTTTCTCTCACCAATGTGATTATTCCATCTGTTTTTTTGAACCTGTTATTTGCAATCCCAATGTTCGCGATCGTAAGAGACTTTAGCAGATGGGTCTTCAAGTCGGAGGAAGTAGAGTGAATACTGAAAAGCCATTACAAACTGGTTTGGAAACCTGGCGATTCAAAGTAATATATGCGATTCTGGCGGTCGTTTTTTCAATTTATATCGTCCGTTTGTTCAGTTTGCAGATCATAAATGGAAAGACCTACCTGGAGCAGGCTGAAGAGAACCGTATCACAAACGTCAGCGTACAAACACAGCGAGGTAACATCTACGATCGAAACGGATATGTACTCGCACGAAATTCGGCTTCTTATAATGTGGCAATTACACCCGCCTATTTACCGGAAGATCAGGGTACATCGGAAGAGATTTTTCGACAGCTTTCTGCTTTGATCGATGTACCGGTAACCAATGGCATAGTCACGGATGAAACAGCACGTTTGTTTGTGGCTTGTAATACTGAATTCGGGATCAAGGAGATTGTTCTGATTGGTGGAAATAACGCTCCTTATGATCCCGTGTACGTCAAGTGTAATGTCGATCGACAGATCGCCATGATGATCAGCGAGAAGGCAGATAAATGGCCGGGGGTTACCGTTGAAGTTGACCCAGTCAGACAGTATCCGACAGGTTACCTTACCGCGGAGATTATCGGTTTTCTAGGTCCGGTGACCGCAGAAAACCAGGAGTATTACAGAGAGCTCGGCTTTGTACCCGGAAGGGATAAAGTGGGATATTCCGGTGTGGAATACTCGATGGATGATATTTTGATCGGGAAAAATGGACTTCGTGTTATTGAAGTAGATAGTGCCGGAAAAGAATTACGTGATATTGAAGAACCACAAGAGCCAGTGCCTGGTTACAACATCAAATTGACCATAGACACTCGGCTGCAGGCGGCAGCGAAGACGATCCTGAACGACGAAATTAAATTCTGGAATACCTGGTTCAATGAAATCCGATCTTTGAATGGTGTTGTTATTGCGATGAATCCCAAAACCGGTGAGATACTTGCGCTGGTATCCGAGCCGACTTTTGAAAACAATCGCATGGAGACAATCATCCCAGCTTATTATTACAATCAGCTAAGCCAGGATCCACTCAAACCTCTTTTAAATCATGCTGTTTCTGCTCAACATCCCCCGGGATCAGTATTTAAGATGGTCGCGGCTGTTGGCGCTTTGAACGAAGGAGTTGTGGGACCGCAGGAGCAAATTCCCTGTCCTGGAACGATTTCCATTATTCAAAAGTATTCTCCGAACGATCCGGGTAAAGAAATGATCTATTATGGTTATGATCGTGGGGGGCATGGTATGTGTGATTTCGTCAAGTCTGTGGCACTGTCTGACGATATCTATTTTTACAAAATCGGCGGCGGTTTCGAACCTGACGTACCGGATGGAGGGCTGGGGGCGTGGCGTATAAAAGAATACGCTGAAGCACTTGGTTACGGGCAGCCAACAGGGATCGAATTGCCAGGGGAAGTGGCGGGGCTTATCCCTGATCCAACCTGGAAACGCATCTACAAGGCTGAGAACTGGTCCACTGGCGACACGTACATCATGACTATCGGCCAGGGTTATGTGCTGGCTACTCCGTTACAGGTGTTGGTCTCTTTTGCTACCATGGCAAATGATGGGAAACAAATGAAACCGACATTGATAAAAGAGATTTTGGATGCTGAAGGGAATGTGGTTAAGCCTTTTACACCAACACTCGTGAGGGACATCACCAAGGAACCTGTTATCGATATTCTGGATGAAAATAACAAACCTACCGGTGAAAAGAAGGTAGTTGAATCCTGGGTGATCGATTATGCCAAAGAAGGAATGCGGCAGGTGGTGGTTTCTGGAACAGCAAAAAATGCAATGAAAGATCTTGATATTCCTTCGGCCGGAAAAACTGGTACTGCGGAATACTGCGATGATGTAGCTCAGGAAAAAGGCCTCTGCCAACGCGAAACCTGGCCTTTCCATGCGTGGTACGCTGGTTATGCGCCATTTGACGATCCGGAAATTGTCGTTGTCGCGTTTGTTTACAACGGCGGCGAAGGTGCCAGCGTTGCTGCTCCGATTGTCCAACGCGTACTTGATTCCTATTTCCAACTGAAAGCACTTGATACGACCAATGGGAGTGGACAATAGGATGGACCCTGTTGAGGATTAACGATGTTTAGAAGGGAATTCTGGCGAAATTTTGACTTCTGGCTTTTTGGTGCAGTCCTGTTTCTATGCATCTTCGGTTTGATCATGATTCGCTCCACTATCGCCGGAAATATTGAACTCGCTAATTATGTCAGTCGTCAAGCCACCTTTTTTGGCATTGGTCTGGCTGTATTGTTCGGCGTGACAGTACTCGATTACCGGTACTGGAAGAGTTTATCCAAATACATGTACATTTTCATCCTGGCCTTCCTCGGATTGATCCTGCTGATCGGTACGACCAGTTTTGGCGCACAACGCTGGCTTGAAGTGGGCTTGGTTAACATACAGCCTGCTGAATTATCGAAGATCGTGATCATACTGGTGTTAGCCCATTACTTTTCAAACTCCATTCGCAAACCAAAAAATATTCGTTGGATGGGGATCAGCGCATTAATTGTGGGCGGTATCGTTTTACCGATCTATTTACAGCCAAATCTCAGCACGACAATCATGTTGGTGGTGATCTGGTTTTCCATGCTGTGGATCAGTGGGATCCCTACTAAATATGTTTTGATATTGGGTATCATTGGAGTAATTGGCGCAATCAGCGTGTTCCCATTTCTTGAAACATATCAGCAGGATAGGATACTAACCTTTCTAAGACCGGATGAAGAAGCAAGGTATGGGAACACTTACAATGTAGAACAAGCATTAATTACGATCGGCAGTGGAGGATTGCTCGGACAGGGATATGGAACAGCCACACAGGTACAGCTGCGGTTCCTAAAAGTACGCTCCACAGATTATATTTTTTCTGCCATCGCCGCGGAATTTGGTTTTATCGGGACGTTGTTTATCATAGCCGTGCTCGTTTTTATCATTATAAGATGTATCAAGGCAGCCAGAGAGGCAGGGGATACCTATGGCGCATTGATCGCTTATGGATTTGCCACCTTGATCGGTTTTCAAACAATGGTCAATATCGGAGTAAACTTAAGAGTGATCCCTGTTACAGGGCAAACATTGCCCTTTATTAGTTACGGGGGCAGTTCTTTATTATCACTATTGCTTGGAATTGGACTTATCCAAAGTGTTTTAATTCATAAGAAAACGTAAAAAAGGAGTTATATGGATCAAAAAATCGCACCTGTGAGAGTCCGTTTTGCGCCATCCCCGACAGGTCACATGCACCTGGGAAGTGCGAGAACGGCGTTATATGATTATTTGATCGCCAAAAAAACGGGCGGAAAGTTTGTCCTGCGTATTGAAGACACCGATTTCAAGCGCTACATGCCCGGTGCCGAAGAAGAACTGATCAGCGGTTTACGCTGGCTGGGATTGGAGTTTGATGAGGGTCCGGATATTGGGGGACCATACGGCCCATACCGCCAATCTGAAAGAAAAGAGATCTATCTTGAGCATGCCAGAAGGCTTGTCGCAGAAGACAAGGCGTATTATTGTTTCTGCACCCCGGAACGCCTGACAAAAATGCGGGAAGATCAACAAAGACGCAAAGAACCGCCGCATTACGATGGTACATGCCGAAATCTTTCTATCGATGAATCTGAAAGACGCATCCACGATGGTGAAAAGCATGTGATCCGATTTAAGACGCCAAAAGAAGGTACAACAACGGTCAGAGACCTGCTTCGTGGAGATATTACTGTCGAGAATCAAACCCTGGATGATTATATTCTTGTGAAATCAAATGGTTGGGCGCTATATCATCTGGCTGCAATGGTTGATGACCACCTGATGGACATTACGCATGTTATACGCGGATCTGAGTGGTTGCCATCCCTGCCGTTGCACGCATTGATCTGCCGGGCGTTCGGATGGCAGGAGCCAATTTGGGTACACCTTTCAGTATTTCTCAAACCAAGCGGTAAAGGAAAGATGAGCAAACGGGAATCGGCCGATCTTTTAAAGGATGGGTACTCGATTTTTATTAAGGATTTGCAGGATCTGGGGTACACCCCGGAAGCTGTGGTCAACTGGGTGGCATTGATGGGATGGAGTTATGATGATCACACCGAATTTTTTACCCTGGATGATCTGGTTAAAAAATTCAACTTGGAGCATTTGAATCCATCGCCGGCTGCCATAAACTTTACCAAATTGGACCATTTCAATGGGCTTCATATCCGCAATTTTACAGACCAAGAATTCGCTAATAGAATTACGCCTTACTTTTTGCAAGCCGGTATCAGGACGGATCCAGAAACATTACTGAAGATTGCGCCAATATTGAAGGAACGGGTAGCCACTCTGGATGACGCCATAGAGATGGCCGGATTCTTTTTTAAAGATAAAGTAAACCCCATTGCTGGTGAGTTGCCCGGTAAAGGGATGTCTAATGAACAAATGATAGAAGTACTGAAAAAATCCCACTCGTTACTATCCGGGTTTGAGAAGATAACTGTAGCTGATGTTGAACCTGTCATGCGAGAATACGTTGAGCAGTCCGGTTTTTCTGCCGGACAGGTTTTTGGGATCCTGCGGGTAGCGGTAACCGGTCAACGTATCAGTCCACCTCTTTTTGAAAGCATGGAGATTATTGGTAAGGAAAAGGTTCTGGAGCGTATCGAAAACGCGATAAAGTTACTTGAATAACTTATCAAGTTTGTTCTAATATAAAAGCAATAAGATGCAGACCCAAAAAGTTTGCATTTTTAATTATTGAAAAAAATTGATATATCAGGTTTTGTGCAACAGAAAACCGCAGATCTTTTATGATCTGCGGTTAATCAGTCGGGGCGAAAGGATTTGAACCTTCGACCTCTTGCACCCCATGCAAGCGCGCTAGCCGGGCTGCGCCACGCCCCGAACAGAGCAAGATTATATCGCCAATATCCGATTTGTGCAATGAGCTGACTGAACCATTTAAAAAGAAAAAGCCGAAATTGTGCAATGTAGGCGACAATGTTATTCCGGCTTTTCCATTTTATTTTAAGAGGTTTGAAGAAAAATTAATAGTGACCATCAGCTTAAATCATTAGTCATTCGGGTGGTTTATTGCATGACAAATAGAATGTAGGCACCCACAAGATCCTGGTGCCGTTCAACCAGCAATCTCGATCCATATTCTGAAAATTCAGAATCGCGTCTTGTGACAGGTATGGGGTGAGATCATCGTGCAATACCTCCCACTCAGAAGACCACCAATCGGGGAGTACGCCGATTTTTTGTACATATCCGGATACACCTATTTGACAATTGTCGAATCCACTTGATACCGCCAGAGAGGGAAGCTCACGACCGGTAAGGGCATTAACCCCCTGTTTTACAAGGGAGTCGGTTTGCAATTTTCCAAGTTCCTGCAGCGGGAGAGGGTGATCGATCCTGGCGTGGTAGTCGGGTTCGGCAAAAGCAAAAAACTTACCACCAGGTTTTAAGACCCTGAATATTTCCTCCATTACGCTCTTGGGGTTTTTGATCCACAAGAGAAAATAATGGCAAAAGATACAATCAAACGTGTTGATGGCAAATGGTAACCGATAAGCGTCACCGTTTACTTCAAGTAAATTCTGGTAATTGCGCGTAGATATTGTGCAGCGTTCAAAATCCAAATCAACGCCAACCATTTTGCACGAATGCGAAGCATTAAACTCAGCCGAGATAACACCTGTTCCGCTGCCTACTTCAAGGCAATAAGCATTAGTAGAAAAGAAATGATCTTTTAACAAGTAATCGCGCAGCGGCTTTGTCCAGCGGGCTTGTTCAGTAAAACGGGCGTGCCAATCCAGATTCATCTAACTGGAAAGATAAACTTTTCGATTAGCTGAGATCGTCATCCAGGAATCAGTCAGCAAGTTCCCCAGTTTGACCAGGTAGCCCTGACCAGGTAGAACATCGCCATCAGGTTCAACGTATAGCCATGATCTGGCTGCACCTTTTATGGCTGTCTGATCTTCCTCCAATTCAAAATTGACCGGATTCAATTCTGTGTAAGGCACAGGAAGATCATATATCAGTCGCATTCCTTTTTCAGCTACAAGTCGGCTGGCTGCAGCCAGCGAGGATTCATTCACAGGTGTTGGTGCGCTAAGTGAAATGTTTTGCACGCCAATGGATACAAGTTTATTCAGAATTTCATCCAGACTGTCCAGGATAGATTTGCTCAAAGTGAGATGGACAGATAAATGAATGTCTTCATTTACAACATCTCGGATGGCTTCCCAGGTGAGTTCTTCGTTGTCCTGGAAGATCAACATCAAATGATCCAAACCGGATTCCAGGAGTTGCCCCAGATAGTCCTTCTCAGTAAGACGGAAGCCGTTGGTGATCAGTCCAGTAACCTGGCCTAGATTCTCAGCATATTGAACCAACTCACAGAGGTCAGGGCGCAAAGAAGGTTCACCGCCGGTAAAGACAATATGCGGGATTCCCCATTCCCAGGCTTTGCGTATCACTTCTTTCCATTCTTCAGTGCTCAGTAAACGATCGACCCTTTTCACCGGGGTATACTCATCCGCTCCGCCTGAAGGTATCTGATAGGTGATGGCGCAATCCAGTCTGAAAGGTGTGCTGGTGTCAGAAGAGTGACGGATAGCTCGATCCATATTCAGGAAGGTTTCAGGATCAAGATCAGGCGTGCGGATCAAGGTTTCCAACCTCTCCTTAAAGTCTTCGATGTCCTGACCGGCTACTTCCGGAGTGACCTGATATCTTTTTACAAGTTGAGCCTTGATCGCTTCTGTTTCAAGGTCACTGACTACGTAAAAAGCAATTTCGGTAGCCGTTTGATTGAGGTGCAGCACAGTTGAAGCGTCTATAACAAGCATGCCACTGCCATCATTCTCAATACGCAGGTGAAGCCGATGAGGCTTTTCATCAATATCGATCATCGAACTGTATAAACCGGGAGATAATGCTGCGGGTGTATAAAAAATTCGATCTAGTATCTGATTTATTTTAATTTTCATCATGACCTCCAGGAATCATCTTCTGCGTAGTTTTCAAATCTTAATGGGCAACCGCCGCCGCACTCGTTCCGTATCAAACACTCAGAACACTCAATGGGAAGGTTACTACGCTCTCGCAGTTGTAAACAAAGTTCGTGATTCCATATCTCTTCCCAGGTATTTGACCGTATGTTACCCACCGGATGGTAATAGGATTGACAGGGTAAAACACCACCATCTGGTTCGAGGCACATGTTGTAAAGTGCTGCTGTGCACCCTTTTACACCAAGTCCGTAGTGGACCGGGTCGAAGTTGCAATACTGAGTAGGGGTATACCAGATCAATCGCTGTCCATTTTTTGAAGTAATGGACTGGGCGCTGGCCAGTAAGGGCTGTAATTCATTTTCACTCAAACCTGTACCCACTGATTTACCACGGCCGCTATAGATCAGCGCGTTGAGCCCGACTGTAGGTACACCAAGATCAGCCAGGAACTGTAAAGTTTCTGAAATACTGTCGCGATTATGGGTAAGCATTGTCGTATTGGTCATGACAAAAAGGCGGGTCTCTAAAGCATTTCGAATGCCAGCAATGGTTTCCTGCCAGGCACCTTTGTGGCACACCATTCGGTCGTGGATCTCAGCCAGGTGGGATTCCAAAGTGATCTGAACATGGTCGAGCCCGGCATCCACCAGTTGTTGAACAAAGGATGGTTCCGCCAGCTTGCGGCCGTTTGTGTTGAGCCCCGTGATCTGACCGTTCTTTTCCGCATGTCTGATCAATTCCGGCAGGTCTTCGCGCAGTGTGGGTTCTCCACCAGTGAAAACGATGTGCGGTATTCCAATCTCCCACAATTTGTCAATGATCTTGATCCATTCATCCTTATTAAGTTCAGGAAAACTACGCGCTCTGGCATTGTAGCAATGCGCGCAAGCGTTGTTGCAGCGGTAGGTAAGCGCGATGTCCATCCTGTAAGGCGCGGTTGGTTTTAAAGTGAACGGGATGGAGGTTTCCATCTGCAGGTCGCAGATCGGACAGGCACGCTCATCCAGCAGATCGACTAATGATTCGCTGTACGAGCGGTAATCCTCCAAAACCGTGTGTGGTGGTACCTTAAACCGCCTTGAGAGGAGTTGCGCGACCTGCTGAGAAGGTACTTTGTTTAAAACATAATAGGCCATGTGAGTGGCGCTCGGATTCAAATGAAAAACCCGATTGGCATTTACGATAAGCAATCCTGTATCATCAGGATCAATACGCAAATGCAGACGGGATTTTTGCTCTCCGTGATTCCATTGGAAATGATAAAGACCTTGATCCGGAGGCTGGATCAGGGAAGAACTGCGCCTGTTATGGAACCTGTCAAAAAGACCCATAAAAGAATTCTCGGTCAGCTAACGACCGCCACCTGCGCAGGCGCAGGCGCAACCGGCACATGCGCAGGCACAGGCACAAGAGTGACCACCGCCGCCGCTGTGACCGGATGATCCGCTACGGTAAGTGGATGGGGGTGGTGGAGGATTGGTTACATTGGTCACTCCGCCAGAAAAACCGGTCAATCCGCCTAACACATTGGAAGAGAAGGAGGAAACACTATTCACCACTGATGCTGCGAAAGCTGAACCGGGCATGGTGGGTAATGTAACCGTAGTGGGTATGCTGGGGGCTGAACCAGTTGATGTAGTGGATGTGGGCGCAGCAGTAGGCCGGATGGTGGAGCTTACCGGGCGGGGTATAGATGGGTCATAACGCCACCACCAGGAGGGAGTAGGGATGAGGACAGGACCGCTGAAAGTTTGTTCCGTCTTGTTTTCATATTGTTTATCCAGCATGGTCCAATCCATCACTTCTTCGTAAACCTGTGCTTTTACTTCTGGTGTTGCTGCCTGTTCCACCTGAGACCAGGCGCGTTTCATGATCTCCTGGTAATACGCAATCGTTTCTTTACGGCTAAATCCTTTCATTTTTTCCGTAACGCTTTTAATCAAATTCACCATCGTGATCTGCAGTGCTTTCTTACGGTCATTGCCTTTGAGATTGAACGATTTAATAAAATCAGTTTCGTAAGCATAAAGATCAGCTGGTAGAGGGTCAGCCGGTTTTAACTCCAATGGATCTTTGGTAACGACCTCAGCGGCGTTCTTTTTGAGGACAGCGAACAGGATCATAGTGAACACTTTGTCGATTGGTTGTTCCATGAGTACCGCTGCTTCAACTGCGGTTAATCCTCTCTTTACACCGTTGCCTTCGATCATGATTTTTGGAGGTAGATATTTTAACTTGCGTTTTTTTGCACCAATCACCGCTGAATAAACGATCAAACCAAAGAAGATCGCGAACCCGAGGCAGAAGATGATCGGGCAAATGTTATCGAGGTTGATCGTCCCGCCGGTTGGTTGCTGTTCAGAAGGTGGCACATAAGGTTCTGTTACGACCGCGCCTGTGGATAGATACCTGCTGGGAAAGCTTGCACCAAAGTAATATTGTGTATACAGGTTGGCCTGATCTGAAACCCAGGTATAGAAGATGCGACCATCTTCCATGATCATGGATTCAGGTTCCTGCGCGCCAGGCCAGTTTTCAGGGATATAGTACCTGCCCTCGGTTTCACTAACCCCACCTGGCAGGAGAATGGTCATCTGGTAATTGGTTTTACCATATGCGTTCTGCGGCTCGTACCAGTGCGGTGAAAAGAGCAAAGACGCGTATTCTTCACTTTCCTGCTGGGTTGCAGGGTATATCACTTCTTTTACATTCTGAATGTAAACACGAACTGTTCCAGTGCCGCCGGGCGGGATTGTGAAATCCTGTAAATATACAGAAATACCGGGAGAGACGATATCGGACGCAGTGATCTTCCTGATCGGATTTCCGTTAACCTCGGCGCTGATCGATTTCAAGTTGTAATTGTAATTTGGCAGGCCAATATCTACGATATCGATCTCGTG
>MTKZ01023665.1_pt1 | contig 12590 bp, 12 predicted proteins | sample 1042781 | NCBI WGS metagenome assembly MTKZ01 (sample SAMN06212207, study PRJNA360539) | anaerobic digester metagenome | biome: Wastewater treatment plant; material: sludge; isolation source: anaerobic digester fed with sludge from wastewater treatment plant | place: Denmark: WWTP Viborg ...
GGTGATTTTTACCAACCAATTGAGGCAAAAAATCGGGATTATGTTCGGTAATCCGGAAGTAACTCCCGGAGGGTTGGCCCTTAAATTTTATTCTTCCGTCAGGTTGGATACCCGAAAGATTGAAAGCTTGAAGGAAGGCGATAATGTTGTCGGCTCCCGCCATCGGGTCAGAGTTGTCAAGAATAAAGTTTCCCCGCCTTTTAAAGTGGCGGAATTTGATATTTATGCCAAGGGAGGTATTTCCAAAACTGGCGGGATTTTTGATGTTGCCTTGGAATTGGGAATTACCAGCAAGTCGGGCGCTTTTTTCCGCTACGGCGAAACCATGCTTGGCCAAGGCCGGGCTGCCGCCACGATGTTTTTGGAGGAAAACCCCAAAATTACCAAGGAAATTGAAGAAAAAATTTGGAAGTTTGTCAAAGAAGGCAAGGCAGTGGAAAAAAAGGTAATGGGCGAAGAAGCGGAAGAATAATTTACCTGTGGCAATAGTTACCAAAATCAAGCTCCAAAAAACAAAAAAAAGGTTAAATATTTTTCTTGACGGTAAATACGCTTTTAGCCTTTTGCCGGAAGAAGCGGTTAAAGAAAAAGTTAAAATTGGAGCGGAAATTTCTTCGGAAAAAATTCAAAGTCTTATCAAGGAGAGTGATTTTCAGGCCTCCTTGGAAAAAGCCTACAATTTTCTTTCTTTCCGGCCGCGTTCTTTGGCGGAAGTAACCGATTATTTGACCAAAAAAGGAATAGGAGAAGAAACAGGCAAGCAAGTAATTGACAAATTGAAGGAATTGCGGATGGTTGACGATTTGAAGTTTAGCCAATGGTGGTTGGAGCAAAGGCAGGCTTTTCATCCGGTCGGGAAAAAACTATTGGCCTTGGAATTAAAAAAGAAAGGCATTGCTCGGGAAATTATTGACCGGGTCTTGGCCGACCAACGGGGAACCGATGAAATCTTGACGGCCAGACAGCTTTTGTCAAAAAAGTCCGGTCGCTGGCAGAATTTAACTTTCGCGGAATTCAGGAAAAAAGCCGGCGATTTTCTTTTAAGGAGGGGTTTTTCCTGGGAGACGGTTAACAACCTGATAACCGAATTTAAGAAAGACTTTTCCGGTTGAAAAAAAGCCAAAAAGGAGTAGAATACCCTTATCTGACTGAAAAACGGATTAAACCGCGAAAAACGGTTAATGAGCAGAAAATGAAATACTTGAATTTAATTTATCTTCTCTCGGGAAGCCTACAACTTAGGTAATTCTTCCGTATCTTTCCGTCAGTTTTAAAATTGTAATTAAGGAGAGTCGCGCATGACGCGGCTAACAAGAAATGTCGTTATTCGGTGATTTGGCCGGGTTATTTAAAACTACCGGCAAAACGGAAAAAGTAAAAACTAAGCCCCAGTCTTTTGAAAATAAACCCAAACCCCAACCGCAACTGGTTAATTCTCCCCGGGCGCCAAAAGTTGATTTGGAAAAACTGGAAAAGTTTGAGGTTCAGGCTCGGGAAATTATTGCCGAAGCCAGGGAAGAAGCGGCTAAAATCAGGGAAGAGGCAGCCAGAACAAGAACGGAAATTTTCAGCAAGGAAGCGGAAGTGGATCGCCGCGCCGGTGCGATTGAAGAACGGGAGAAAATATTAAGAGTGGGCAAGGAAGAAGTTGACCGAAAATTAGCCGAAGTTGAGGAAGTAAAAAAACAACAATTGGCCAAATTGGAAAGAATTGCCAATTTAAAGAAAGACGAAGCGCGGCAACTGATTTTGGACGCGACGGAGAAAAGATTGGCCGAGGAGGTCGCCAAAAAAATTACCGAAGCGGAGATTCAAATTAAAGCGACGGCCGAGGAAAAAGCCAAAGAAATCTTGATTGATGCGATGAAACACGGAGCGGTTGATTATGTTCCGGAATATACGGTTTCCAGTATTAAGCTTCCGGACGAAGAGATGAAGGGAAGAATCATTGGCAAGGAAGGCCGCAATATCCGCAGTTTTGAAGTGGCTACTGGTGTGGAAGTGGAATTGGACGAAACCTTGGATATCCGGCTTTCGTCTTTTGATCCGGTAAGAAGAGAAATTGCCAAGAGATCATTGGAAAAACTGATTAAGGACGGCCGGATTCAGCCCCAAAGAATTGAAGAAATTGTGGCCAAGACCAAACAGGAAGTGGACCGGATTTTATTGGAAGAAGGAGAAAAACTTTGCCATTCCTTAAAAGTTTACAATTTACANNACATCCAGATTTGGTCAAACTTCTTGGCCGCTATAAATTTCGTTTTTCTTACGGCCAAAATATGATTGTTCATACTTTGGAAGAAACTCAAATAGGGGTGGCGATTGCCCAGGAATTGAAAGCCAATGTCGCCGTTGTCCGCTTAGGCTGTCTTCTTCACGATATCGGTAAAATCGTGACCGAAGAGGAAGGAACACATATTCAATTGGGAGTTGATTTGCTTAAAAAGTATCGTTTACCCGAATCGGTGGTTAATTGCGTTGCCGAGCATCACGAAGATAAACCTTTTTCTTCAATTGAATCGGCGATTACCTGGGTAGCGGATGCCATTTCCGGCAGCCGCCCGGGCGCCCGTTATGAACCGCACGAAGATTATTTAAAACGGATGACCCACGTTGAAGAAGTGGTCAAATCGTTTGTGGAAGTTGCCGAGGTGGCCGCTTACCAGGCCGGTCGGGAAGTTCGGGTAATTGTTAAACCGGAAACGGTTTCCGATTCCGAGTTGACGGTTTTGACGGAAAAAATTGCCAAAAAACTGGAAGAAGATGCCAAATGGGCCGGTCAGATAAAAGTGACGGCCATCAGGGAAACAAGAGCGGTCGGAATTGCTAAATAAAAAAAGCAAGGGAGTATTTTCAACATAATTGGTTATTGACAAGCCGGGGAAATTTGGCTATTCTGGGGGAAAATTATTATTATATTCATTTAGGACAGGAGGTCCGTCCAAACCGGCGGATTGGAAAAATGAAAAAATCAGATCTGATCAAGGTCGTTTCCATAAAAGCCCATTTAACCAAAAAAGCCAGCACGGAAGCTTTGGAAGTAATCTTTGGAGAAATTCAAAAGACTTTACAAAAAGGCGAAAAAGTTGTTCTTTCCGGATTTGGAACTTTTAAAACCACTTTGGTTAAAGACAAGATGGTCAAATTTCCCGGCAGCGGTGAGAAAAAAGTGGTCAAGTCCCACCGGGAAGCCCGTTTTTCTCCGGGCAGAGAATTGAAAAAAATCGTCAAATAATTCCTCTGTATTTTTTTAAGGTTTATAAACCCTGTTGATTTGTTCTTTGGGTAAACTTATTATTGGTTTGATATGCAAAAACCGATAATTGAAGTTAATAACCTCAAAAAGTATTTTTTGATTCACAAAAAGGAACCGGGATTGGTTGGTTCCTTAAAATCTTTATTTGATCGCCGTTACGAAGAAATTAAGGCGGTTGAAAATGTCTCGTTTTCAATAAACGAAGGGGAGTTGGTTGGTTTTATCGGTCCAAACGGAGCCGGGAAAACAACAACTTTAAAATGTCTTTCGGGGTTACTATATCCGACTTCGGGGAATGTTTCGGTGATGGGTTTTAATCCCCGGAAAAGGGAATATCCCTTTTTAAAGCAAATATCATTGGTCATGGGTCAAAAAAATCAACTTTGGTGGGATCTCCCGGCGATTGAGTCATTTATTTTAAATCGTGAGATTTACGAAATCCCCCGATCACAGTATGAAGAAACTTTGGCGGAATTGACTTCTTTACTTGAGGTTAAAGATATTTTAAAAATCCAAGTCAGAAAACTATCTTTGGGCCAAAGAATGAAATGCGAATTAATCGCGTCATTGCTCCACTGCCCAAAAGTTCTTTTTCTGGACGAGCCGACAATTGGCTTGGATGTGGTAATGCAAAAAAAGATGCGTGATTTTATTAAAGAATACAACCGACGGAATAGATCAACCGTGATTTTAACTTCTCACTATATGGGGGATGTTAAAGAGCTTTGCAAGAGAGTAATTATTATAGATAAAGGAAGATTGATTTTTGACGGAGATCTGGCAGAAATCGTAGAAAAATACGCCGATCATAAGATCTTATCGGTTGTTTTTTCTAAAGAAATTGACCCGAAAAAATTAGAAAAGATAGGAACAGTTAAAGAATATTGTTATCCCCGGGCGGTAATTTCGATAAAGAGAGAAGCGATTTCGGCAGCAGCCGCCGAATTGCTTCAAAATTTTCCGGTAGCGGATTTAAATGTTGAAGAAATTTCTATAGAAGAAATTATTCGCGAAGTCTTTACGGGTAAAGATGTTGCTTAAAAGTGAAAAAATATCTTCAGATCATTAAAATAACCTTTCAGGAGTATTTTGAGTATCGGTTGAATTTTATTCTTTGGCGTTTTCGAAATCTAATTTCCTTGTTTGTCTTGTTGTCTTTTTGGCTGGCGTTATTTGGTGAAAAAACTGATTTTTTGGATTACAGCAAGTCGCAAATTTTGACCTACGTTCTGGGAATTTCTTTACTTAAAAGTATTGTTATCGCATCGCGGTCAATTGATTTGGGTGGCCAAATAAAAAGTGGATATTTGACCAAGTTATTAATTCAACCGATAAATTTGTTTAAGTTTTGGTTTTCGCGGGATTTGGCAGACAAGTTAATGAACATTTTTTTTATGATTTTTGAAATTTTCCTGGTTATCAAAATTTTTAATTTAAATTTACTCTTCCCAAAAGACCCGGCGACTTATTTCGTTTTTTTTATTTTGGTTTTTTTGGCTACCGGACTATATTTTTATTTAAGTTTTCTTCTTTCCTGTTTGGCTTTTTGGACCGATGAAATTTGGGCGACCCGTTTTCTTTTTGGCTTTATTTTTCTTGAATTTTTTTCCGGATCACTTTTCCCGATTGATATTCTCCCCGGTGTTTTAAAAAAAATTGCGTTTTGCTCGCCGTTTCCTTATTTAATTTATTATCCGTTAAAGTTTTGGTTGGGGCAAATTTCATTCAAATCTGTTTTTTGGGTAATTTTGATGGAAATATTTTGGCTGATTTTATTTAAAAAATTGGCTCTTTATTTCTGGGAAAAAGGATCGAAAGATTACGGAGCTTATGGAGGATAAACGAAATTTAAAATTTAATAAAAAGCCCAATTTTAGGTTAATAAAAATTTGGTTAATGGTGGCTTCACGCGCAGCGCAAACTCAACTTTTAACCAATTGGGGCGGTTTGCTTTTTTTGATCGGGAAAATTGTGAGGTTTTCAATTTTTTTGGTTTTTCTCCTTACGGTTTCCGGTCCGCAAAAGATTTTTTTGGGTTATTCAAAACAGCAGGTAATAATTTTTTATTTGATTTTTAACCTTATGGATAGTGTTTCCCAATTTCTTTTTCGAGGCGCATATTTATTTCGGAACTTAATAGTTACAGGAAACTACGATTTGGACCTTTTAAAACCGTTGCCTTCATATTTTCGGCCTGTTTTCGGTTGGACCGATATCTTGGATTTTTTAACTCTTCCGCCTTTACTCTTTTATCTTTTTTGGTATCTCGAAAAAAATTTTTATTTGGTTAGTATTTTTAATCTTATCCAATTTTTCTTTTTATTTGCCATCGGTTTGACAATTTCTTTTGCTTTTCATTTGATAATTTGCGCCATTTGCGTTCTAACAACAGAAATAGACAGTTTAATTTTAATATACCGCGATATTTCTTCAATGGGACGATTTCCCATTGATATTTACCCCCAAATTATTCAGGATATTCTAACTTTTATTATTCCAATTGCCGTTATGATGACGATTCCGGCAAAAGCATTAACCGGCTTGCTTTCCTGGCAAGGGATGATAATACCTTCTTTAATTGGAGTATTTTTCTCTTTAATTTCTTTCCGTTTTTGGCGATTCGCCCTAAGAAAGTATTCCTCAGCTTCAAGCTAGTCGTCATACTGTATAATTATTTTTGCCGTTACAACTAAGCTTTTGTTATTGTCGGCAAAAATATTAATTATCGGAGATTAATGAAAAGAAATAACTATTATTTTATAAAAACTTTCGGTTGCCAAATGAATGTGGCCGATTCGGAAAGAATCGCCGGTTGGTACGAAAACCGCGGTTGGAAACCGGCGGATAAAATTGAAAAAGCCGACGAAGCGGTAATTAATTCCTGTTCGGTAAGGCAATCGGCGGAAAATCGGGTTTTCGGGTTGGTAAATAATCTTTCAAAAATAAAAAATAAAAACCCCAAATTTAAAATAATTTTGACCGGTTGCATGCTTCGCTATCCGCTTGCGGATTTAAGAAAAAAACTTCCCGGGGTAAATGAATTCAAAAAAATTTCCGAATTTCTCCTTGATTCAAAATTCATAATTCATAATTCAAGTGTTCATGCTTATATTCCCATTATGGAAGGTTGTAATAATTTTTGTTCTTATTGCGTTGTTCCTTATGCCCGGGGCAGAGAAAAATCTAAGCCGCTTAAGGAAATACTTTGTGAGGCAAAAGAACTTGTCGAAAGAGGTTATCGGGAAATTACCTTGCTTGGACAGAACGTCAATAGTTACGGAAAAGACAGCCAAATCTCTAAATCAAAAAGCAAAACAAAAAATTTCAAGGTTCCTTTTGCGGAATTGTTAAAAGAATTAAGCAAAATAGAAAAATTGGAAAAGATTTCCTTTATGACTTCCAATCCGTGGGATTTAACCGATGACATTATTGAGACGATGAGTTTGCCTAAAATCGACCGTTATTTACATTTGGCGGTTCAGTCCGGAAACAACGAAATATTGAAAAAAATGAACAGAAAGTATTCGGCTAAAGATTTTCTCGCTTTAGTCAAAAAAATCAGACAAAAAATTCCCGAAATTAAAATAGGAACCGACATTATTGTCGGTTTTCCCGGCGAAAGCGAAAAGCAATTTCAAGAAACGGTTGCTCTTTGCCGGAAGATCGGTTTTACAAAAGCTTATATTTCCCTTTATTCCCCGCGTCCGGGGACAGGAGCGTTTAGACTAAAAGATGATGTTTCTTATCGGGAGAAAAAAAGGCGCTGGTTAATTTTAGACCGGTTAATTAACCAACATGTGTTTTAGCGGTTTTTCCTTGATTTTTAACTTCTTCAATTAAAAGGCGAATATTCTCTTCTTGGCCAAGATAATAATGTTTTAATGGTTTAAGGTTTTCGTCCAATTCATAGACTAAAGGTATTCCGGTCGGTAAATTAAGTTCCTCAATTTCTTTTTCGGAAAGATTGTCCAAATATTTTATTAATGCCCTTAGGCTGTTGCCGTGGGCGGAGATTAAAACTCTCTTTCCTTTTTTAACCAAAGGCGCAATTTCTTTTTCCCAACAAGGAAGAACGCGGTTAACAACATCGGCCAATGATTCCGTTAGCGGCAGTTGTTTCGGATCGACATTTTGATATAAAGGGTCTTTTGCCGGCGAAGTCGGATCATCCGGACTAAGACCGGGCGGTCGGACGGCATAACTGCGGCGCCAGATTTTAACCTGTTCTTCTCCGTATTTGGCTGCCGTTTCCGCTTTATTTAAACCTTGCAGATTTCCGTAATGGCGCTCGTTCAAACGCCAATCTTTGATAAGGGGAATATTAGCTAAGGCCATTTCTCTTAAGACTAACTCTGTAGTTTGGGTCGCTCTTTTTAAAACGGAAGTAAAAATACAGTCAAAAGAATAACCTTCCTTTTTTAAGGTTTGGCCGGCAATTTCCGCTTCTTTTTTTCCCTTCTCGGTTAGGCCGACATCAATCCAGCCGGTAAAACGGTTTTCTTTGTTCCAAAGGCTTTCTCCATGGCGAAGCAATACCAGCTTAATCATTTTTTTTTGGCTAGGGATTCTCCAATTCGCAATAAGCGATTGTATTTGGCGACTCTTTCTCCGCGGTCCGGGCCGCCGAATTTTGATTGCCAGGAACCGGTTCCGACGCAAAGATCGGCGATTAAATCGTCATTGGTTTCTCCGCCGCGGTGAGAAATTACCGAAGTAAATCCGGCCGAATCGGCCAACTTTATCGCTTTGATGGTTTCGGTTATTGTTCCGATTTGGTTAACCTTAATCAAAACACTGTTACAGGCTTTCAAATCAATGGCTTTTTGAATTCTTTGCGCATTGGTGGTTAAAAGATCGTCACCGACGATTTGACACCGGTTGCCGATTCTGGCGGTGAGCTTGGTCCAAGATTCCCAATCTTCCTGTTCAAACATGTCTTCCAAAGACCAGAGGGGATATCTTTCCGACCAATCGACAATTTTTTCCAGCCATTCTTCTTTTGTCAGCGTTAAATTATCTTCGCTTTTAAGTTCGTATTTGCCTGCCTCAGAGAATTCTGAAGCGGCGGCATCTACTCCCAGCAAAATTTGCTCATCCATTTTGTAACCGGCTTTTTCCGAGGCTTGGATCATCAATTCAAAAGCCTCTTCGTTGGTTTTCATCTCTTTGGGCATATAAGCGCCTTCAAAGCCGACGCCGACAGCATAGCCTTTATCGTTAAGAATTTTTTCCATTGACCGAAAGATTTCGGCTCCTGCCCGTAAACGGTCACGGAAATTCGGGAAAGCTTCTTTCTTGGGAATAACGAAGAATTCCTGACAGTCGGTTGCCCAATTGCCGTGTTTGCCTCCCTCCAGAATTAAAACCAGAGGCTGGGGCAGAACAAATCGGGAATTTTGAGACAGCTGGCCAAAATATTGGTAAAGGGGCAGTTTTTGGGAACGGGCTGCCGCCCGGCAAATTGCCATAGAAACTCCGGTCAGGGCATTTCCTCCCAATTTGGATTTATTTTCCGTGCCGTCCAAAGCAATTAAAATTTCGTCAATTTTTTGCTGGTCGTAGGCGTCTTGGCCGACAAGAGCTTGTTTAATCGGGCCGTTAATGTTGGCGATGGCCTTAAGGACACCTTTTCCCAAATAGCGAGACGGGTCGTTATCCCTCATTTCAAAGGCTTCGGTCGCTCCGGTTGAAGCTCCCGAAGGAACCCCGCCCAAAGCCTTAATACCGTTTTCCAGCGTGACTTCCGCTTCAACTGTGGGATTGCCTTTGGAGTCCAGAATTTCCCGTCCGAATAAATTAGTAATTTTCATAACATTTTTTTGACTTCTTAAAGATAAATTTTAGCACCTTTTTCTCCGGTTAGGTATAATCAAGATGTTTATGAGCAGGAAATTATTGGTTATCGCCGGTCCGACGGCAACCGGCAAGACGAATTTGGCGATCGGATTGGCCAATAAATTTGACGGGGAAATCGTTTCCGCCGACAGCCGTCAGGTATATAAGGATATGAATATTGGGACAGGCAAGGACGTTGGCAATGAAAAATTAAAAATCAAAAATGAAAAATTACAAAGCAAAGTTGGAAAAGAGATAAATAAAAAATTTACCTTAGGCGTATACGAATTAAAGGGAATCCCCGTTTGGTTATATGATGTGACGGAACCGGATTTTCAATTTTCCGCAGCGGATTATGTTAGATGTGCCAAGTTGGTAATTAACGACATTTGGCAGCGGGAAAAATTGCCCATTTTGGTTGGCGGAACCGGTTTTTATATTAAAGCCTTGGTGGATGGGGTTGAAACATTGGGAATGGAACCGGATTGGGAATTAAGAAAGCGATTGGGCAATTTGGGAATTGATCAATTAAGGGAAATTTTAGAGAAAACTTGTCCCGAGCGCATTAGAAAGATGAACGAGAGCGACAGGTCTAATCCGAGAAGGTTAATCAGAGCGATTGAGATTGCGACGCAGCCGCAAAGTGCGAAGTGCAAAGCGAAAAGTTCAAAGTTAAAGATTGGCAATTTACTGATAATCGGCCTAAAAGCACCTTATAAAATTCTTTACCAAAGAATTGATAAAAGAGTGAAGGAAAGAGTGGCGCAGGGAGTAGAAAAAGAGATTGAGGGTTTAATAAAGAAAGGCTTTAATTTTGAGAATTCGGTTTTGGAAACAACCATCGGTTATAAGGAGTGGCAAATTCTGATATCCAATATCAAGCATCCGATATCGGATATTATTGTCCGTTGGCAATTAAATGAACACCAATACGCCAAAAGGCAAATGACTTGGTTTAAGGCCGATTCGCGGATTCGCTGGTTTGACGTCACCAAAACAAATTTTGGAAGCGAGGTAGAAACCCTTGTCAAACAATGGTATGATAAATGATATGAAGCCTCTGAAGATTGAAATTTCCCATCGGACCATAATTTTTACCGCCGTTTTTATTTTTGCTTTATGGCTGGTTTCCGAGATAAAAGACATTCTTTTTCTTTTGTTCATTGCTTTGATGATGATGGCGGCGCTTGAGCCTCTGGTAAAAAAGCTGGAATCTTTAAAACTTCCTCGTTGGTTGGCAATCGTTTTTATTTATATTTTTTTAATTTCCTTTTTCGGAATCGCCTTTGCCGGCATAATTCCGCCCTTGGTTGATCAAACATCGGTTTTGATTAATAGCTTACCCGCACTGATAAAAGAAATAGATCTAATTGGGATTGACCAGACAATTGTTAACGGATTTGTCTCCCAATTGGGGAATGCTCCGGCCGGAGTAATCGGTTTTTTTATCAGTCTTTTTTCCAATTTGGCTACTGTTTTGGTGGTGGCCATCCTCAATTTCTATTTATTGATGGAAAGAAAAAATCTTAATCAATATTTGGCCAAGCTTTTGGAAAAAGAGGGGGAAAGGCAAGTGATCGAAATTTTGGAAAAAATTGAAATTCGCTTGGGATCTTGGATCCGGGCGGAAATAACTTTAATGACCTTTGTCGGGATCATTTCCTATTTCGGCTTTCGTCTTTTGGGTTTGGAATTTGCCTTGCCGTTGGCCATCATTGCCGGGATTTTGGAAATTATTCCCAATTTCGGACCGATTGCCGCGACGATTCCGGCCGTCTTGGCGGGATTGGCAATGTCCGGCTGGCATGCGTTGGCAGCTCTCTCCTGGTGCTTTATTGTTCAGCAGCTGGAAAATAATTTCATTGTTCCCCGGGTGATGAAAAAAGTCGTCGGTCTAAATCCTCTGGTGACCATTCTTTCTTTAAGTGTCGGCTTGAGGCTGGCCGGAATTGCCGGTGCGACTTTGGCGATTCCGGTGGTTTTGGCTTTGGAAGTAGTATTTGCCGAATTTGCTCGCCAAAAATCTCTCTTAAAATAGTTGCTTTTTAGCTTCAAAAGGAGTAAAATACCCCCGGAAGTCGGACAGCTGCCCCACGTCGCCGGGCCCTGTGCTCAGCTATGAGGGGAGGAAAGTCCAGACAACAGCAGGCAGGGTGTCCGGTGCAAGCCGGAGTAACTCCGTCCGCCGATTTGGCGGACGAGAGACCAGTAAGAGCAACAGTGACGATACGGGTGGCGCCGGGTGAAACGACCAAGCCTCAGGGTTTTCGACATTGTTCAGGGTTAACCTGAGCGAAGTCCCGCCTGGCGGGACGAGTCGAAGGGCAATCCTTCCCGTTGCAATCTTCGAATAGTCCGTTTCCCGATTTTTCGGGAATAAGGTTGCTTGCCCGAGGACTAAGGTTTAAGAGCAAAGATAGATGGCTGTCATCCGCTCTCCGAATCGGAAGGCGGAACAGAATCTGGCTTATAGACTTCCTTATCGCTTACGCCCCGCCTAAACGGCGGGGCGAAGTGTGTTTTTTCGGTTAATTGGCTATAATAAAAAGGCGGAACAAATTAAAAAACAACAAATAAAATGACTTTAGGAAAAATAATTATCTTGGCGGTTCTTCAGGGAGTAACGGAATTTTTGCCGGTTTCTTCCTCCGGTCATTTATTGATCGCGCAAAAATTTTTTGATTTTTCCGGTGTTCCTTTGGCTTTTGATGTTTTGCTTCATTTGGGAAGCTTAATCGCGATTCTGTTTTTTTTTAGAATTGAAATAAAGAATCTTATAACGGGAAAGGATATTGACGGAAACTATAAAGAAAAAGAAAGAAAAAAAATATTTTTTTTGGTAATACTGGCTTCCTTGCCGGTGGTAGTTTCCGGTTTGTTTTTTAAGGAAAATCTTCCGCTTTTTTTTGAATCCCTAGGGGTGCTTGGGGTTTGTTTTTTAATCTCTGCCGCCTTGCTTTTTTCAACAAAACTGTTTGATAAAAAAAGAGGAAAAAAATTTGCGGAGATTTCCGTTTTTGACGCGTTGTTTGTCGGGTTGGTTCAGGCTTTGGCAATTTTGCCGGGGGTTTCCCGATCCGGAGCTACCATCGCCGCGGGAATTTGGTCCGGTTTTTCTTTGGTGGCGGCATTTGTTTTTTCCTTTCTATTGGCGATTCCGGCTATTGCCGGAGCCTTTCTTTTGGAATTACCAAAAGTAGCGGAGCAAAGCGGCGGCTGGCAATTCGGACTGATTGGGCTCTTTGTTTCCTCTCTGGCAAGTTTTTTTTCCTTAAAACTGCTGAAAAATTTACTGGAGAAAGAGAAACTATTTTGGCTGGGAGGGTATTGTTTATTGGTCGGGCTTGGCCTTCTCTTTTTCGGATAAGAAACTGATGTTATAATGAGGCCAGTTTAATTTTGACAATAAGCGATGAATTCCATGACTTTATTTGAAAAAAAAGAAATTCCGGTTGAAAACGGGGAGTTGCCGGTTAAAACTTTAGAAGAAGAAAACAAC
>MTKZ01031880.1_pt1 | contig 12582 bp, 8 predicted proteins | sample 1042781 | NCBI WGS metagenome assembly MTKZ01 (sample SAMN06212207, study PRJNA360539) | anaerobic digester metagenome | biome: Wastewater treatment plant; material: sludge; isolation source: anaerobic digester fed with sludge from wastewater treatment plant | place: Denmark: WWTP Viborg ...
GCTGCCGCCTGATGATGCTGATCAGTGGTGCGGATAAAATTATCGTAGCTTAAATCAAGCAATTTTTTTAAATCGTTAAAACTGGCGGCTAATTTGTCGCAATAAGCTTGAGTTTCCAGGCCCAACCCTTGGGCTTTACGCCAAACCTTTAAACCATGTTCATCGACGCCAGTATTAAAAAAAACATTATCGCCGGCCAGACGATGAGCGCGAGCCAACGCATCAGCTCTAACTATTTCTAAAGCAAAACCGAGATGCGGCTCGGAGTTGATATAAGGCAAAGTGGTGGTTAAATAAAATTGAGCCATAAATCATCTAATAAGCTTATTTTATCATCGGCTAGGAGTAAAAGCAATTCTAACCGGCCAATTGGCCACAAGCCCCGATTACTTCTTGACCCAAGCTGTTGCGTTCAGTTACTTTATAGCCGTGCCGCTGTAAAATATTGGCAAAATGGCGACGCACCTTGGCCTGACTAGGCCTAAACTGACCAGCTCCGGGATTATAAGTCAACAAATTAATGACTAATAAATTTTTGGGGAAATCAGCCAGAAAGTCAGCTAGCTCTTCGGCCTGGACCAGGCTATCATTAACTTGATCTAACAATAAATACTCAACCATAACTCGCCGATTGGCCACCTGAGCATAATTTAAAAAAGCCTGTTTAACAGCTGCTAAAGCATAGCGGCGATTAATCGGCATTAAACGACGGCGTAATTGATCATTAGCGGCATGCAGCGACCAGGCTAATTTTATCTGTTGGCCATACTTAGTAAGCTGTTTCAATTCGGGCACTAAACCGACCGTGGAAATCGCTATATGTCGCCAACCGATATTAAAACCGTTGGACCGATGCAACCACTCAGTAGCCGTTAATACTGCGGCTAAATTAAGCAGCGGCTCACCCATGCCCATAAAAACCAAATTATCAATCCGCTGACCCGTCACAGCCAATAACCTTTGCCACAGTAGCGCCTGCTCAACGATTTCGCCAGATGATAAATTGCGCTGAAAACCTTGTTGTCCAGTGCTGCAAAATTGACAGCCTAGCGGACAGCCGACCTGTGATGATAGGCAAACGGTTCGCCGACCATTGCCATGACGCATTAACACGGTTTCAACTCGCTGGCCATCGCTAAAAATTATCTGTGCTTTTTGGGCTTGATCATTATCCTGACCAAAAATTCGAGCCTTAATATCTAGCGGACAATTATCAGTTAGCCACTGACGATCAGCCGCCGATAAAGTCGTAACCGCTGACCAATCAGTTACGAGTTGCTGAAAAACCGCTTGTTCTAATTGCCGCTGGCGAAAAGCTGGACGGCCAGCTAAAAATTGTGACCAGGCTAACCAATTCATAAAATACTAAAATTAACACCATCAATAATAAAATAATAGTTGTTGAAATTCATCAGTAATGGTATACTTTCAACATCAAGAAAGCAAGCTTCAACCGCCGCTTCCAGCGTTTCGGTTGCTTATTAATAGGATATGGCTAAACGGAAAAAACGTAATTTAAATGCTAACCAGCCTGGACTGGAATATTTATCTTTGGGCGGACGCAGCCTTAGTGCCGAGTCTAAAAAAAGCATCAGTGCCATTGTGCTAGCTCTGCTGGCAGCCATCAGTCTACTAAGTTTAATTAAGCCAGAGGGCCTAATCGGCCAATATTTGTATAACGCCATTAGTCAACTGCTCGGCTGGGGACGCTGGTTTCTGCCGATATTTCTACTGGCTTTGGCCGTCTTTATTTATTATCGGGAACGATTGCGCATCACAACCATTAAATTTGTCGGCTGGGGGTTGCTCTTCGCCGGCCTACAAAGTTTCTTTCATTTTTGTCTGGCCGAAAGTCATTGGCGCAGCTACATTGCCGACGGTCAAGGCGGCGGTTATGTCGGCTATGGTTTAACTTGGGGATTGACTAGTCTTTTTGGCTATTGGTCTAGTTTAGTATTAACTATTGCTATTTTAATTATCAGCCTAATTTTTATTTTTAATACCAACTTAAGTTGCTTGTTAGGACGACGCAGTATCTTTAATAAAGTCCTAATTGAACCATTGATAAGCGGCTGGCATTATATTATCAATCTCTTTCGCCGCGCTGATAATAAAAATTTATCGCCCGAAGAAGAGCTGGCTACCGTCTATACATCAGAACCTGAATTAAGCGAGTTGCTCGATAACCATCAACCCGAAACAGCCAAAATTAAGCCGCTGCCAACAACCGCTAAAACAACCGTTCCGGCTGATAACGAAACTAAAAAAGATAAACCCAGCAAGATTGATTTGCCGATTGATCTGTTGGATCGCCAACTGGACAAGCCGGAAAGTGGCGATACCGTTATTAGTGCCCAACGTATTAAAACAACATTGGAAAATTTTGATATTCCAGTTGATGTCGCCGAAATCACTGTCGGCCCGACCATTACTCAATACGCTATTAAACCAGCCGATGGCATCAGGTTAGAAAAAATTACCGGTCTGGCTGGTAATCTATCAATGGCCTTAGCCTCGCCGCACCCGATTCGTATTGAGGCGCCAATTCCCGGCAAGTCATTGGTCGGTATTGAAGTGCCCAATCAGACTATCGCGACTGTTGGGCTACGCGATATGCTTGATAGCCCCAACTTCCGCCAACGCAAAAATAATACCATGATTGCTCTAGGCAAAGATGTTACTGGTAAAGTGTGGATGGAAGACCTAGCTTCAATGCCCCATCTTTTAGTGGCCGGCACTACTGGTTCCGGTAAATCAGTTATGCTTAACTGCATAATTCTAAGCCTAATCTACGAGAACAGTCCAGAAGATTTACGATTAATAATGGTTGATCCCAAAAGAGTTGAGCTCAGTATTTATAACGGCATCCCGCATCTGCTAACACCGGTAATTAATGAAGCGAGTAAAACCATCAATGCCCTAGGCTGGGCCCTTAACGAAATGAGCCGCCGCTTGGAAATGTTCCAAAAAAATCACGCTAAGGATATTAAAAGTTTTAACCAGCAATTCCCTAACCAAAAAATTCCCTATATCATCTTTATTATTGACGAGTTGGCTGATTTGATGATGATGTCGCGTAAAGAAGTTGAGGCTAGCATTATTCGTTTAGCGCAAATGTCGCGCGCTGCCGGTATTCATTTGGTATTAGCCACTCAGCGGCCGAGCGTTGATGTTATTACCGGCGTCATCAAAGGCAATATGCCGGCGCGTATCGCTTTTACCGTCGCATCACAAGTTGATTCACGGACAATCTTAGATACCGCCGGAGCTGAAAGGTTAATGGGTAAGGGTGATATGCTTTTTAGCTCGCCACGTATCGCTAAACCAGTCCGCATTCAGGGCGCCTTTGTCAGTGAAAACGAAATTAAACGAGTAGTTAATTATATTAAGGCTCGCAGTGGCGAACCGCAATATCTCAAAGATGTTATTGAGAAACATAGCGTTCCTGATTTACCCAATGGCGGCACCTTGACTACGACAACCATCAATGGTGATGATGATTTATTGGAAAAAGCTAAAGCAGCGGTGATCAATAGCGGCCGAGCTTCAGCCACCTATCTGCAAAGAATGTTCAAAATTGGCTATCCACGAGCCGCTAGCTTATTGGATCAGCTGGAGGAACAAGGAGTTATCGGACCGGTTAATGGCGCTAAGGCTCGAGAAATTTATATTAGTCCTGAGGAATATCAAGCGCAAAAAAACCAACCGGTAAGCGGCCAACCATTGCATAACCCCGCCACCAGTTCAATACCAGATAATTTTTTAGTCAATGAAATCTGGTCAGACCATGAGCCGAACGAAGACGATTCTGCTGATGATGTGATGCAGACTGACACTGCTGACGATCAATTGCCGTTAGCTGCCACTGAAAAAATTCTAGCCGATATTTATAGCGAGGAGCCGACTAATCAAAATGATGACGATGAAGAAGACAGCCAAAATCAATCAGAACAAGCGCTGGAATTTGATGACGATGAAGATCAAGAAAAATATTTCAGTCAATAATTTTTTAATATGACCAAAACAACTTCAACCGCCAACCAATCAGCCCGCCGGACTACTCAATCGAACGAAGCTGCCGATTGGTTGACAATCAGTGGCCATGAAGGCCAATTGTCCTTAGATATTTATCAAACTGAAAAAAATTTAATTGTTAAATCTACCATTGCTGGCGCTCGACCGGAGGAAATCCAAATTTCTCTCAAGAATGATCTTTTAACCATTCGTGGCAAACGCGATCTGCCTGAAGATATTGCTGAGGCTGATTTTTTATTCCGAGAATGTTATTGGGGTCCATTCTCTCGTTCAATTATTTTACCGGTTGATGTCCAAGCCGATAAAATCAAAGCTACAATGGATAACGGTGTTTTAACCATCGTCTTGCCAAAAGCCCCGCAAGCTAAACAAATCGTCATCAAGGTTAAGTCTTAATCAATATGCATTGCCAATTAACATTAGCTCGCCTTAACCAAGATCAGGCGATTTTAACCGATAAATCTGGAAGAAATTTTATTTTTCCAACCGATCAACTGCCCGCCGGTAGCCAGCCTGGCACAATTTTAACCTGCCTGCTTATGAACCCCAGCCAGCCCGACAGCGCGGATCAACAACTGGCTAAAGATATTCTCAATGAATTACTGAAGATAGACTGACATGCCTATCCCCAAATTAAAAATTAAAAAAATTACCGGCCATAAAATAATTTGGCCAGTAATTGGTTTAATCGTTGTTAGCTTAATTATCACCTCTGGATACTTAGTTATCGACCATTTTCAAGAACGGTTTTATCCAAATACTATAGCGGCCGGTCAAGATATCTCTGGCTTAACCAAACAACAAGCCAATGATTTATTACTAGCCCGCTGGAACAACTTAGTTGAACAAGGCTGGACTTTCCAAATTCCAACCAAAACAGTCACTATCTATCCAACAGCTAGCCTAACTGAAGGCGCACCGCCGCTCCTGTCATTTGACAATATTGCTACTATTAATCAAGCCTGGGAGAATAATAGAGCTGATGTATGGTGGCAAAAATTAAATAAAATTATCACCGGCTGGCTATTTGGCCGCCGGACTAAAGCCGTTATCGCCATCAATGAAAAATTGCTAATCCAAGAATTACAAGCTAACTTCCAATCGCTAATCACCGCCAGCCAGCCAGCTAAAATTATCGTTCATCAAGATGGCACCTACCAAATAACTCCAGAAATAACTGGTCAAATAATTGATTATCCATCTGGTCTCAAAGAATTCGGGCAACAGCTCTTAGAATTGCAGCAACAACCCATCACTTTAAATATCAATGACGACCAACCGTTAATCCAACAATCATTAATCGGCAACCTTCAACCGGCAATTGAACAATATCTTTCTCTAGCCCCAATTAAACTAACCGCCAGCAGTAGTGATTGGTCAATCAACCAGGCGGTCTTAGCTGACTGGTTAGCTTTAGAAATACAGGCTGGTCAAATCACAGTCGGTCCGGCCAGCAGTAGTATTAGCCAGTATTTAACCACTAAACTGGCCACCGAAATTGATCATGAGCCACAAGCCGGTCAATTTCAAAGATCAGGCGGGCGGTTAACTCAATTTCGGCCAGGTAAAGACGGACAAAAGCTCAATGTCGCATCTAGTTCAGAAGCTATTAGCCAGGCTATACGGTATGGCACTTCAACTGTCCAATTAATTATTGATGAAATCAAAAATCCTCTTAACGATACTGATCCGGCTAGCTTAGGTATTGTTGATCTACTCGGAACTGGCACCTCTACTTTTACCGGCTCGTCAGCCAATCGTATCCATAATATTAAAATCGGCACTAATCAGATTAGCGGTCAATTAATTGCTCCAGGGACTGAATTTTCGGTGGTTAAAACTCTGGGCGATATTAATGCTGCTGCCGGCTATAAGCAAGAACTGGTTATTAAACAAAATAAAACCGTGGCCGAATATGGCGGCGGGTTGTGCCAGGTCGGCACTACGGTTTTTCGAGCTGCTCTGGCTAGTGGCCTACCAATCACTCAACGACAAAATCATTCATATCGTGTCAGTTATTACGAGCCGGCCGGCACCGATGCCGCTGTTTATGACCCTTGGCCGGATCTGCGCTTTATTAATGATACCAATAATTATCTTTTAATTCTTGGTGAAATCGCCGGCAATCAATTATCATTCAGCATTTGGGGCACCAAAGATGGACGCGTGGTCCAACAGACTAAACCAATAATTTATAATATCGTTAAGCCACCGGCCAAACAGATAATTGAAACTGACACTCTGCCGGCTGGCCAAATAAAATGCACTGAGAGAGCCCACAACGGCGCTGATACCTATTTTGACTATACCGTTACTTATGCTAACGGCGAAACTAAAAGCAAACGCTTCAGTTCTCACTATGTTCCCTGGAGAGAAGTCTGTTTAGTTGGCAAAACTACCGCCAGCACGACTACTGCGACAACAACACCGCCGACGACCACCACACCGGCCATTACCACTACACCAGCCGTTAGCTCAACCCAGCCGATAGCCACTAGCACGCAATCACAACAACAAGACGAGCTTTGAGAGCTCGCCTGGTTGTTGTTTATACAAATTAACTCCGGTAGGGCAGGCAAGAAACTTTTCTCTAGGACAGACCCAGTCTCAACCAGATACAGCTTACAGAAAAATCCCCATGCTTGTCGTGCCTAACCCACCGCAATTAACTTACTAAAGCAACTCTTTTTTAAGTTGACCTAGAATCATAGCACAAAATAAAAATACTGTCAAGAGTACCCAAGCTTAATATAAAATAAAAACAGAGCGACTAATTGAAGCCGCCCTGTTTTAAGACTAATTTAACCTCTTTGTCCACCTCGCTTATAAAGTATATCTTGCCGACTGTTAGCTTGAAAATCAATCACCTGTTGTTTAAGCCATTCATTGCCGGCAGCCGTAATTTCTACCCGATTATTCTTTATGGTCCATCTGGCTGGTCTAACATTGCCAAAAGTAAAATTTAAAACACGCTGCCATGATTTTAGATCATAACCAAAATAAGCTGTTAGACCACCATTAATTTGGCATTCAAAGCGCTTAATGATTTCATTCCAATCCTTATCAATGTTTTCAGCAACAAAATTGCCATTTTCGTCTTTTCTCAGCTGAGGACCAATCTCATTAGCGCTATTTTCTCTTTTATATTCTGACCGTCCAGGCTGACCAAACCCCTCTTCTCCTCGTCCCTTGTAACCACCCTGATTAAAATCTGACCACATTTCTACGACTGATCGGCCATGAGCATAATAATTAAAAGCCCTATCACCATTAGTATCTAACCAAGCTCCATGAACATAGTCAATGGCTTCTTGACCGTCAGATCCGCGGGCATATTTAACACGGCGACCCAAATTGACATCGGCGCCAGCGCCAATGTTATTCTCTGGATCAACTCCGCCAATAGCGGCCAGCATGGAAGCCTTAATCATTGAATTGGCTCCAGAAGTTGGAATATGGCGTGGTTGATCACCGCTCGGATAACGACAAACTACATCCAAAAATTGCATAAAACGAACTGACAAATGAAAACCCGGGTGATCAGCCCAGCGCTCCGTGTCCCATTCAATTCGACCCAAAAAGGCATCCTTTTCTGGTTTATTCTCTATCTCATCTAGCATTTTTGCCAAATAATTATCCGACATTCCTTTACAATCAGCATCATTAGATAACATAAAAATGTCACCATTAATACCAGACAGCTGTATGGAACGCAGAGCCACATCGTGAACATCCTTAATAAATTGACCATGAATATTAGCTCCTCGCTCCTTAATCATTACTTCTCGAATATATTCCTGGTTAAACGCGGCAATTTGCAATTGCGGAAATTCACTTTTTATTTTATTAATCTCAGCAATGGTTTTTTGGATTTTTTGTAATTTATCCGGATCATTTTTATCGTCATCAAACCAATTAACATTCAAAACAAAAACTGTTTTGGCTAGAACTGCCTTATCTTGTTTAGAATATAATTTTAATGTTCTATAAATATTCTCTGATTCATACGCAGCTCCAACAGCCATACAAACCATTAATTTAGTATCTTTTGGTAAATTGCTTAATAACTGATCGGCTTCAACCACTTGATTAATATTATTAAAATGTTCTGGTTCTCTGGTTTGTTTCTGCTCAAAAAACCAATCTAACTCTTGCTGTTGTTCTAATTTGGCTTGTGGATCATTCTTTAATCTAGGAGAAAAATACTTCTCATAGCTAGTTTTTTCTTCCTTAGACAATTCTTGACTATGATAGCCATTATATTTAATAAATTGCTCAACTATTGCCGGTTCTAGCGGCCGCCGACCCATAATCGGAATAATCGGCGGAACTTCCCAAGTTGTAACGGCCGGAATATCAATACTATGAACTATTTCGTTAATAATAGTGGAGCCATCAGGCATACCTTGGCCAACTTGAGTGGCTAAAATTCGTACCGCCTCAGCACCATTCTCAACTGATCCCATAGTTTGAGCCACTTCCATAAATTGACCGGTAAATTTAGTCACTCCGTTGGCATGGCTAAATAGGCTGGCCGCCAGACTGCCCTTGGGAATAACCGCTAAGCCATCAGAATTGATCGGAATCTCAATAACCTGATTTTGCGTACCCTTGGATAAAGATAATAACAATTTAAGTCCGCCATTTTTAATTAGCTGCTGGGCATCCGCGGACAATTTTTGACCAGCCAATGTATGATACGAACCATCAGGAGCCATCTTTTGCATATTTAATAAAATATTGCCATCTTGGTCTAATCCACTACCATATTTACCGCCCCAAAAAACCCGCAACTCATTCTTATCAAAAGATTTAGTGTCATTATCATACCATAGCCGTCGAACAATATTGGTAAAATTTTTCTTGTTTTGTTCAATCACTTCTTGAGCGCCCAGCGATCCCGCCACTCGATTTTCCTGGGTTAGCCAATTGATACCGTGTTTGGCCAAATCAGCTTGTGATTCGGCTGATAATTGTCCATTAGTTAACCGCAAATCGCCAATCAATTTTTTGCCACCGCTAAAAATACTAAATTCGCCATCAGCCTCTGGCCGAATTTCAGTGCCGACCGGCACTTTGAATTGATGATCACCAATCCTAACTAGCTCTTGGGCTTGTTGCAGTTTCGGCTGACCAAAAATCATTGCCCTAGCTTTTTCTAGCAATGTTACGCTTTGATGACCGCTAGTCGGCTGCCGTCCTTTTATAGCTCCTTCAATCAAACCTTGTTGATCGGAACGGAAAAAACTAGCCGCCTCTTGGAAAGCTAAGCCAACAGCAAAGCCAATACCGGCCGCATTAATTCCAGTAGAGACCATCCTCGCTTTACGCATTTTATTAAATAAACGATCTTTTTCTGCAATACCATTATCTCCGCCTAACAACTCTTGTTTTTTGGCCTCAATCAAACTGTTAAGATAATCATCAAGATTACCATCAACAAAATTAAGTTTATCGTGATCGGCCAAACGTCTTAAAGTAACCTTAAGCCGAGCTCTGGCCAAATCAAGCTCTAAACGCTCTTGCTCAACATTAGTCAAATTAGAAAAAGCAATTAAATCTATCTTTTGTTGATCGGATAAACGAATTCGAGCCTCTAAGTCAGCTAAATTAGTTACAACCTGTTTAATTTCAGCCTGATTATCGGTATCAGCTTCATTAAAATTAATTTCCAAGCCGGATAAAATATCCACCGATTTAATGGTCTTGTAATTAAATTTCTCCATTTCTTGGCGTCGAACATCATCTTTCTTAAATCTTTTACCCTGGGCCATCTCCCGACTATGCTGCTTTCTTTCTCGTTTTAATTCTTGAGATTCGCGCATGGCTGCTAAACCACCGGTTAATAAAGCACCTAAACCTAGGCCACCCAAAGCTCTAGCCGCCATTTGGCCAGCTGTTTGGCCTAAACTAACCGCTGTGGCTGTAGCCGCGGCCACAGCCAATCCTAGAGTTGATTCATTAATTAACGCTCCAATTTTAGTCTTGCCCAGTTTTTCTAAAATACGATCAACTTTATTATATTTAGCTTCAGTACGCACTCCACTAACAGCTCGACCAACAATAATCTCTAAATCATAATCTAATTTGGCTAGACCGGATTGATGGTTTAAAGATTGTTTAGCTTGTTTGGCGATGGCTAATAGATTATCGGCGCAACCAACCTTAAGTCGACCATTTTTATCATCAAAATCGGGCAAACTATTTAATAATCTAACTTTTTCTTCTTCCAGCTCAGTTTCATTAATTTCCCCAGCCACAAACTTATCAATCAAATTACGCAGTGAGTCGCTAAAAATTTTATCTTCAGGCGTTTCACCAATAACGCGCCGACTTTCACCGGCCTCTTGGTGAATCATTTCGGCATGATCAGCCATAAAACGATCAACGATAGCCTCTTGTTCAGCGATAAATTCATCTTGACTACCTTCAGCTGCGGCAAAAAGATTACCAGATTCCAAAATTTGTTGTCTGGCTGTATTAATTTCTTTCTGACGATAATAATTTCTCGCCAGATTATGTTTCCAAATTTTTTTCAAAAAACCACTAAAACCCTTAAGACTCTCCTTGTCAGCCGTCATTTTAGCCTCGCCAGCGTCAATTGCTTGTTCATCAATCGCTTGAGAATTGTCAATAAAGGCTACTCTTAATTTCTCGGCCATATAATTACAACTAGTTAACTTAACCCAAATAAGATTGCCGGAAAGCTGCCAATTCTCTGGCTAAAATTGCCGGTAAATCAGGAATATTTTGAGCAAAAAATTTTTGCAATTCTTCATTTCCAGCCTTTTTATCTATAATAACTTCTAACTCTGGCAATTTTTCTTCCGGTAACTCGGCAACTATGGCCGCCTCTAGGCGATCGTTAAGTCTGTCGGTTAAATCTTGAACCAATTGATCCCGAATCTCTGGTTCTAGTTGATCAATTCCTTGAGCTACCAATAATTCATCGACAAATTTATCCAATGATGGTGAGAGAGTTGACATAAGACAAATTTAAAAAATAAACTAATTTAAGTCTAGCGATAAAATAATAAAAAATCAAATAAAAAGGCCGTTGATTAACGGCCGTTGTTAGGAATTTCTACCAACCAGATTTTCTGGTGGTAGACTTGTCTATCATTGTAAATAAAATGCTGATTAAGATCAGCGATACTGCAAAATATCAGCTGATCTTTTTTAATCAGGGGGTAACACTTACCCCCGTCCCAGTCAATAAAGACCGGGTCGGCTACGGCAATCACGCCGTATTTTTTGGGCAAGAAGGTTGTTAAAAACGCTTCCGCCCACTCGGCTTCGGGTATCATTAGGCCAGAGGCGCTAATCTCGGTAGCCACCTCTTCCAGTTTCTCGCCCAAAACCTCTACTAACATAAATTGACGCACCTCCCGACTTGGGAGGGTGGTTTTTTTGTGTCTAAACCAGCCATAGCCCCAATATTGGGGCGAGTACTGGCTAGCCATGCCAGCCAGGCTACTGTTTTCATCAATGGCTAACCAAAATTTTTGGTTAACCACTGGACAGGGTCGCCGGCGGTTTAACTTTCTTTCTAATTCATAGAAAGAAATTAGCCCAACCAGAGGGGCTATGAAGAGACCCAAAGATGCCGATAATGCACACAAGAAATACAAGATTACTATGGACATGTCAGCCCATAATAGGGCAACGATAACCGGCCAAATATTACCGTAGTCTTTCCAGGCTATGGGATAGTTGGCTCTGAAAAAAGATTCAGCCATGACGGCTAATCTTTTTTCACAGAAAAACAAAATTATCGCTAGCAATACCATTAATGCTAGCGTAGATCCCTTGGTCAATGTCGCTTGAGCTCTCTCCGAGAGCACAAAGAATATGACCAGATTGCCAAGAGACAAAATGGCCAATACCAGGATCGACAAAATTCTGATAATTTTCATGATCTACTCCTCTTCTTTTTTTTATTTTTTAATGTTCTTTTGTCAATCAAAATCTAGATTGACTAATTAGTCTACAACAATTCTGGCTATATATCAATACTTGCAACGATCGAATAAAAAAACACCATAATTCTGGCGCTGACCTACTTTCCCAGGGCTTGATGCGACCCAAGTATCATCAGTACTGGAAGGCTTAACTACTGAGTTCGGGATGGGATCAGGTGGAACCCTTCCGTTTGAAGCACCAGAATTATGGTGTCTTTTATATTTTATCGTCAATCAATGTTCAAATACAACCTTTAAAACAAAATTGTGGGAAAATCAAATGACTTATTAGTATTCCTCGGCTCAACACATTACTGTGCTTACACCTAGAACCTATCAACCCGGTCATCTCCCGGGAGTCTATGAAACCTAATCTTGAAGACAGCTTCGCGCTTATATGCTTTCAGCGCTTATCCGAACCGAAGATAGCTACCCAGCGGTGCCCTTGGTAGGACAGCTGGTACACCAGAGCTTCGTGCTTCCCGGTCCTCTCGTACTAGGGAAGCGCCTTCTCAAGTTTCCACGATCATAGTGGATAGGAGACCGACCTGTCTTACGACGGTCTGAACCCAGCTCGCGTGCCGCT
>MTKZ01003624.1_pt1 | contig 12578 bp, 12 predicted proteins | sample 1042781 | NCBI WGS metagenome assembly MTKZ01 (sample SAMN06212207, study PRJNA360539) | anaerobic digester metagenome | biome: Wastewater treatment plant; material: sludge; isolation source: anaerobic digester fed with sludge from wastewater treatment plant | place: Denmark: WWTP Viborg ...
AGACCATCGACGTCGGCGGCGTCGGCGAGCTGGTCAAGCTCGGTGCCAGCCGCGGCCGTTCGGTGAAGAAGGGCCTCAAGCTCGGCGTGTGCGGCGAGCACGGTGGCGACCCGGAAAGCATCGCCTTGTTCTACGAGGCCGGCCTCGACTACGTCAGCTGCAGCCCGTTCCGGGTGCCCATCGCCCGCCTTGCCGCGGCACAGGCCGTCATCGGCGGCTCGCAGACCGAGACGAAGTAACGGGTTCGGCCTTCGGGCCGGCCCTTCAGCACCTGCCGGCCTCGGCCGGCCGAGAGATCGGAGCACACCGTGCAGGTTCAGACACGGCAAGGTCCCGCCTATGGCGTCGCGCGGCTCACGCTCGCGCCCAACGAACCCGTCAAGGTCGAAGCAGGGGCGATGATGGCGATGTCGGCGGGGGTCACCCTCCAGTCGAAGGCCGAGGGCGGCATCATGAAGTCGCTCAAGCGCGCGGCGCTCGGCGGCGAGAGCTTCTTCGTCAGCACGTACACCGCGCCGCCGTCGGGTGGGTTCGTCGATGTGGCGGCGCGGCTGCCGGGCGACATCACCACCTACGACGTGGTGCCCGGCCGAGCGCTGTTCATCCAGAAGGGGTCGTGGCTGGCCAACGACGTCACCGTCAACATCGACGCGCAGTGGGGTGGCTTCAAGAACCTGTTCGGCAGCGAGGGTGGCTTCATCGTGCGCGCCGAGGGCCAAGGGGGCGTGGTGTTCGCCTGCTACGGGGCGCTCGAGGTCTGGAACCTCGCCGAGGGCCAGAGCATCACCGTCGACACCGGGCACATGGTTGCGTACGAGGACACCATCACGATGGGCATGCGCAAGGCCAGCGGTGGCGGCCTGGTGCAGAGCTTCAAGAGCGGTGAGGGCTTCGTGTTCGACTTCACCGGGCCCGGCCGAGTGTGGACCCAGACGCGCAACCCCAACGAGCTGCTCGGCTGGATCAGCGCTGCCATCGGCACCAGCAACTCCGGTGCCGGCCCCGGCGGTATCGCCGGTGGCATCTTCGGTCGGGACTGACCGCATGCTGCTCGCAGAAGCCGACGTCTCCTCCAAGTTCGTGAGCCTCGATGTGGCCGCCGGCTGGTGGATCGCGCTGCTGGTGATCATCGGGGCGTTGCTGTTGGTCGATCTCCTCGTCGTGCACAAGGAGAGCCACGAGATCGATACTCGCGAGGCGGCCATCGAGTCGGCGGTGTGGATCTCCATCGGGCTGTGCTTCGGGCTGGTGGTGTGGTGGGGTTTCGGTGGCGGCGCCGCCGGCGAGTACTACTCCGGGTACCTCATCGAGAAGAGCCTCAGCGTCGACAACGTGTTCGTGTGGGCGCTCATCCTCAGCTACTTCAACGTGCCGCCCCGCTACCAGCATCGAGTGCTGTTCTGGGGCATCTTCGGTGCGCTGTTGATGCGGGCGATCTTCATCTTCGCCGGCATCGCGCTCATCGAGCGGTTCAACTGGGTGCTCTACGTGTTCGGCGCCTTCCTGCTGTTCACTGCGGCGAAGCTGGTGTTCTCCGACAACGATCACGTCGACCCGTCGAAGAGCAAGTTCTTGAAGCTGGTGCACAAGGTGGTGCCGCTCACCGACGAGCTCGACGGCCAGCGGTTGTTCACCCGTGTGAACGGCAGGCGGCTGGCGACCCCGCTCTTCGCCGTGCTGCTGCTCATCGAGGTCACTGACGTGCTGTTCGCCGTCGACTCGGTGCCGGCCGTGCTGGCGGTGAGCCACGAGCAGTTCATCGTGTTCGCGTCCAATGCGTTCGCGATCCTCGGCTTGCGGGCCCTGTACTTCCTGCTCGCCGACATGCACGCTCGGTTCAGCTACCTGCAGCAGGGTCTCGCGATCATCCTCGCGTTCGTCGGCATCAAGATGATCATCCACGACTGGTACCACATCCCGACGTGGCTGTCGTTGCTCGTCATCGCCCTCGTACTGGTCGCATCGGTCGGCTTCTCGCTGCGATCCACTGCCGGCGCCGACACCATCTCGATCAGCGAACCGCTGCCGCCACCCGACGAGCGGTAGCGCCGTCCCGTCATCTCGCAGCGCGCCGGTAGGGTGCTGCGAATGGCGATCGTCGAGGAGGATCTGGAGCGGTTGCGGGCATCGCTCGTTCTCTCCGACGTGGTGCAGCAGCACCTCGCGCTGCGCCGTGTGGGCCGCAACTGGGTCGGCCTGTGCCCGTTCCACGCCGAGCGATCTGGTTCGTTCAACGTGCGCGACGAGACGGGTCGGTATCGGTGCTTCGGTTGTGGCGCGGCGGGCGATGTGTTCAAGTTCGTGCAGGAGATCGAGCACGTCGACTTCGTCACCGCGGTCGAGTCACTGGCCTCGAAGGCGGGCATTCAGCTCACGTACACCACGGGCGAGTCGGGCGACCGCACGCGCCAGAAGCGCCGGCAGCTGGTCGACGCGATGGCCAAGGCGGTCGAGTGGTACCACGACCGGCTGCTCAACGGCCCCGATGCGCGTGCGGCGCGCGACTACCTGCGCAAGCGCGGGCTGGCCGGCGACACGGCGCGCACGTTCAAGATCGGCTGGGCACCCGACGAGTGGGATGCGCTGTGCCGCGACCTGGGCGTGCCGGCCGACGTGTTGCGCGAGACCGGCCTCGGCTTCACCAACAAGGCGGGGCGCATGCAGGACTCGTTCCGCGGCCGTGTGCTGTCCCCCATCCTCACCGAGAACGGCGACCCGGTGGCCTTCGGCGGGCGCATCCTGCCCGGCAGCACCGACCCGGCCAAGTACAAGAACTCGTCGGAGACCGCCATCTACGCGAAGTCGAAGACGCTCTACGGCCTCAACTGGGCGAAGGGCGACATCGTGGCCGCCGATCAGGTGATCGTGTGCGAGGGCTACACCGACGTGATCGGCTTCCACCGCGCCGGTGTGAAGCGGGCGGTCGCCACCTGCGGCACGGCGCTCACCGAGGATCACGTGCGCCTGCTGAAGCGCTACGCCTCCAACGTGGTGCTGGCGTTCGATGCCGATGCCGCCGGTCAGGGTGCTGCGCAGCGCTTCTACGAGTGGGAGGAGCGCTACCAGGTGCGAGTGAGCGTGGCGCGCTTTCCCGACGGCAAGGACCCTGGCGAGCTCAGCGTCAGCGACCCCGAGGGTTTGCGCCACGCGGTCGATCAGGCGCTGCCCTTCCTCGGGTTCCGCGTGAACCGGGTGCTCAACAGCCGCAAGCTGCGCTCGCCGGAAGACAGGGCACTGGTGGCCGGCGAGGCCATGGCAGTCGTCAACGAGCACCAGAACCCGGAGGTGCGCAAGCTGTATGCGGGCCAGGTGGCCACACACGTGGGCATTCCGCCGGCCGACCTGGTGGCACTTGCCGCGCGACGGGTGAAAGCGCCCACGGTGCACATCGCGCCGGTGCGGCGAATCGGCGCGGCGGAGAACGCAGAGTTCGTGTGCATCGCAATGCTGCTGCAGCGATGGGACGACATCGCCCCGTGGCTGATGGAGGAGCTCTTCGCCGAAGAGGTTGCACGTCGCGCGTTCCTTGCGGTGGCCGAGTCGGGCGGCGCCATCGAGCCGGCGCTCGACCGCGCCGACCCCGAGGCACGCGAGTTCCTCGAGCGGGCGGCGGTGGCCGACGTCGATGCCGATCCGGTGCTGGAGGCCCGCAACCTCATCGCTGCTGCCACCCGGCGGCGGCTGGCACAGATGGTGGTCGACATCGCTCCGGATCAGTTGCCGGCCATTCGTGGCGCTCGGCTGCAACTCGACGAGATGGAGGATCCCGAGCGGGCCGATGTCGCGGCAGAGGCGTTGCTAGGGTGGCTTCACGGGGCGAGTGAAGGGGCCGAGTGACCAATACCACAGCTGATGCGTCTGCCGGGTCACCTCCATACGAGGGAGTCGAAGCGGGAGAGTGGCGAGCGATGGTTGCGCGCGGCTCCGTGTCGGGCGTCTTGCACGCCGACGACATCACCCGCGTGCTGCGCCACATCGAGCTGACGCCCGACGTGCTGGTCGACGTGCACGCCACGCTCGGCGGGCTCGGCATCGCCGTCGACGACGGCATGGCCGAGCTGCACGACGACACGCCGCCGAACGGGGCCGACCGCCCCCGGTCGGTGGAGGTGGAGGAGACCGAAGGGCTGCTGGCTCGCCGCATCCGCCGGCGCAGCGAGCGGATGAACGCCGATCGCAGCGATGTGGGCAACACGGCCGACACCGTGCGCATGTACCTGAAGGAGATCGGGCGCGTCGACCTGCTCACCGTCGACGACGAGCGCCGCTTGGCGCAGGCCATCGACGAAGGCAACCGGGCAGCGGTGATGCTCGATGCCGAGCACGACGGCGCCATCATCGACCCGGTCGATCACCGGCGCATGATGCGCACGGTCACCGCCGGGCAGCGGGCGAAGAGCGAGCTCATCCAGGCCAACCTGCGGTTGGTGGTCAGCATCGCCAAGCGCTACAGCGGCCGCGGCATGCAGTTCCTCGATCTCATCCAGGAGGGCAACCTGGGCCTGATGCGCGCGGTCGACAAGTTCGACCACACCAAGGGCTTCAAGTTCTCCACGTATGCCACGTGGTGGATCCGCCAGGCCATCACGCGCAGCATCGCCGACCAGGCCCGCACCATCCGCATCCCGGTGCACATGGTGGAGAGCATGAACCGTGTGTTGCGCATGCAGCGCCAGATGCACCAAGAGCTCGAGCGCGAGCCCACGCTCGACGAGCTGGCCGATCGCTGCGCGATGACCACCGAACGCATTCGCGAGATCCTCCGCATCTCGCAAGACCCGCTGTCGCTCGACTCGCCGGTGGGTGAGGAGGACGACAGCAACCTGGCCGACTTCATCGAAGACCTCACGGCCGATGCGCCCGCCGACATGGCCACCAAGCACATGCTCACGCAAGCGGTGGAGGCCGCGCTGGGCGAGCTCACCGAGCGCGAGCAGGAGATCGTGCGCATGCGCTTCGGCCTCGACGACGGCCAGGCGCGCACGTTGGAAGACGTCGGCAAGGAGTTCGGTGTCACCCGCGAGCGCATCCGCCAGATCGAGGCCAAGACGCTGGCCAAGCTGCGTCACCCGATGCGCAGCCAACGGTTGAAGGAGTTTTTGGAGGAGGAGTAGCAGGAAGCGTTTGCTATCCTCAACTCGCCTTTCCGAGATAGCTCAGCTGGCAGAGCGGCTGACTGTTAATCAGCATGTCGCAGGTTCGAGCCCTGCTCTCGGAGCTAATGCACACGGCCCGCCTCGTGCGGGCCGTGTGCCGTTTTGCCCCCCACAACCATCCGAGTGCCACTTGCCCATCCGAGTGCTGTGTGACCATCCGAGTGCCACGTGACCATCCGAGTACCACCTGACACCCCGGTGGACCGCTGACACTCGGATGCCCCAGTGGGTCGGCGTGAAGCGTCGGTGCGCTGGCCCGACTCGCTACGGTGTGACGGTTCGGGGCGGTAGCTCAGTGGTTAGAGCACGGGACTCATAATCCCTCGGTCGTGGGTTCGATACCCACCCGCCCCACAACGGCCGCCGTGGCGGCGGCGATGGCCGTGGTGACGCTGGCAACGCCCACGCCGGCTCCGCACTTGTCGCTCTGGGCGGAATCCGTCTCGAAGGCCGGGACGAATCCCGTCCGGGAGTCGATCTGGGACGAATCGCGTCCAGAAGTCGGCCGTGTCGACTCGTGCGGAACTGAGCAGCGAGTAGCGTGCGTGCCGTCGCCGAACCTCGGGAGGGTACGAAGAATGATCGCACGTGTTGGACTGGGTGAGATCTTGTGGTCGCTGTTGGTGATCTACGTGATGGTGATGTACTTCATCATCGTTCTCACCGTGTGGATCGACATCTTCCGCAGCGACGACATCTCCGGCGGCAAGAAGGCGCTGTGGATCCTCGGGTTGCTGTTCTTCCCGATCATCAGCCTGGTGGCGTACTTGCTGACCAGGGGCGATGGCTTCGGCATGCGCCAAATGGCCCGTGAGACGAACAAGTCGCAGGGTGGCTTCGTGCCGCCGCCGCCCACGCCGGCCACCGAGCTGTCAGTCGCCAAGCAGCTGCTCGACGGCGGCACCATCACCGCCGCCGAGTTCGAGCAGATCAAGGCCCGCGTCTTGTCGTGACCGCGCCTGTAGCGGTTGCGGCCAACGCCGTCGGTGCGGTGTTGCTCGTGCTGGCGACGATGGCCTGCGGCGCCGACCCGTCCGACGCCGTCACCGGCGAGCAGGTGTACATGGCCAACTGCGCCTCCTGCCACGCCCCCGACGGCTCCGGCGGCGTGGGCACACGGCTCAACGACGGCGTCACGGTGGCCAGGCTCACCGACGCGCAGATGACCGCAGTCGTCGCTGATGGGGTGCGCACGATGCCGGCAAACTCGGGCAAGCTCACCGCGACGCAGATCGCTGCTGTGGTGGCCTACGTTCGCTACGACCTGCAGCAGCCCTGAGCGTGGATCACACCGCGTCGAGGCAGTCCTGCTCGATGCCGTCGGCCGCCGTCCAGTAGTCGCTGGACTCATCGTCGAACAGGTACGACGTGTACAGGGTGACAGCAACGCACTCCGCGAGTGCGGGATTGCCGGAGTAGTCGCTGCGCCACTCGATCTCCTGCGCTCGGCCCAGGTAGTGGTCGATGGCTTCCTCGGTGGGCACCGGCTGGTCGGCGTCGGCGCCCGGGTCGCAGGCGGTGGCGTAGAGGTCGGTGCCGCGCCGGGCCACCAGCGCGTCGGCCGCTGGCGGCCGCGCGCGAGCCCACGCATTGAAACCGTTCTCCAGGCGGTCGGCGTCGTCGCGGCTGTCGGCGACGACGTGCACGTCGACGCACACTCGGCCGTCGAGCACGTACGCGGTGTAGCGGTCGTTGCCCCAGCCGTCGGCGGCGGTGAGCGCGTCAGTGGCCGGCTGCCCGGTGCTGAGCAGCAGGTAGAGCCCGAACGGACCCATCTGGTTGGAGAGCTCGACCTCCGCCGCCAACGGCCCCGGCGGCGCCGTGACGGCTTCCAATCGGTCGCGGCGCAGGTACTTGCCAGCCGGCAGACTGACCTGATCGAGCGCGGCCGGCAGATCGTTGGTGAACGCGTGCTCCACCAACTCGCGGCCCTCCTCGCTCAACGCTTCGATGAACATCGGCCCGAGCCGCTGCGCGACGACGCGGATGGCCCGGTACGAGGCCGGAACCTCGGCGATCACCCCTGCGGAGTACTCCTCCCAGCGCGCATCGTCGGCCGTGTAGTACTCGTCGATGTCGTCGTCGGAGAGCTGCTCGACGTACCGGTCGTGCACCCAGATCGCATGGCCGAGGGCGAGCGCCAGCATCACCTGGTAGTCCTGCGACGTTGCGGCCTCGCTGGCCCGCTCAGTGGTGTGGAACAGCTGATCGTCGAGCGCTTGCGTGAGACGCAAGGTGAGCTCGGCCCGCACCAGCGCCGGTAACAGGGCCACCTCGCCGGCGGCGTTGACCACGATGATTCGCTCGTCGGCGAGCCTGGTGACGGGGAAGGGCGCAGCGTTGGCATAGGCGTCGCGAACAGCGAGGACCGAGACCTCGCCCTTCCACAACCCGAGCGCACGGCCGATGCCTTCCTCGATGGCCGCATCGGCTCGGTCGGCGTCTGTGGGCTCGGTGGTGGCGACGCCGACACGGGCCTCGTACGCCTGCACCTCGCCGATGAACTCGATCGCGATCGGCTCCACGAACTGCTGGCCGGTCGTGTGTTCCACGAAGTCGGCGAGCGGTTGGATGTTCTGCGGCCAGGCGACGGCCTCTGAGTCGTCGGCAAACGGCGCCCACCGTTGCACACCCCATGCGCCGGCGCCGATGGCCGCGACGCCGAGTACGAGCCCGACACCGATCCACGTGCGCCGACGTGTGGTTTGTCGCGCCATGGGTGGCGTCAGTCGTCCTGGTGTTCGATGGCGTCGAGGAACGCCTCCACGTCGTCGTCCTCGCCGCCGACCAGCCAGATGACGAGCTCCTCGTCGTTACCCTCTTCGTCCTCGTCGCGCCACGGCAGCATGCCTTCCACGCTGTAGCGGTCGACGGTGATGTCCTCGTCGCTGTCGTCGCCCACCGGGGCCACGATGGCCAGCTCGACCTCCGCATCCGGCGGCTGGTCCTTCAGCATGTCGATCAGTTCGCTCACTCGCATGTGGGTCTGCCTTTCGTTCGGGTCGTTCGGTCGTTCAGGTAGCGGGATGTGGGTGTCAGTCGTCGCCCAGCCAGCGGCCGGCGCACTCGAGCAGGAACAGGCTGACGTCGCGGCACTTGTCGAGCGTGTCGCAGAACACCTTGTCGTCGGCCAGGTACACGTCGGCCAGGTCGACAGGGATGCGCGCCAGGATGGACAGGCTGCGCTCGGGTGCGTCGGTGACGCTGGCGAACGAGTCGATGGCCGAGACCTCGAGTGGCAGCGAGATGCCACCCACACCGGCGAGCTCGGTGGCCAGCACCAGCAGGTCGGGCGGGTGCGGCAGCGGCGGCAACGTCCAGGTGAAGATGAGCGGGAACGTGAACCCGGTGGGCGGGTCGCCGTCGGGGTCGTCGAGCTTCACCACCTCGTCCTCGAAGCCCAGCAGCGCACGAGGATCCACCTCCAGCGACAGATGCAGGTCGATTGGCCCGCTGCAGGCTTCCTCCGGGTGCAGGTCGACCTCCCACAGCTGGCGCAGCGAGTAGGTCTCCACGAAGTGGCGCTCGTCGTGCACGTGGAAGCCGTGATCGACCGCGTGCCCCTTCAGGTCGGCCACGAAACCGGCGACATCGATGACGGCCACGAAGATCCTTCCAGGGTGCAGCGGTGACGCTGCCAGCGACACTACCGTGCGGAGCCGATGAACCCTGATCGTTTGAGCCTGCTGCACGAGGTGGCCGACGCCGTCGCCGCCGCGTTCGTGGGCGTGCGCGACTTCGGCCCGTCGGGCCAGCGTGCCGGCCAGTACGCACTCGACGTGGTGGCCAACGACGCGGCGCTGCAGGTGTTGCGCCGCGCCGGCGTGGGAGTGCTGTCGGAGGAGAGCGAGTTCGAGGCCGGCGCCACCGGTGAGGTGGTGATCATCGACCCCATCGACGGCAGCACCAACGCCAGCCGAGGCGTGCGCTACTTCGCCACCGCGATGTGCCTCGTCGACGCAGATGGCCCTGCTGTTGCGCTGGTGGCCAACCAGGCGACCGGCGAGCGCTACTGGGCCACGAGGGGTGGGGGAGCGTGGTGCGACGGTGTGCGCATCAGCCCGTCCGAGTGCGTTGACGTGACCGACTCGATCATCGGGCTCAACGGCTTGCCACCGCATCCGTTGGGTTACCGTCAGAGCCGAGTGCTCGGGGCGGTCGCGCTCGACCTGTGCCACGTGGCCGCGGGTGTGTTCGACGGTTACGTGGACTGCGTCGACGAAGCGCACGGTGTGTGGGACCACGCGGCGTCGGTGATGATCTGTCGCGAAGCCGGTGCCCATGTGGTCGACCTGCTCGGTCGCGAGCTGATCGTGCTCGACCAGGCCGCACGACGCACCCCCATTGCAGCAGCAACGCCCGAGTTGTTGGCGCAACTGGTCGCCGCCCGCCGTGGTGCGTGAGTAGGGCAGAATTGCTCACGATGACTGAGCAACCCTTCCCGCGTCGCATGCCGTCTCGAACCGCCGATGAGCGCACCATGCTGCGCCAGTGGCTCGAGTTCCACCGCGCCACGTTCGCCCGCAAGCTGCAGGGGCTGACGCCGGCCCAACTGGCGCTGCGTTCGGCCGAGCCGTCGGAGATGTCGCTGCTCGGCCTGCTGCAGCACCACGCCGAGGGCGAGCGATGGATGTTCGGCTGCTTGTTCATGGGTGAGCCAGACGTGCCGTACTTCAGTCCGGTCGACTTCGGCGACCTCACCGGCGCTGACGACGCCGTGGTGGCGGCGTCGTGGGCGGCATGGCACGAGGCGTGCGCGCGCAGCCGCGAGATCGAAGCCGCGGCTGCGTTGGACGACATGACTGCGATGCCAGGCCCGTGGGAGAACGAGCCCGTGTCGCTGCGCTGGCTGGTGGTGCACGTGATCGAGGAGTATGCCCGTCACAACGGCCACGCCGANNACAACGGCCACGCCGACCTGCTGCGGGAACGCATCGACGGAAACGCCGGATGGTGAGCTGACGCCGCCGGATACGCTGGGGCTCCCGTTCCACGGGCGCATAGCTCAGTTGGTTAGAGCGCTGCCCTTACAAGGCAGATGTCGGGGGTTCGAGTCCCTCTGCGCCCACTCGTCGCCCCGCCAAAGCGGGATGAAGGACCGGTCCAGGTAGGTGGCGCGTGTCGCTGCACGGAGGCGAGCAACAAGGCTGACGGGTACGCGATTCGTGGTGCCTTCAGTGCGGCCCGTGTCAGACCGAGGTGGCGAAGATCTGCCAGTCGTCGGGAACGCCCTTGAGGTTGTGGGTGCCTCGGTCATGGAACGTCACACCCGATCCGACCGACAGATCTCTCACCGTGCGCGAGACGAGTACTTCGCCAGGAGCGGCCATGCTTGCGACTCGGGAGGCGATGTGGACGGCGATACCCCCGATGTCGTCGCCCCGCAGTTCTATCTCGCCGGTATGGACCCCGGAGCGGATGCCGAGGCCGAGGCCATTGGCCCGGCGGCGCAGGGCGTGGGCACACGCCACTGCTCGGCTGGGTCCGTCAAATCGGGCCATGATGCCGTCGCCTGTGGACTTCACCAGGATGCCCCCGTGGATGGCGACCTCCTCTTGGGCCAGGTTGTCGTGGCCGTCGAGTAGCTTTCGCCACCGGGCGTCGCCCATGTCGGCTGCCTTCACGGTCGATTCGGCGATGTCGGTGAACAGCACCGTAGACAGGATGCGGTCAGTGGTGACTGGGGCTCGGGACGTGTCGTTGGCAACGAACTCGCGGATGGCGTCGACCGCAACCCGGTGGTCTGCTGGGTTCCAACTGACATGGCTGTCGAGGTCCATCGGCACCAGCCTCGCCCCAGGGATGTGATCGGCGTAATACTGCCCATGGGAGAAGGACACTCCCGGATCGGCGACTGCGTGCAGCACGAGAGTCGGCACCGACACCGATGACACGACTCCGCAGATGTCGGCCTCCATGCTGCGCCGGACGATCTCGCCGGCCACCGACGCCGTGCAGCTGTAGCGTTCGAAACGTGCGAGCCCGGTGATCGCAGCTTCCGGGTCAGGGGCATGTTGGATCAGTTGATTGAGGACGTGGCCCGTGGTCCATTGGCTCTCCACGAAGTTCTGCACGAAATCCTTCGTGGCGTCGTCGACGACGTCAATGCCTGGGCAGGCGGCTGCGTACAGGATCAACGCGGAAACCCGCTCGGGGTAGGTCGCAGCCATGAGTGCGCACAGAGCGCCACCCTCGGACATGCCGCAGAGGGCGGCCCGTTCGATGCCGGCCGAATCCATCACTGCGCGCACGTCGTCCATGCGCTCCTCGAACGTGCCCAGTCCGAGTGAGCGGTCTGACAAGCCTGTGCCCCGCTTGTCGAGGATGATCAGCCGAGCAAACTCGCTCAGCGACTCGAACAGGGATCCCATGAACGAGTACTCCCAGTTGAGCTCGACATGAGACATGAACCCGGGCACGAAGACGAGGTCGACCGGGCCGGAGCCCACCACCTGGTACGCAATGCTGAGTCCCCCACTCTTCGCGAAGCGGGTCTCGGGCGTGGTCTGCATTGCCGAAGTCAATCACAGTGAGCAAGCTCCCCGTTCCGTGATGAGTGCCGGGTCCTCGGCAGACCGGAGCATGACCTGACCCAGCACCCTTGAGAGCCGTCAAGAGTGCCGAGAGCTCGCACCGGGCACGATTGCATCGATCCTAGNNNNCTCGTGCCATGTGCGCCATGACCGTCGTTCGATGGACGCCGAACGCGTTCGCCAACGAATCGAAGGTCTCGCCATCGTGGCGCCGGTGGACGAGCTAGGAGATGTCGTCGCCGGACAACGTCGCTGGTGCTGCACCACCCGGTCTGCCCTGCGAGTCGGGATCGGGCGTCCGAGCACGACCGGCAGAAGTCCCTTCATCGCGAGAAACGCGTAGCGGGGGTTCGAAAGCCGTCCCTAAGGTCCACTCGCTGTTGTCGATTCGACAACGGACGAGCCCGGTGTCGTCAGGTTCCGGTCGACGGAAGAACTGATAGGTCGGGCACATCGTCAAAGACGTGGTCTGCGGTGACGAGCGGCGACTGGAGGTGCAGCGCGGTGACAGCGACCCATAGGTCGTTGCTGTGGATCGGTTCCCACAACGGATGGCCGATCCGCCGACACATTGTTCGGGTCGTGGCGAGCCTGGTGATGAACGCATCGGTGACCGGTACGACTGTCGCCGTAGCGATTGCCACCTCCAGCTGGGCCCGTCGAGGTTGGCCCCACTCCGCCACCATCGCGCCGAAGCGGAGTTCTGCGACGGTGACGACCGAGAGAAAGAGTTGGTGGCCCGCCAAGGTGTTGACGTGACGCTCGAACGATGGCCGGCGGCGGCGACTGAGGGCGGCGCTGAACACCCCCGTGTCGACAACCAGTTTCACGACGCCAGCGCAGCGGCGAACGCGTCGTCCTCGTCCTCGGTCAGGTCGAGCAGCAACGA
>MTKZ01004917.1_pt2 | contig 12578 bp, 8 predicted proteins | sample 1042781 | NCBI WGS metagenome assembly MTKZ01 (sample SAMN06212207, study PRJNA360539) | anaerobic digester metagenome | biome: Wastewater treatment plant; material: sludge; isolation source: anaerobic digester fed with sludge from wastewater treatment plant | place: Denmark: WWTP Viborg ...
GTCCATTTTGAACAGCTGACGCCGCTCTATCCCTTCGAGATGATCAAGCTGCAGGACGGCAATCCCAAGAACCTGAACGCCCGGATCATGGAAATGATGACCCCGATCGGCAAGGGGCAGCGCGGGCTGATCGTCTCGCCTCCCCGGGCCGGAAAAACGACTCTTCTCAAGACGATCGCCAAGTCGATCGAGAAAAACCACCCCGAGATCTACCTCATCGTCCTGCTCGTCGCCGAACGCCCCGAGGAAGTCACGGACTTCCAGCGGAGCGTGGCCGGCGAGGTGGTGGCCTCGACATTCGACGAGCCGCCGGCCCGCAACGCCCAGGTGGCCAACATCGTCCTGGAGAAGGCCAAGCGCCTGGTCGAGATCAAGCGGGACGTCGTCATCCTTCTCGATTCGGTCACCCGGCTGGCCCGGGCTCACAACGCGATCATTCCACCCTCGGGCAAGGTCCTGTCGGGCGGCATCGACGCCAATGCCCTGAACAAACCCAAGAAATTTTTCGGCTCGGCCCGGAAGGTCGAGGAGGGGGGAAGCCTGACGATCATCGCCACCGCCCTGATCGACACCGGAAGCCGGATGGACGAAGTCATTTTCGAGGAGTTCAAGGGCACCGGCAACATGGAAATCAACCTCGATCGGCGCCTGGTCGACAAGCGGACGTTCCCGGCCATCGACATGAATCGCTCGGCCACCCGCAAGGAAGAGTTGCTCATCGAAGAGAGCGAGCTCAACCGCATCTGGATTCTCCGCAAGGTCTTGAGCCAGCTGTCCGAGGTCGAGGCGATGGAGCTTTTGATCGACAAGCTTGGGAAGACCAAGACCAACGCGGACTTCCTCAACCAGATGAGCATAGGGCTCTAAGCCCGGCCGGCGCGGGGCGGGGGAGAGGGCGATTCCACTGGGCGGCCGGACACGGCGCCGGCTTCAAGAATTGACTCTCCCGCCTGAGGCTCTCCGGGCTTATTTCCCCGTGAGCCTCAATCGAAAACCCGCTCTTGCTTTGTCGTCGCCGACCACCCGGGCCTTGTCGAGCGTCGCCAGCATGTCCCTCGCGAACGATCGCCCTTGACGGTGATCGGCTCGAGATCGTCGATCAAGGCTCCGGGTCGGCTGGCTCAATGATGAGCGGGGCGCGGACGAACGAAGAGGGATAGCGCTTGCCGGGATCCTCGGCGAAGAAATACAGCGTGTAGGTCCCCGCCGGCAACCCGCCTGTCTCGAGATCGACCAGGTAAGAGACCGCGTCGATCTGCCGATAAGCGGAGGCCGACAAGGGAAGCCATGTCCTCCCGCCGGAGGCCAGGTCCACCGCCTGCGCCCGGAAGACGATGTCCCCGCCTTCGTATTGATGGAAGGAACAGGGGAGGAGAACCGAAAGGATTTTCGTGCCTTGGGGAATTTCGCCGGTCAACGGGGCGAAGCGGGCGGAGTCGAATCCATGGAAATCGGGAAGGGCGCCGAAAACCGGCCTCGGCTTTTCCAGCGGGGCGAGCAAGAGCGGAGGAAAGAGCTTGAATCCCGGTTCGCCGCGCCGGGGAATGTCCACCGCGGACGTCGCGACCGCGCCGTCTCCTGTTTCAATGTTTCGGACGACGATCCGGCATTCGAACCGGCCGGCCGGAACGCCGGAAAAAGAACCGCAAAAAACGGCTTCGTCGGATGTCTTGGCCGCGTCCAGTTCCAGGCGGTTCAGCCCGGCCAGGTTCTTCTCTTGGTCGAACAGAAGCAGAAAAGCCTCGAGGCGATTCAGGCCGGAGGCCCGGCGCAGCCTGAGAATGGGAAGGGCGGCCGCAAGGGCCAAGTCGTTTTCCCCCCCGGGGCTCGGCTGGGCGGCGGCCGACATGGAGAACCGAAGGGGATCCGAAAAGAGGGGTTTTTCGCTCAGGGCCAGGTCGACGAGGTGGAGATGCTTTTCCAAGGCACTGAGCTTGGCGAACGGCTTGCGGTTGTAATACCCTTTTTGGGAATGGACTTCGCAGCCGCGTCGCTTGACCTTGACTTCGATTTTTTCAAATTTGCCGTCCCATTTCTCCGGAACGATGAATCCGAGAACGTAAAACGTTCCCGTCAGATCCTGGATTTCTCGTGAGATTTTTTGAACGTCGTTCATCCCGCCGAAGTATTTGCCTCCGGAAAGACGGGCCATTTCGATCAGGGCGCTGTCCCCGACCATGTTCCGCTCGACGAGATTCAGGGCCGTGCCGGAGGAGGACTGGGAGGACGGACGGGCCGACCGGGACAATTCCTCGAAATCCATGTCCCGGACGCGGGAAGCCAATCCTTCCACGTTCACGGCGATCACCGGGCTGTTGGACGAGGCGAGCTCCCGGATCATGGATTCATAGCGCAAGCGCAGGTTCAAACCGTCCGAGGCGTTGAGATTCATCCGGTTGGCTTCGGGCGCGATCTGGTCGGCGCGTTGATACATCAGGAAGTCCGGGGGGCCTTTTGAGAACAGGACGACATGCTTGATGCCGGGCATGTAGCGGAGGCCGGCCGCGAAATCCTTCAGGGATGAGGAAAACTTCAGGATTTCCATTTGGTATTGGGCTTGGGCGGCCCGCTTGAATTCCTGGCGGGCGGCCGCGGCAAGGGCGGCCGACGCGCCCCGGTCCAGCTTCGCCGTTTTCTCTGCGGTCAGTTCGTCCCAGAACGTTCCGGCCCTGCCGAGGCCGACGCCGGTCCCCAGATCGCGGACGATCTCGCGGATTTTTCCGCGATCCGAGGTCAAGTATTCGTGGAGGGTCAGGCCTTTCTCCACGGAATAGGAAAGGATTCCAATCTCGTCGGCCGGCAGGGCATGGGTGTCGAGAAAATCGAGGGCGGTCTTCTTGGACATGGCGATGCCGCCGACGTCGTTGAAGGCGAAATCGAAAAGGAAGAAAAATTTCCGGGACATTATCAGGGATTCGATCTCAACGGCTTCCGTTTCTCCGGCCTCCTCGGCGGGAAGAACATGCCGCTCGAAGGCGACGATCCGTTGCGGCCGGCCGTTCGAGATCACTTCGAATTCCGGGGAATCGAGATCCCGGACGGGCCGGCCGTTTTTATCCGAGACGTAAACCTGGATAAGCTTCATGGTGACGGCGACGTCATGCTTCAGCGGGGGCTGTTCGACTTGGGCCGCCCCCACGGCGACGAGCCGGAAAAAGCCGATCAAGAAAGCAAGATGAAAAGAGAATAGAGTTTTCGGATTCACGGCGCGCACACCTCCGCTTTTTTCCCCCGACAACTCTCGCGATCAGCGTAACATAAAACTGAAATGAAATATACTTGACGCGGATCAGGCAATCCCATAGGATGAAAAGCCCATGAACATCATCCTGAAAACAGCCCTCGGCTTAATGACGACGCTCTTCGGTTTTATTTATTTTCGAGACGCGATCAAAAAGCGGGCTCTCTTTTCCCGCAAGCCGTGGGCCGGGTTTTTCGGGACGGGGCTTATCACGAACTTTTTCGACACTCTCGGCATCGGAAGCTTCGCCCAGCAGACGGCGATCTTTAAGTTTTTCCGCCTCGTCGACGACCGGATCATTCCCGGGACGATGAACGTCGGCAATACGATACCGACGGTCCTCCAGGCGTTCATTTTTATGACAGTCGTGAAAGTCGACGCGGTGACCCTGGTGGCGATGTCTATGGCCGCCCCGGCCGGATCCGTGATCGGCGCCGGCATCGTGGCCAAGATGGAGCGCGGCAAGATCCAGCTCGGCATGGGCATCGGCCTTCTGGTCATCGCCTTGATTATATTAGCGGGCCAGTTGAACGTGATGCCGGTCGGGGGAGAGGCCTTCGGCTTGACGGGCTGGAAGTTGAGCCTGGCGGTCGCTTTAAGTTTTGTTTTCGGGGCCCTCCAAACGATCGGCATCGGATTCTATGCTCCGTGCATGGCCATCGTTTACGCCCTGGGCATGCATCCCTTGACCGCGTTTCCGATCATGATGACAGCCACGGCCATGCTCATGGCCGCCGGCAGCGCCCGTTTCGTCACGGCTGATGCCTATGACCGGAAAGCCGCGGTCGGCGTCACGGCTGGCGGCGTTATCGGCGTGTTTATCGCCGCTTATGTCGTCAAGTCGCTGCCCTTGACCGTTCTCAAATGGGTCGTCTGCGCCGTCGTTCTTTACACGGCCGCTTGGATGTTTCTCAGCGCTTTCAAGTCGTGGAAAGAACGGGCGGTCGTGCCGATTTTGGATTCTTCCAAATATTAAAGCGCGGCTTTGGCTCGCGACGAAATTAATTCATTCGGCCGAATGTGATATATCGTTATTTTATCAATTAATTATTCCTGGTGTTTAAGGAGAAAAGCTCCGAAACGCTCGATTTGATTCACCCGAAAAAAAATCCGCGGCCGTGGTTTTTTGAAAAGAACTTATGCCGGCTGTTATCGTCTAGCTTTCAAACTTTTCTTCACCGTCGCCTTTGGAAGTTTATTGAAACAGGGCCGAAGACTCATCCAAAAAGAAGAATTCTTTTGATCGACGCCGATGATTAGACAAAAGGGCCTGAATCATGAAAACGGGGCAATCATTGAATAACCGGAAAAGGGGAAAATATCCACAGGTGCCCAATTTACGGGCATCAAGGATATTCACAGCCTTATGAAATCTTTAAGTGAATGATAATAAATAAGATAAGAGTTCGCCTGGTATTGGGTCGCATAACATATATTATGTATACTAGCATCCAGGGAAGCGGCCGCACATGTTGGGCCGTCCTTTATGCTCCCCAATATTTAGATATTCAGCTGCTTTTATTACTTTTTAGAGAGCACAATTTCAGTCGCCGGTTTGCTCATTCACTCGATTTTATGGATTCAAAGAATTATATCCACGGCCGCTTGGATGTCTATAAACGTTTTAAAGTCTCGAGGAGCCGGCTGATGATGGTCTTCTTCGGATATAAAAAATAAAACTCTGGGACGACGATAAATAGGATTATTTCGGGGACTTCAGCTTTTCAAGGAGATCTTCCAGGACCTTGATGATTTCCTGGCGATTCACGGATTCCTTTTTGAATTCGATTCTCACGCTGAAAGAACGATCTTCCTTAGGCCGATAATTGAAAATATAGTGTTTAGGCCGTTTGGTCTTGGATTCTTTTTCCCGGAAAAGCTTCGTCAGGTCGCGCGTATCCTCGCGTTTCAAGCCATGTTCCCTGATGTTGTCGACCAAGGCTTTCATCTCGGCCTCGGATTTTTGCTTCGAAATTTCTATCAAGAGGCTCCGGTTCTTGTCGATTCCACTTTCGCGGCAAAGGACGCGGAGCGGGGCTGGGATGCGACTGACATTGATGATTTCGGTGATGGTCGAGCGGGCTTTTCCAATTTTTTCCGAGATATCCGCATGGCTGTAATTGTAGATTTCAATGAGGGTTTTAAGGCCGTCGGCTTCCTCGAAAACATCGAGATCTTTCCTTTGAAGGTTTTCGATCAATGAGATTTCCATCGCCTCGTTATCGGTGACATCCATGATAATCGCGGGAATTTCAAACAAATCGATGTTTTTCGAAGCGACGAAACGGCGCTCGCCGGCGATGATTTCGTAGCGATCTCCCCTCGGGCGGACAAGAATCGGCTCAAGAACCCCCTTGTTTTTTATGGAATCCATCAGCTCCTGGATATTCCCAAGCTCGCACCGGGCTTGGCGCGGATTCGGGTCGATTTTTTCAATCTTGAGAAGCCGGACCAAGGGAATGGTTTTCTGATTTGAAATAAATTCCACAAAGTGGGGGTCATGGCGCATCGTGATAGTTTCCGGGAGACCGGATCTTTTAGTTTTTTGCACGTTCTAATATCTCCTCCGCGACATTGCGATACTGGTTCGCCCCTATGGATGAAGCGGCGAAAGTGAAGATAGATTCCTTATAAGCCGGGCTTTCCTCGAGCTTGACGCTTTTTGATATCGTCGTCTTGAACACCTTGTCGCCGAAGACATGGACGATCCGATCGACGACGTCCTTGGCGATGTTCGTCCGGTGGTCGTGGAGCGTGATTAAAACTCCAAGGATTTGCAGGTTTGGATTGGCGACTTTTTTGACCTTTTCAATTGTCTCCAAAAGATCATCCGTCCCCTCAAGGCAGAGAAAAGAAGATTGGATGGGAATAAGAAGATGAGTCGCCGCTACGAGGGAATTCAAAGTGATCAAACCGAGAGTCGGAGGCGTATCGATTAAAATAAAATCATATTTCCCCTTCACCTGGGCGAGAACTTCTTTTAGACGAAAATGAGCATCGATTTGTCCTAAGAGCGAAGGCTCGAGCTTAGCCATCGATATCCTCGAAATTGCGACATCCAAGCCAGGGACGGATGACCTTACAATAACGCTGGCGAGGGGAACGGACGAATTCATCAAGGCATCATAGAGCGAGTGCTCAAATCGTTCGGACTCGACGACGATGGATTTCGTGCTGTGGCCTTGAGAATCCGTGTCGACGAGAAGAACCCTTTTGCCTTTAAAAGCCAAAGCCGCGGACACATTAACCGCGGTCGTAGTTTTTCCAACGCCGCCTTTTTGATTAGTTACCGCTATGATCAAAACGATATCCTCGCGTTTAATTTATACTATCATAAACAAAATCGGAAATATTTCAATAAAAAGATTCTCTTATATGTCGGCCGGCCGACATTTTATGTAATCGATTCATAAAAAAGGAAATAAAAGGATTTTTAAAATCGCGAAGATCAATATGAGCTAATAAAAGTGCTTCTCCCCTATTCGCTTGAAATGAAAAATAAATAGAAAAAAACGAGGGTCTGGAAAATCAAAGTTCGCGAAGTTGGACGAATTCATTGTACGCGGAATTATATCGATAAAAATATATTGAAGAATAAAATCTTAGAAACCAGCTAGGCGATTTTAAGAAAGACATTTTCGAAAAAAGACGGACTGGGGTTTATAGAAACATCATGCAAAAATCTAGGCGCATAGATGCGTTAAAATTATTTTTTATAAACATATAATATCGAGCAAAAGAAAAATAGCCTAATCTCCGGCTCGAAAAAGATCGAGAAACAATAAGCCGCTTTTTTGAGAAGCCGAGCCTTTGTCTAAGTCATGAAAGGGAAAAACTATGTATTTTAAAAATAGAAAAAGATTCAACATTATTTGAAAACGAGATTTGTATACCGCTTCGAACATACGAGGGAAAGAGAAAGTGGAATTGAAGAAAAAGAAAATCATAATTAAAAAAAGACGATTGAAAAACACATTCAGCTGGAATATGATGCTCCCAAAATGATGAAATGGAAAAAATCCTTGTAATTATATTATAATCAATAACTTATGATAATTATTAAAAAAAATGAATCCATGGGGCTTTTTGAAGCCTCTTCCCTAGTCGTCGGTTCCGTGATCGGATCCGGAATCTTCATGACTTCGGGCTTAATCGCCGAATTCCTCCCTTATTCGATGCCGATGCTGGCGGCCTGGCTCGCGGCGGGAATCGTCACCATGATCGGCGCCTTGTGCTACGGAGAACTCGGTTCGATGTTTCCCAGGGCCGGAGGACCGTACGTATACTTGAAGGAAGCCTATGGGGCGGCTCCCGCGTTCCTCTACGGCTGGACATTTTTCTTTCTCATCGGCGGGGCGGGCGTCGCGGCCATCGCAACCGGATTCGCTGAATATTTCGGAGCGGTTTTCCCTGTCTTTGAGAGCGGGCGTTTGATGATGAGCGGAAGGCTCTTTTCCCTCGACATCCAAATCACCGCGGGCCGGCTGATCTCCATCGCGGCCGTGATCGGACTCACCTTATTCAACGGAAGCGGATTGAGAAAAAGCGCCCGGGGCCAATCGATCTTGACGATCATCCGGGTCGTCCTTCTCCTCGGCTTTGTCGCGATCGGCGCCTGGTACGGTATCAAAACGCGGGCGGTCAACCTGAAACCGTTGTTCCCGCCCGCCGGCGCGTGGCCGGGCTGGTCGGCGTTCGGAGCCGCGCTCATCACGGCCCTTTGGTCGTTTGACGGATGGTACGCGGCCAGCTGCGCGGCCGAGGAAATCCGCGATCCCCGGCGAAACGTCCCCCGGTCTCTTCTTTTGGGCACGGCCTCGGTCCTCATTCTTTATTTGGCTGTGAATATCGTTTATAGTATGGCTCTTCCCATGGAACGCATGCGCGGAGTCGTTCGGGTCGGCCAAGAGGCCGTGGCGGCTATGTTCGCCTCGGCCCCCCAAGGAACCGCCGCCCCGGCCTTCGCCGGCGTCGTCGCCCTGACGATCTTCGGATGCTTGTCGGCCAACATTTTCTTCTGCGCCCGCGTTCCTTATGCCATGGCCCGGGACGGACTTTTCTTCCGCCGGCTGGGAATCCTTCATCCCGTCAAGCGCGTCCCCGACAAGGCTCTCTGGGCCGAAGCCGCGGTCGCCGTGATCCTGATCCTGACAGGGACGTTTCAAAAGCTGATCGACTATGTCCTGTTCGGACTCGTTCTCTTTTTCTCGGCGACCGGGGCGGCGGTCATCGTATTGCGCCGGAGGGCCCCCGCGGTCGAGCGGCCGTATCGCCTGCGGCCTTATCCCCTGCTCCCGCTCGCGTTCGCCGCGGTCAACGGAGCGATTCTCGTCGCCCTGGCCGTCGAGCATCCCGGGCAGGCGGCCGTGGCCGCGGGCCTGATCGGAACGGGAATCCCGGCCTATTTTCTCTGGAAGGGACGGCGGCGCCGCCCTCAATCCGGGACCGGCGGTCCGAGGGCGGGAGAGGCTTGAGATGCGGCTGATCGTCTCGCTTTTTCCCTCGGGCCGCCGCTTGCCCGCCGATATCGGCGAGCTTCTCAGCGACGTCCTTGTCCGCGATGGCGTCCCTCTCAACCTCTATTGCGGGCGCCGTGGAGTCTGCGGCAAATGCTTTGTCGAGATCCTCTCCGGCGAAGTCCCCCCCGGCGATGAAAGCGAACGGGACCTGGCCCGGGAGAAAAACCTCGGCTTGGGACGCCACCGCTTGGCCTGCCGGCTGCGCGTCCAGGGAGACCTGGTCGTCCGCGTTCCGGAACAGGCCTTGATCCCCAGGGCCCGGATTCTGACGCGGGGCCGGGGCAGGGAAATTCCGCTCGATCCGATGGTCCGAAAAGTCGCCGTCCGGTCCGTCCGGCCGGATCTTCAATCGCCGCGTGCCCTTCTTGACGGACTGAAGGCCGGGCTCGGCCTTTCCGCTCTTCGCGTTGTCCCCGAAGCCTTGTTTGAAGCGGCCGGCGTTCTTTCCGAGGCTCTGGAGTCCGATTCCCCGGTGACCGCCGTTCTGGGCGCCGGCGATGAGCTCCGGGGCGTTGAGCGGGGAAATACGTCATCGCGCCTTTTCGGGTTGGCCGTCGACTTGGGAACGACGACCGTGGCCGCCGATCTCGTCGATCTCGGGACGGGGACGGTCATCAAGACGGCCGGAGGATTGAACGGTCAATCCGTCTTCGGAGCCGACGTCGTCAGCCGGATCACCGCGGCGTTCAAGGACATGTCCCGGGCCGCGGCCCTGCGGGCCGCCGTCCTGGCCTCGATAAACGGCTTGATACTGGAGCTGAGCCGGGAATCAGGCGTGGATCCCGGCGAGATTTATGAAACGGTCGTGGCCGGCAACACGGCCATGAGCCATTTGTTTCTCGGTCTTCCAGTCGACGGCCTGGCCGTGGCCCCGTTCGCCGGAGTCTTCACGGCGGCCCCTCCCCTGCCGGCCGACCGAACCGGCTTGAAAATCAATCCCCTCGGCCGGGTTTACCTCTCGCCCAACTTGCAGAGCTTCGTCGGCGGGGATGTCGCCGCCGGCCTCGTGGCGACCGACCTGGCCGCCCGGCCGGGAAACGTTCTTTTCGTCGACTTGGGGACCAACGGCGAACTGGTCCTCAAGACGGACCGGACGATGATGTCGACGTCGACGGCGGCCGGCCCCGCTTTCGAGGGAGCTTCCATCTCGTGCGGGCTTCCGGCCGAGGACGGAGCCGTCGAGCGGGCCGTCCTGCGGGACGACGGGACGATCGTCCTCGAGACGATCGGCGGCGGTCCGGCCCGGGGTGTCTGCGGCACCGGGCTGGTCGACTTGATCGCCGCCTTCCTCCGGCGCGGCGACCTAGCCCCCGACGGACGGATTCTCCGGCTGGAGAAACGCCTGGCGGCGGCGCCTGACCTGTTCTTGACGGCTTCGGACATCCGGGAATTCCAACTCGCCGCGGCCGCGGTCAAAACCGGGATCCGAATGCTCTTGGAAGCCGCCGCCTTGAACATCGAGGACCTGAACGAGATTCTCGTGGCCGGGGCCTTCGGGGCCCGTCTTGATGTGGAAAACGCCGCGGCCGTCGGGCTTCTGCCCCGCCTGCCCGGCGACCGGGTGAAATTCGTCGGAAATACGTCCCTGGAAGGAGCCCGGGCCCTGCTGCTTTCGAGCCGGGAGCGCCTCCGGGCTGAAAGCCTTCCCCGTGTCATCCGGCATCTGCCGCTGGCTCAAAACGAGGCGTTTCAAAATATCTTCATCAAGGAGCTTCCGTTCAAGCCCTGGCCTCCGGACGAGGCTCCCCAGGCGCCGCGGAAGGAGGACTCATGACCAAAGACATTTTTTCCGTGATGGCCATGTCCGTCGTCGACGGCTTGCCGGAGACGGCCGGGGAGCTGGCCCGTTCCGCCCTCGCCGGCGGGACGCCGGCCCTCGAAGCCGTCGAAAAAGGCTTTCTCCCCGGCATCCGCAAAGTCGGGGAGCTCTGGGAGTCGGGGGAATATTTCCTGCCTGAGCTGATCGCCTCGGCCGAGGCGATGAAGGCGGCCATGAGCGTTCTCCGGCCCGCCCTGGAGAAGGGCGGCGGAACGGCGCGGAGCGCCGGGAAAATCGTGATCGGAACCGTCGAGGGGGATATCCACGACATCGGGAAAAACCTGGTCGCGGCCATGCTTTCGGCCCACGGCTTCGAAGTCGTCGACCTGGGGGCCGACGTGAAGCTCGTCTCCTTTATCGAAACGGCCGAAGCCGAGAAGGCCGACATCATCTGCCTCTCCGCCCTTCTGACGACGACGATGATCGGCCAGCGCCGCCTGATCGATCTCCTCGTGGAGCATGGCCTGCGGCACAGGTTCCAGGTCATGATCGGCGGAGCCCCGACGACACGCGCCTGGGCCGAAGAAATCGGGGCCGACGGATACGCCGAGAACGCCAACGCGGCTGTCCGGGAAGCCCTCGAGCTGAGGCAAAAGGCGGCCCCATGATTCCCGCCCTGCGCCCCAAGCTGGAGCTCCTCTCCCCGGCCTTGATGGACCGGATCCTGGACGAAGCGTTCCTGATTCTCGGACGCGACGGCGTTTTCTTCGAGAACGCCGAGGCCCGGGCCTTGTTCCGGGAAGCCGGCCAGCGCGTCGACGAGACGGCCCAGCGCGTCCGGCTTTCGCGCGACCTGGTCGAACGCTCCTTGGAGACGACTCCCCCGTCCCTCACCCTGTACGACCGGTCCGGGGAAAAATCTTTCCATGTCGGCGGCGATGAAGTCCATTTTGACCCCGGCTCCTCGGGCACCCGGATCCTCGACCATGATACGCTACGGGAGCGGCGGCCAAATACGGCCGACTTGGCCGGAATCGCCCGCCTGACCGAGGTCCTGGACCACCTGCATTTTCAAAGCACGTCGCTCGTCCCGGCCGACGTCCCCGGCGGGATCGCCGACGATTACCGGCTGTATCTCTCCCTTTTATTCGGAACGAAGCCCGTCGTGACGGGGACGTTCCGGACGGCCGGCTTCCGGCCGATGCACGAAATGCTTTGCGCCGTCCGCGGCGGAGCGGAGGCCCTCAAGGCCAAGCCCCTGGCGATTTTCGACGCCTGCCCCTCCCCTCCCCTGCGCTGGAGCCTCCTGACGTCCCAGAGCCTGATCGACTGCGCCCGGGCCGGCATCCCCTCCGAACTCATCTCCATGGGGATGACGGGGGCGACTTCGCCGGCGACCATCGCCGGCACGCTCGTTCAGCATGTCGTAGAAAACCTGGCCGGCCTGACCCTCGCCCAGCTGGCCTACCCCGGCGCCCCGGTCATTTTCGGCGGATCTCCGTCGAGCTTCGACATGCGCCAGGGGACAACCCCGATGGGGGCGATGGAAACCATGATGATCGACTGCGCCTACGCCCAGTTGGGAAAGCGTATGAAGCTTCCGACCCACGCCTACATGGCCCTCAGCGACGCGAAAACAAACGATGCCCAGGCCGGCTACGAGACGGGAATCGGAGCCGTTCTGGCCGCCCTCGCCGGCATCAACGTCGTCTCCGGCCCCGGGATGCTCGACTATGAAAGCACCATCAGCCTGGAGAAGCTGGTCATCGACGACGAGATCTGCGCCTTGGCTTATCGCCTGATCGACGGCGTCGTCCCCCGCGAGGAGGTCCTGGCCGCCCATCTTTTCGAGGGCTTCGGCCCGCAGACGAATTTCTTGACGATGCCCCACACCCGGAAATGGTACCGGAAGGAGCATCTCGTTCCGATCGTCGCCGACCGGGAGCTCTACGACGCCTGGGAAGCGCGGGGCGCCTCCTCGATCGCCGACCGGGCCGCCGGCCGGGTCGCCGATCTTCTCGAGAAGAATCCGCCGCGGCTCCCCGAATCCGGCCTCGCG
>MTKZ01122306.1_pt1 | contig 12578 bp, 12 predicted proteins | sample 1042781 | NCBI WGS metagenome assembly MTKZ01 (sample SAMN06212207, study PRJNA360539) | anaerobic digester metagenome | biome: Wastewater treatment plant; material: sludge; isolation source: anaerobic digester fed with sludge from wastewater treatment plant | place: Denmark: WWTP Viborg ...
TTGAAGATTCGCAATGGCCAGGGCAAATGGCTTTTGCGACAGTTGCTGAACAAATATATTCCACAAAAACTGATCAAGCGGCCCAAGATGGGTTTCGCCGTGCCAATCGCTGAATGGCTGCGAGATCCCTTGCGCGACTGGGCGGAAGCTTTGCTGAATGAATCCAGATTGAAGCGGGAAGGTTTTTTTAATACGGAGCCAATTCGCTTGAAGTGGTCCGAACATCTTTCGGGATTCCGCAATTGGGAACATCATTTATGGGATATTTTGATGTTTCAGGCATGGCTCGCGGAGCAGAGACAATAAAGATCTTGCAAATCATTACCGGCCTTGATGTTGGAGGAGCCGAGCTTTCACTTTTTCGCCTTCTGTCGAGGCTTGGTCCCTCTTACCGATCGCAGGTCGTTTCTCTTACCAATGTGGGAGATATTGGCAAACAAATACAGGAGTTTGGAATTCCGGTCCATGCCCTGGGGATGAAACCGGGTATGCCTAACCCATTTGCGCTTATCCGCCTTGCTGGGATGATAAAAAAACTTCAACCGGATCTTGTCCACACCTGGATGTACCATGCCAATCTCATAGGCGGGTTGGCCGCACGGATGGCGGGGTTTCCGGCAGTGGCATGGGCGATTCGCAACGGAAATCTTCCCGTGGACAAGACGAAATGGACCACACGGGCCGTGATGCGAACCGGCGCAAAACTATCACGAAGGTTACCCGACCGCATCATTTCCTGTTCACAGGCGGCACGAACCATTCATATCGCTCTCGGTTACGACTAGTCCCGGTTCATCATTATTCCAAACGGTTTTGATCTTTCGCGATTTCGGGCGGACCCAAAAGGACGCCTTGAAGTGCGTAAAGAATTGTGCATATCCTCTAAAACGTTTGTCGTTGGTTTTGTGGCTCGTTTTGATCCTCAAAAGAATCATCGAGTTTTCTTCGAGGCAGCCGGCATTTTACATGCGAATCGACCTGACATCCATTTTGTGTTAATCGGAAATGGAATAAACGCAGACAATTTTAAGGTGGCCGAATGGTCAAAAAACAATGGGGTAGAAAAAGTCGTCCATCTTTTAGGTTTACGAGAAGATGTCCCCCGTTTGACCGCCTCGTTTGATGTAGCCACATCTTGTTCCTGGAGTGAGGCATTCCCAAATGCAGTGGGTGAGGCGATGGCCTGTGGGGTGCCCTGCGTCGTAACGGATGTCGGGGATTCGGCGTATATTGTTGGTGAGACCGGTCTGATCGTTAAGCCGGGTGATCCGAATGCATTGGCAGCGTCTTGGTTGAAACTTGTGGCTCTTCCGTTTGAGCGGCGTCTGGCTTTAGGAGAACAGACGAGAAAGCGGATAGCTGAAAATTTTGAATTGGGCTCAGTCGTGAATCGTTATGAGGCCCTTTATGACGAACTTGCAGGGTTAAACCCGCACCGCAAGCAACGCGGCGTGCCTTTATAANNGTCATTACTCTGTCAGGGCTTGGTGGGGCCCAGAGCATTGTAATCCATCTTGCAAATGGGTTCAGTAAACAAGGACATGAAGTGTGTGTTGTGTCTTCCTCGGCTGGCAGGATGTGGGATTCGCTTGCAGAAGGAGTCATAAAAAAAGTCTGTTCCTATCTTAAAAGGGAAATTGATGCAATTTCTGACATAAAAGCCATTTTCCGGCTGAGGGAAATATATAACGAAGTTCAGCCGGATATTGTTCATCTCCATTCGTCAAAAGCCGGTGCATTGGGAAGGATTGCCCTTGGCAAGTACAAAACAAAAATTGTCTACACGGTTCATGGATTTGATACCATTTTGAAAGCCAATCGGCTTTTTTTGCCGGTGGAAAAGATTTTGTCTTCAAAAGCTAAACATATCATAACGGTATGCGACTATGACCGCCGCTCATTGACCAAGCAAGGAATTTATAATGTATGCACCATAAAAAATGGCATCCCAGACATTAATCAGCAGAATTTTCTAAAAAATCCTTTTGAGGAAGCGCGAAATGCGGAGAAAAAGGTTGTGTTGTCGATCGCGAGATTGATGCCTCCCAAGCGCTTTGACCTATTTCGTGAAGTTGCAGATGCAATGACAAATGAAGCAGTCATGTTTTATTGGATCGGCAATCAAAATTCCGTAAAAGACCTTCCGGCCAATGTCCGCTGTTTGGGAGAAATTCCCTCTGCCGCCAAGGTAATAAAATTTGCCGATGTGTTTGCACTTTTTTCAAATTATGAAGGTCTTCCGATCTCTATTATTGAATCATTGTCTTCCTCAGTTCCTGTTGTTGCTTCCGACGTGGGTGGAATCGCTGAAATTCTGAATGAAGAGAACGGAAAAGCCGTTAAGAATTTTCCCAACGAGGCCGTTAAGGCGCTCAGTCATTTTCTTTTTCATGAAGACATATTGGCCAATGCGAGAAAGGCTGCACGTTCAACCTACGAAAAGGAATTTACCGTGGATAAAATGCTGAAATCTTACATGAATCTGTATGAAAAATGCTTAGATGATCCCTGCCGGGATAGGTGGTGATTTTTTTTGATTTGGGGATACAAAAGATATTTCCTTGCAGTTGTCGATAGTCTGTTGATCTTGGCATCTACGCAGTTGGCTGTGTGGGTGCGCTTTGGCCAACAAATGAGTTGGCTGTCAATATACAGAGATGCAATTGTAATCTCATTGCTCATTTACCTCCTGATTCTCTATATTTTTGACATGTATAATGTTGAAAGAATTAAGAATGTTCAAGACATGATGATTAGGATTACGGCATCTTTCATTTTTTCCGGGATCTTGTTGACTTTCTTCTTTTACTTTTTTCCCGGAGGGAAATTTGGTCGGGGTATTTTCTTCATTCAACTGAGCTTTAGCTGGCTTCTTGTTTTTGTTTGGCGCCTTATTTTTGCCAAGATGTACCGATATGCGATTGCAAAACAAAAGTTGCTGATTATCGGTGCCGGCAAAAGTGCTCGCTATCTTATGGATGTTTTAGATCCGGATATACTTGGTTATGAGATTATCGGCCTGCTGGACGATGATCCCCAAAAGCAAGGCCAAAGAATCGGTTTATCGAAAGTGGTCGGATACGTATCTCAATTTAATGATATTATAGATAAAATTGGTCATTGCACTGCAGTAGTTGCCATTACCCAGGGACGTAAGCATTCGATGGTCAGCGATATTTTGCAAGCGAGAATCAAAGGCATAACCGTTGTGGAAATGCCCAATTTATTTGAAGCAATTACCGGAAGAATCCCGGCCAAACATATTCACGATGGATGGCTTCTGTTTTCTGAAGGATTTCTATTGTTCAATAAAGAGTTTATTCAAAGATTTAAAAGAGTTATCGATGTTGTGCTGTCTGCTGTTCTGATGGTCATATTATCCCCTGTCTCATTAATTATTTCGTTTTTGATCAAGTTGGACTCAAAAGGCTCTGTGTTATTCATACAGAAAAGAGTTGGAAAGGATGGGAGTGTTTTTAATTTGATTAAATTTCGATCCATGTATTCAAATGCCGAAATGAATGGTGCGGTATGGGCGGAGAAGGACGACCTCAGAATGACAAGGGTCGGCAAGTGGATCAGGCGGTTACGAATGGACGAAATTCCGCAATTATGGAACATAATTAGAGGACAAATGAGTTTTATAGGTCCTCGGCCGGAGAGGCCGGAATTTGTCAAACTGCTGGGAACAAAGATCCCTTACTACTATTTGAGGCATGCCGTCAAACCGGGCCTTACAGGATGGGCGCAAATCAACTATCCCTACAGCGCGTCACTGGAAGATTCCGAGATTAAGTTGGAATACGATCTTTACTATTTAAAAAACATGTCCCTGTTTTTGGATTTTCAAATATTTTTGAAAACCATCGCAGTGGTCCTTTTTCGTCAGGGTTCCCGCTGATCACCGGAATTCTGTTCCCATTTAAAAAAGTTGACAATATTATTTAGATAAAATAGACAATGTTGTAACGATTGCCATATCGTCACTGGCGAATCAGTAATTAAGAGAGCGGAGCTGTATCAGGGGATAGAGACCATTGCACAACAGCCTATTTTGTCATTTCGACCGAAGGTGGAAATCTTTAAGAAACCGCCATCATTAAGATTTCTCGTCGCTCGCGCTCCTCGAAATGACAGGATGCAAAGGTCCCCAAATTTGTATAGAATAACAGAACAATCACGTCCAAAAAGATGCTGACTGAACTTTTTACATCCCGGACGAGGATCAATCTGTTGCTCAAGCTCTTTCTCAATCCGAAAGTATCATCCTACCTCCGTGAATTGGCGAGGGAGTTCAACTTAACGCCCAATGCCTTGAAAGAGGAGCTCGATAATTTAAGCGCCACAGGATATCTGGAAAAGGAGCAGCGTGGAAATTCAATCTATTACAAGGCCAACACAAGGCATCCGATCTTTCCGGAAATCCACTCCATCGTAAAAAAACACTTCGGGATCGACAAAATTCTCGATCGGATCCTGAACGATCTGGGAAAGGTGGATGCAGTCTATGCCCTCGATGATTACGCGACCGGTCGGGATAGCGGCCTTATTGATCTGCTCATCGTTGGGGTTGTGGATATGGATAAGATCCAGGGGATGAAACGCAGCGCCGAGATGGAAATCAAAAGGAAGATCCGGCTCATGGTGATGATGGCTCAGGAATTTGCCGAAAGTCGTGAAATGATTCTGAAACGGCCAAACTGGCGGATGCTTTGAAATGATAAGGACGGATATTTAGGATGGTCATGACCGACCAACGGTTTATATTCACATCATGCCTGAAACATCCGCCGATCTATTATGATTTCATCTTTATTGTCCTTACCGCTCTCATGTTATGGGTCCCCATTTGGTTTCGAGGAACATTTCCTTTCTTAAAGTATGAACCGATTGCCATTTTTACTTTGGCGCTTCTGTTGACCATTTGTTTTTATTTGAATCAAAAGAACATAGAACGAAAACTGAATTTTCTTTCCTATGGATTTCTGCTTTACGGAATATGGATTGTGATTTCACTGGGCATGCATTACTGGGCGATTGATTCATTGGAACTGGACCAGATGCTTTCATCTATAAAGGACATAAGAACGGACAAGCACTGGCTGATGTGGACTCTTGTTCATTACGGAGTAATACATCTCACGTTCCTATCTCTTTTTCTTGTTTCAATCGTGATTTTCAGATCCACCGGAAACCAATGGAACAAACTAACCTGGATTCCACTGATCTTCATCCCCTGCCTTTTTGTGGCTCTTTACCAATTCTATATCGATGCTGATTTTTTAAATAACAGGCCCTCCTCTCATCCTGACTTCGACCATATGGGGGGTTTAGGGACTGACCTGACGGCTTTTAGAAGTTCATTGTTTCTTGTCTTTCCTCTATGCGTAATGGCTGCGATTATCGCCCGGGTATGGTGGAAAAAAGTCGTTTACATTCTGCTCGCGGTCATAATTATAGGGCTTTCGTGGTTAAGCTATGGTCGAAGCGCTATTGCGGCGATCCTATTGTTTGTCATTGTATTTCCGGCGATTGGAGCGTGGGTGCATGGATTCTGTAGTAAAAAAGGACGCTGGTATGTATATGCGGGATTGATATGGATTCTGATTTTGGCGATGCTTTCCGGCTTTGTTGTTTCTTCATTCAAAAGTTTCATGCAGGAATCTCCCTCAGAAAGGGTGAAAGCCACATTCAATAAGGTTTTCACAAGGAATTTTTCCGAAATTGATCCCTTTCGGACTGAGAGAATTCGACATGCATTGCGACTGGTCAACCTCTCTCCGATTGTGGGTTGGGGCCCCGGCGGCTTCTTGAGAAACATCGATAAGATCCGATTTATAGACAGAGATCCATTGATTGCCGAAGATCCACTTTCCCGCCACCACTATCAATATGGTCCCAATCTATATTTGGAGTGGAGCAATGATTTCGGTCTATTAGGCGCGAGTGTTACTCTCTTCCTTTGTGTCATGCCGCTTTGGATGATTTTTCGTGTCCGAAAGCGGATTCAGATATGGGAAGAGAGATGGGCCGTGGGTATTATATTTACCACACTGGCCATTATGTTTTTGTTTTTTAATCTAGTGCCTTATACCCATTTCCCGGAAGGGCAATGGGTTTTTGTTGTTTATCTGGGGTTTTTGGTTTCTTTGGCGTTGAAGTGCGGTTACAAATTTAATCCGATCAAAGGTCGGTACTGGGGCATCGGCGGTTTCCTCCTGACAACATTTTTTATAATAGGTGTGTATGAAACCACTTTTGGTTCCCGTGGGTATGGGGCAATTTACAGAGAAGCCTTGTTTCATCCTGCCGGCCAATGGAATAATGAAGGCGGTGAAAAAACAACCGATGCAATCAAAACCGCGGTCAACAAACTTAAGGCAACGAGCAATATTTTTGGCATAAATGTATCTGCAACAACAAAAAATAACCTTCTGGTCAATGGCGTCAAATTAAAAATATTCGTCAATGATGAGTTGGTCGATGTTCGCCACTTTTTTAAAAGCTCAAAGGAGACTTTATATTATTACATTCCTTCCATGAAAGACGGGGATGTGGAAATCAGAACAGAAATTCATCCGGTTTTTTAAGTATATCGCAGAGGTGATGCCCGTATCCCGGTGACGGTCAGTCCGCCTTCATTTTTTGAGGCGCTTCCCGAAGATGGAATTGGATTCCACCCATGGGCTAAAAGTTTAATCGGAAGGCATTTCTATCCCGGCTTGCCGGCGGAGCCGGTCATTGTTGATGCCCGCTGGACCGGAATGCAGGCGACTTTGAATGTTACCGAGCTATTGAGAAATAAAGGCTTCATATATCTGCAATCCAGCAATCCGTATCAGGAGCGACGGCCGGTCTGTGTCGATATTATAGGAGAGCAAGGCTGCATGAAACGTGCATGGTTCTGGAACGGACATTGGAAAAAAATTCATCTTCCGCCTGATCAGTTGAAGCAAACGAAAACATTGACTTTCAGGGTGAACCAAACCTGGAACCCGAGTTTGGTTAAAGTATTGGACGATTCGAGAGATTTGGGTATTGTTGTTGCCCTCCCGGAGTTTGATGAGGGTCCATACTTCCTTTTCGAACATTTATTGCAGTCAAGAGAGGAAGCTTGACTGCTCTTCCGTTCAAGAGAGGATTTGTAAAGGCTTGCCTTTGTGTGGTCGCCGTGCTTTCCGTAATATTCATTGCAAAAGGTCTATTCTCACGTGAGTATGATCACGACCACATATTCCTTGCCGCATCGATCAGCTCACCGGAGGATGGCATTGCGGCACTTTACTGTGATGCCGGGAAAGGCTTCGATGATAACCACGCCGTATTTGTTCCCATCAAAGGAGGCGGCCGGGTTTATGATTATCTCTTCAAAATGCCCAACCGGACAATCTACCATCTACGATGGAATCTTCTTTTTGAAACACAAGGGCCAATCTCTTTTTACAAAATAGAAATTCTGGACGGTTTTCGCAAGCCGATAACAAGCCTGAACCTAAACCAACTTCAGCCTCTCCATCAAATTCAGACCGTTGAGCTATCCGATGTTAAAGCCGATTTCCGGATACAAAAAGGGGCAAATGACCCGCAGATCAAGGTCCGGCTGGACTCGCCTCTCTCTGTAGACAGGTTCTCATCATTTTTCTTTTTCGTAGGCGGGCTTTTTGGGGCATTTCTTGGATTCTGTTTCATCTCCTGTCTTCTGATCTACATTGGGTTTTACCAAACGGACAAGGTTATAGCCGCGGTAATGATGGTTGCTCTCGTCTTCTTCGTTTCACGCTGCTGGGTTCTGTATGACGACGCGAAATCCCTTTTCCTTGAAGTTGCCATGAGTTCATCGGTCAGCAGCATTGCACAGGTGTTTTACGATGTGGGACAGGGAATACGTGAGGATCAATCGAAATTCTTGCATACAAAGAAAGGGAAAGAGCTTCGGAAATACCGATTCAAGCTGCCCAATACGAAGATTTATCATTTGCGCTACGACCCGATGCTTACTGAAGGTAGAGCAAGGATCGGGGAAATCAGAGTGACCGATGCCTATGGGAATCTTTTGCGAGAAATTCCTCTGAGGCAACTGCGGCTGATCGATCCCTACCGGGTCATATACTATGAAGATGATGGTTTGGAAATTGTCTTCCCGAAAGAAAATAAAGATCCGAAGATTGCGATACCCCTGAAAGAGGATTTGAATTTTACAGATCAGTTACCGTTCCCGATTGTTCGGTGGTGTGTGTCGGTGGTGACGGAGACGGCATTCATTGTTTTGGTTGCCTTTGTTTTCATCTGGGCATGGAAAAGGCGGAGGAACTTTTTTTAGACATGCCACGGACAATCATACGGGCAAACCAACCTTGGTGGCGAGTTCCTCTGGGAGAAATTGCGGATTACCGTGATCTCCTTCTTCTGTTGGTGAAAAGAGACCTGACGGCGATTTATAAGCAAACGATATTGGGGCCTTTATGGTTCATAATCCAGCCGCTGGTTACAACCGTTGTTTTTACGATTATTTTTGGCAAGGTGGCCAATGTATCCACGGATGGTGTGCCTCACCTGATTTTTTATATGTGCGGGACCGTTCTTTGGAACTACTTTCAGGGTTGTATGACACAGAGTGCGAATTCATTGGTGGGCAACGCAAATATCATGTCCAAAGTGTATTTTCCCAGGCTGATCATTCCCATTTCAGGTGTCTTTACAAATCTTGCCCACTTTCTTTTGAATCTCATAATGTTTTTTGGTTTCTATGCGTATTTTCTTTTTTTTGTTCAATCGCCCGTGCGGCCGAACCCTCTTTTAATCTGGTTTCCTCTTCTTGTTTTGCAATGCGCACTTATCGGTCTGGGTGTCGGCTTGTGGGTGGCGGCATTGACCACAAGATATCAGGATCTCCGTTTTGCATTGACCTTCTTAACCCAAATTTGGATGTATGCGACACCCATTGTATATCCTGCCTCCCTGATTGTTTCGCCGGCTTATCGCCTCTTGTTGTGGATGAATCCGATGTCTTTTGTAGTGGAATGCGCTCGCTTGATGTTTACCGGCAGCGGCACGGTCACGATGGCATCATTTGTAATCAGCGTCTCCATGACCCTTCTGCTCCTGGTTTCCGGGTTGCTCATTTTTAACAGAGTCCAGAGAACGTTTGTCGATACGATATGATTTGCAATGCAGTCCGCCATTTCTGTTAAAAACCTTTCCAAATGCTATCGACTGGGCGTCATCAACCGCCAAACACTGGTGGAGGAAGTTCATTACTGGTGGCTCAAAGTGCGCGGAAGGGATCCCCGCACTTACTTCAGTAAGGTTGGTCACTCGGCAACGGACGCGGGGAAAGTGGCGGCTGAGAAGGAAGGTCGCCAACGCTATTGGGCTCTCAAGGATCTGTCGTTCGATGTAGCACCGGGCCAGGTTATCGGAATCATAGGAAGAAATGGCGCCGGTAAATCAACGCTGTTGAAGATCCTTACACGCATTACGGAGCCCACATCAGGCGAGGCAATGATCAATGGTCGCGTGGGTTCTCTACTGGAAATCGGGACCGGTTTTCACCCCGAATTGACCGGTCGAGAGAATATTTACATGAACGGCACCATCCTCGGTATGAAGAAAAGGGAGATTGACGACAAACTTGACGAAATCATCGCTTTCTCCGAGATAGAGACATTCATCGATACGCCTGTAAAACGCTATTCGAGCGGGATGTATGTGCGGCTTGCTTTTGCCGTGGCTGCCCACCTCGAGCCGGAAATCCTTCTGGTGGACGAGGTGCTGGCGGTGGGCGATACGCAGTTCCAGAAGAAATGCATCGGGAAAATGAGTGAAATAGCCCATAAAGGACGGACGATCTTGTTTGTCAGCCACAATATGGGCGCGGTAAGCAACTTATGTGACACAGGTTTATGGTTGGACAAGGGCGAAATGTCCGGAATCGGACCCATCGGTGACGTGATTAATCGTTATTTGGCATTCGGCCATAACGGTTCGGGNNCCGAAGTGTCCGGAATCGGACCCATCGGTGACGTGATTAATCGTTATTTGGCATTTGGCCATAACGGTTCGGGAAGCACATACAGTGACGATACCGATAAAGATGCCTATATTTGCTCGGTCCGTATCACGAATGCTCAGGGGGAGCCTACAACAAACATACAGAACAAGGAGCCTTTTCAGGTCCAAATCGGATATGAAGTTCGTCTGCCCGTCAAGGGCTTGAGGGTGGCATTCAAGATCGGCACGGCGGACGGGGCAATCGTTCTTACAACTGCAAATGTTGCAACCGCATCTGATGCGGAACGGGTCACTTCGGCCGGTCGCTACAACATCTCTTGTCATATCCCGCCGTTGCTGTTCAACGAAGGGAATTATCAAATCGTTCAAGTCGGACTGGACATACCACGGGTCCGCATACTGGATGTGAGAGATTCCTTAAATCAATTCACTGTCATTAACACCTCTGGTCCCAGTTCTGTTTATTCGGAAAAGTGGCCAGGTGTTATCGGCACCCCATTGTCTTGGACATTTGAAGGTCAGTCCAATGACGGATAGAAGAAAATGTTCAATATGCGGTCTTCCGACGGGTCTGATTTTTTCGGCGAAAATCATCAATAAATATGAAATCGACTATTTTTCTTGTCCAAATTGCGGATTGCTGCAGACGGAAGACCCATTTTGGTTAGAGGAGGTGTATAAAAATCCCATTAACTTTTTTGATACCGGTGTGCTTTCCAGAAACATGAAACTTAGCAAGAAGGCGACGGTTCTTCTTTATTTGCTTTTTGACCGCAGAGCCGCGTATCTTGATTATGCAGGCGGTTATGGCATTTTCACGCGATTGATGCGGGATATCGGGTTTAATTTCTTTTGGCACGATCCCTATTCGCCAAATCTTATGGCGCGCGGATTCGAATACAAAAGGGATCGGGACATTGAATTGATAACCGTATTTGAGACATTTGAACATCTTGCCAGGCCGCTTGTTGAAATCGAAAAAATGCTTTCAATATCGAGAAACATTCTATTTACGACATTACTGTTGCCCACCGAAATACCCGGTCCTGATGATTGGTGGTATTACGGCAGGGAGCATGGGCAGCACGTCTCTTTTTATTCATTAAAGACCTTGAACTATATCGCTAAAAAATATGGATTGAGACTATGCAGCGATCACAGGAATATACATTTGTTGTCTGAAAAGCCCATAGAAAATAATATATTCGATAAATTGATCAACTCGTATGATCGGCTTACCTACAAGGACATCTTTAATTTATGGGCCTATTTAGGGGGTTTTGCAAAAGAGAATCTGATGAATGTTGTTGATATGAAAAAAAGGGGTTTATTTGAGTTTCTGCGGGACCGAATGCCGAGCAGAACAAGCGGGGACATGAAATATTTGAAAGAAGACGCATAAATGGCGAGCGACCCGTCTTATGCATTTTGTCTCCCGTGGCATCTGACCAGCAGCGCTGCATTTCACGAAATTTTTATCGAACCCTTAGGAAAATATNNATGCAGTGGTGGGAGAAACTCCCCAAAACGATCAAGATAATTTCTTTTAGCCATGTCATTACGCAGCGGGCGAAACATTTCAATCTGCCGGTGGCGGAAGCAAAATATTTTCCGGACCCCGTGCATTTTAAGGATATCAGTTCTTCAGCCCACAGGGTTCTTTTTTATTGGAACAGGACAGGCATAATCAATCCGGATTTTTTGGAACGACTCTGTTCTGCGCTGAATGTTCAAGTGTTGATATTTCGCGATCACCTGGATCCCGGTATTTCACAGTCAGCGCGCTATGATCTGCCATCCAAGATAGGGAATACGAAGGTCGAAACGGTCAAAGGGCCTTTGAGCAGGCAGGAATACCTGGAGTTCTTGTCAAGATCGAACATTTACATAGCGCCGCGGATTATTGAGGGGGTGGGGTTGTCGTTCATCGAAGCAATGACGCAGGGAAGTCTCGTANNGATACCCCAGATCATCCGAATGATGAATAAAAAGAAAAACGCGTTTTTTCATGTGATTACAGCGTATCAAAATTGGAAGGAAATCGCCGGGCTTGATGTGGAGAAAATCGGCAAGGACTGTCGCGACGAATGCATGGCGGGTTTTCGTAAATGGGAGCGGAAGATTCCTCAAATCGCCGAGTTTATTCTTAAAGGGTGAAGGAACCCTCGAATCGCTCCGTGAAACTGGCATATATTTATCACCCCGGTCGTCTGCAGCGCCTCGATCCCGCAATGACGGATCATGCGCCGACGGAGTTTTTCTATGGCGCGATAGAGCTTGCGGCTCGCGGCCTCGACATATGTTTCCTTGAAACCGATCCGGCAACCCCTGTTCATTGGCCATGTGCCGCCTTTAACTTTCTGGGTCAAAACGCGCCTGTCAAGCTTGACGGCATCTTGTTACAATCCACCGGCAACTTGCTCGACCGGCTCAATGAATGCGACGTCGTGGTTGGAACGACGGGAGGAATCGCCTTTGCCCTTGCCGTTTGGCGAATGCTTGGTCGTTTACGGCCCCCCATCGTCGGTATCCAAACAGGTCTTCTCGTCCACAAGATCAATCTTTCC
>MTKZ01041596.1_pt2 | contig 12574 bp, 10 predicted proteins | sample 1042781 | NCBI WGS metagenome assembly MTKZ01 (sample SAMN06212207, study PRJNA360539) | anaerobic digester metagenome | biome: Wastewater treatment plant; material: sludge; isolation source: anaerobic digester fed with sludge from wastewater treatment plant | place: Denmark: WWTP Viborg ...
AAAAGCGCCATATAAAACATCTCTTCCAGAAAATGCCCCGATAAGAGAATTACATTTCGAACTTACAGGTAATATGAACCGATATGTATGGAGCTTGGATAATAGGGTCCTGGCAGAATCAGACAAAATCATGATCAAACAAGGTGAAGTGGTCAGAATCATCATGTTTAATAACAGTATGATGCGACATCCCATGCATTTACATGGACATGATTTCAGGGTAATTAATGGACAGGGTACTTATGCACCATTAAGCAATACGATTGATATTATGCCTATGGAGACCGATACCATAGAATTTGAAGCAAATTCAGATGGTGACTGGTTTTTCCATTGCCATATTTTATATCATATGATGGCGGGAATGAATCGTGGATTTAGTTACGAAAACTCAGCGCCAAATCCTTATTTACCCAATAAAAAAAGGGCATACAATAAATTAAAGAGAGAAAGTAATAAGGTACATTTTATGGTCGAAAACGATTTTGCAACGAATGGTAATGACGGGATGATCATGTTNNACTCGGATATCATGACGAACACGGTTATGAAACAGAAACACATTTAGGTAGATATATTGGAAGGAATCAATGGTTCATGCCCTTCGTAGGATTTGACTGGAGGTATAGAAAATTAGAAGAAGGAGAATCAGAAACCACACTTTTTGGACAGACTAATACCAAAGACAATCGGGCGATGTTAAGCGCAGGATTTGAGTATACGCTTCCCATGTTATTAATATTTCAGGCCGAAGTTTATCAGGATGGTAATGTAAGAATGCAGTTAATGAGAGAGGATATTCCTGTTTCTAAAAGGTTTAGAGCAAGTTTTATGGTCAATACAGATAAGGAATATATGGGTGGATTAAAATATATTATTGGCAAAAACCTTGGTGTCAGAGCACATTATGATAGCGATATGGGCTTTGGAATTGGATTAACGGTTAATTATTGATTAACTATTTTCCTGCCATATATTTATTTAATAAGCATTAAAAAATAAGTCACTACTTTTATTAATTAATTGATTATCAATATAATTCAAAATTAAATCATCATGAATAAAATTTTCTACTTTCTAATAATGTGCCTATTTGCAGTTTATTCCGGGCAGGCACAAATTACATGGAATAATGAAATGGATGTTGCGGCGAGCCATTTTGATAATCAACATCCAAGAATTGCATTGGACAGGTCCGGAAATTCTATGGTGATCTGGAGTAAAAATGAAGCACTGTATTTTGCCAAATCAAACGGCATAGCTTTTAGTGCTCCATTACAGCTAAACCCCGAATGGATGACTATAGCTGGCGCAAGTTGGATGGGCCCTGATATAGCTTCACACGGTGATACAGTTTATATAGTTGTGAAACGTACACCAGAGTCCGAAGCTACACATAGGATTTTTGTTTTTACCTCATACGATGCTGGTCTTAACTTTGAGAATCCTGTGGAAATTGCTATAATTGGTGATAGCCTATCTCGTTTTCCAACCATCGAGGCAGATAAACAGGGCCACCCTATTGTAGGTTATATGAAGTTTAATTCAGCATTTCAGGAGTCCCGATGGGTTGTAACAAGGTCTAATGATTTTGGGAAGACATTTACAACTGATGTTAAAGCGAGTGGTTGGGGAAGTTCTGATGCTGTATGCGATTGCTGCCCGGGTGCAGTAGTGTCTTACAATGACAAAACGGCAATGATTTACAGGGATAACAACAATAATCTGAGAGATATCTGGACTGGATGGTCAGAAGATAATGCATCAACCTTTAAAGAAGGAAGTGCAGTTGATAATAATAACTGGCAATTAATGAGTTGCCCTGCAAGTGGCCCGGATGGAGTCATTGTGAATGATACATTATATTCTACCTTCATGAGTGGGTCCGGAGGAAAGACAAGGACTTATCTGAGTAAGACTTCTCTACCAACTCACGAGTTAGTATCTGTAAAAACTTTAACCGGAAATCTTTCAGGTTTAAATCAGCAGAATTATCCGCGCTTAGCTACCGATGGAAAAGCAATAGCTATCGTCTGGCTACAAAACAGGAGCGGCGGGGATCAATTGCCAATACTTTTTACTGACGATATAAATAAGGGATTTCCTTTAGCATTTGACACCGTTGCATTGGCGGACATCGTGAATGCAGATGTTGCTATTGGAAATAATAAAGTATTTGTGGTCTGGGAAGATCCTAATTCCGGTACGGTAAAATTCAGATCAGGTGATTACGGTAATGAGACATCAGCAACATATCCGGAGCCATTAAATGTATTGAATATTTATCCCAATTTGGTACATTCCAATTTATATTATACTATTAATTCTTCTTCAGTAAAGAATTGCGTTATTAAAATCATTGATATCAATGGAAAATTAATTCATGATCAGAAACCCACGACGGAAAGTATCGATGTTTCTAATTTGAAAAATGGAATATATTTTGTTAAAATTTTCTTAGACAACCATTTATATATTAAGAAATTTATAAAAATATAAAAATATTTTAGACCTGGTTTTCAGAAATATTTATTTGAATTACTATCAATTAGCCGAATTCATTTTGTAATTGGGTAATAATTAGTTCAGACAATTCGTATTATCTGGGGTAGAACACAAATTTAATCCGTATCATTGCACTTCATGAAATTATTTACATTCATATTCTCATTTTATCTGATGGCACTGGCTATGATTCCATGCCACGATATCTACAATGAATGTAATGACAAGGATAAAAGCGAGGTAGCCGCAAATCACGATCACCAAAGCGATGAAAATGACTTCTGCAGCCCATTCTGTACCTGCAGTTGCTGCAATACAGCTATCACTGATGTGATAAGTTTTTATGTTTTATCCCATTCCATAGCACCCAAATTGAATGAGACCTCCACGGTTTCTATTTATGAGTTCTCCTACTTTTCCAGCTTTAATGGAAAGATCTGGCAACCGCCGAAGAGTGGTGTTGATTGTTAGTGGCTGACAGGAGATTTTAATAAGTTAGAAATAAGAAGGTAGAAGTTAGAATGAGGCTTCAATGGTAGATTGTATCATATTGATACTTTACCTAGTAAATAATAATGTTCCCTGAATTTTAATTGATTTCCTGTTGTCATTGATGCTTCATGCATTGTGCTGCCTGCCTATAAGACCGGTCAGCTTACAATGTTATTGTTCACATTAACAGACAATACCTTGTTAGATAAAATAATTAAATTCAGCATTAAGAACAAACTCATCATCGGATTGATGACCTTGTTCCTCATCCTTTGGGGTATCTGGAGTGTTTCCAGACTTCCGATTGATGCCCTTCCTGATATAACAAATAATCAGGTGCAGATACTTACAACATCTCCTACACTTGCCGCTCAGGAAGTTGAAACATTTATAACCTATCCTATTGAACAGGCGGTCAAATCAATACCCAGAGTAGTTGAACTCAGATCCATAAGCCGTTTCGGTCTTTCCAATATCACGGTAGTTTTCGATGAAGAAGTAGATATTTACTGGGCACGTGCTCAGATCTCCGAACGGCTTGCAGAGGCAAAGGAAAATATTCCGGATGGCCTGGGTACGCCGGAGATGGCTCCCATCAGTACAGGCCTTGGTGAAATTTATCAATACACGGTTTCTGCAAAACCCGGATTTGAAGATCAATACCACGCCATGGAACTTCGGACGGTTCAGGATTGGATCATCAAACCTCAGATCCTGGGGCTGGCAGGGGTGGCTGAGGTCAATACACTTGGCGGGCAACTCAAACAGTATGAGATCGCGGTCAAACCGGATAAACTCCGGAGCATGAATACTACTATCGTGGAAATATTCGATGCGCTGCGAAAGAATAATGAAAATACCGGCGGAGCCTACATTGACAAAATTCCAAATGCGTATTTCATCCGCGGAATTGGCATGGTAAGCTCGATCGACGATATAAAAAAGATCGTCATAAAAAATCAGAATGGCATTCCGATATTGATCAGGGATGTGGCCGAAGTGGATTTTGGTGGAGCGATCAGATATGGTGCCACGACCAAAAATGGCAAAGGAGAAGCCGTCAATGGTATGGTACTCATGCTCAAAGGTGAAAACAGCGCAGACGTCGTCACCAGGGTAAAAGGGCGAATGGAGCAGATTATTAAAACTCTTCCGGAAGGAGTAATTGTAGAGCCTTATCTTGATCGGACGAGGCTTGTAGATAACGCAATTTCAACTGTGGAAAAGAATTTGCTTGAGGGAGCATTGATCGTNNTCGTCATTTTTATACTTGTTCTTCTGATCGGTAACTGGCGGGCCGGACTCATCGTCGCATCCGTCATACCTTTGGCTTTATTATTCGCTGTGAGTATGATGAAGCTCTTTGGTGTCAGTGGCAACCTGATGAGCCTTGGGGCAATTGATTTTGGCTTAATTGTCGACGGTGCAGTCATCATTGTGGAGGCGATAGTGCACCGCCTGCAGACCGGAAAAAAAGGGGACCTGACCGCGGATCAAATGGACGAAGCGGTGTATCAGGCTTCTTCAAAGATCAGAAATAGTGCGGCATTTGGGGAGATCATCATTCTTATTGTTTACCTTCCTATCTTGGCTTTGGTTGGCATAGAAGGTAAGATGTTCAAGCCCATGGCGCAGACAGTAGGCTTTGCAATTCTTGGTGCATTTATTTTATCCCTTACTTATGTGCCGATGGTAAGTGCACTTTTTCTGAGTAAAAAGACGGGCCATGAACCAAATTTTTCAGACAGGATCATTAATTTTTGCTACAGAATTTACCGGCCAATTCTGGAGGGTGCTATGCAGATGAAAACTCTGGTAGTCAGTTCTGCAATAATTTTATTTGTACTGTCTTTGATGATATTCAATGGTCTTGGAGGCGAGTTTATCCCAACTTTGGAAGAAGGCGACATAGCTACACACATCATTCTACCACCGGGTAGTTCGCTTTCACAGGAAATATTAACAACGACAAAAGCGGAGCAGATATTAAAATCAAAATTCCCGGAAGTCGTTCAGGTAATTTCAAAGATAGGTAGTGCTGAGATCCCGACTGATCCAATGCCGATGGAAGTAGCCGATGTAATGATCATACTCAAAGATAAATCCGAATGGACTTCAGCTAAAACAAAGGAAGAAATGATGGAAAAAATGGAACATGCGCTGGATGATCTGCCCGGGGTCACGACAGAATTTACACAACCTATCCAGATGCGATTCAATGAACTGATGACAGGAGTGAGAAGTGATGTGGCTATCAAGATTTTTGGTGAAGATATAGATCTTTTAGCAGGATTTGGAGATGAAGTGGTTTCAATGATCCAGGGAATAAATGGAGTAGAAGATGCGCGTGCTGAAGTTGTATCAGGACTTCCTCAGATCACTGTAAAATACAATAAAGATAAACTTGCCTTGTATGGATTGAATGTCGGTGAATTAAATCAGGTCATCAGGACGGGATTTGCCGGGGAAAAGGCGGGTGTAGTCTATGAGGGCGAAAAAAGGTTTGACCTGGTGGTACGCCTGCAAAGGGATGAACGTCAGGATATTTCCAACCTCAAATCGTTGTACATTTCTTTGCCTTCAGGAAGTCAGATCCCGTTGGAACAAGTTGCTGACATCGCTGTGGAAAGAGGTTTCTCACAAATCAGCAGGGAAGAAGGGAAGCGCAGAATAGTTATTGGTTTTAATGTCAGAGGACGGGATGTGCAGACCATTGTTTCTGAAATAGAGGACAAATTGGATAAAAATTTGAAGATGCCTGCCGGATACTATACGACCTATGGTGGTCAGTTTCAAAATCTCGTGGAAGCGAATAAGAGATTGTCTGTAGCATTGCCAATTGCATTAGGATTAATATTCATGTTGTTGTTTTTCACATTTAGAAGCGTGAAACAATCCATCCTCATATTTACAGCTATCCCACTTTCTGCCATAGGGGGAATTTTTGCATTATGGTTGAGGGGCATGCCTTTCAGTATTTCCGCGGGAATCGGTTTTATAGCACTTTTTGGTGTCGCTGTGCTCAATGGAATTGTATTGATTGGGTATTTTAATCAACTTAAAAAAGAAGGTATGAAAGATGTTTGGGAGCGGATTCAGGAAGGAACAAAAGTAAGGTTGAGACCGGTCATAATGACGGCTGCAGTGGCTTCACTTGGCTTCCTGCCGATGGCATTGAGCTCAGGCGCAGGTGCAGAAGTACAAAAACCATTGGCAACTGTAGTCATAGGAGGACTAATCACGGCTACGTTACTTACACTGATCGTATTGCCAATTTTGTATTTCTTCTTTGAGAAGAATTTCAAGAGAAATAAAAAAAAGGTCATTTCACTGGTACCGGTTATATTAATGCTTTGTGCAATTAATTCCAATATCAGTGCGCAGACTTAGTCTTTACCTCAGCTGTTGGAATTGGCTCAGAAAAAAAATCCTCAGATTTCTTCAGATCAGCTGAATATACTTGCTGAGCAATCATTGCGGGGGGCTTCAGGCATCATACCAAAAACTGCATTGAAGGTTCAAATGGGTCAAAATAATTCCAGGTTATTCGATGAGAATATTTCAATAACTCAGGATATTCCAAATCCTGGTTTTATACGGGCAAAGAAAAATCTGTCAGATCAGCGGATCAGATATAGCGAAATAGGCATGGCCATGACCAGACAGGAATTGAATTATCTGGTAAGGCAAAGCTGGTACAAGGTTATTCAATTGAGGGAACTGAATGATGTTTTACAACAAGAAGACAGCTTACTTGCACAATTCGTCAAGACTGCAAACCTGAAGTATAAAACCGGTGAAAGTAATTTGCTTGAAAAAACAAGTGCTGAAAATAAAAGGCAGGCTTTGCTTCAAGAGATTAATCTAAATAATGTCGGGATCAGTACTGAAATGAGCGTTATTCAACTACTTGTAAATCTTACCTCCCCTTTTGATTTGCAGAGAGATCCGATTAAAGCATTGGAATTAATCAATTTAAAAGATTCAATCTTATTGAAAAATAATCTCGCATGGCAACAAACACTTCAAGCTATATCTATAGCAGAGGCGGAGCAGCGATTGAAGAAAGCGGAAAAGANNGGAAAAGATGCCTGATTTTTCTTTGGGTTATTTTGTTCAGTCAATTGCGGGGATTCAGGATATTAATGGACAGCAAAGGGAATACAATAATATACCCAGATTTCAAGGTTTTCAAATTGGGATTAATGTTCCGATATTCTCAGGAAGGGCTTATAAATCATCAATACAGGCCTCTAATTACAATAGGGAAATGAGAAAAACAGAGAGTGAATATTACTTTCAACAAATTGAAAGCCAATTAAGTCAATTATCTAAAAAATACGTATTTTATAAAGACCACTTAGAGTATTTTACACTTAAAGCTATTCCCAACGCGGAATCCATTCTTAAAAATTCTACTAGGGCTTATCAGAGTGGCGACATTGGTTATATAGAATATATGTATGCTATACAGACCAATTTAGATACCAGAAAATCTTATTTACAGGCATTGAATGACCTCAATCAAACGGTTATTTCCATCCAGTATCTCACCAATCAATAAATAATCCAATGAATAATAAAAAATTAATTTTCATAATATCGACAGTAATTCTTGTCGCGGTAATTTCATATTTCGCTTTTTTTAGACACAGTGCCAATGATGGTCACGATCATGAAGCTGAAAACGGCAAAGAAGCAAATATTGAAGTCAAACATGATGAAGAAGAAACTCATGCTAATGAAAAAATGGTTCACCTGAATGAGGTTCAGTACAAGAACTCAGGAATTGACACCGCGTGGTTTGAATTAAAAAATCTGAGTGAGGTAATCAATGCCAATGGTTATACCAAACTTCCTCCTCAGAATCAAGCATCTGTCAGCGTGCAATTTGCTGGTAATATCAGCACTATAAAAGTGATCGAAGGCCAATATGTAAAAAAGGGCCAGGTGCTTGCTACTATGCAGAGTATGGCTTACAATAATCTCAGGCTTGAAAAATCTAAACTCAATGAACAATTGCAGACTTCAAAGGCCACACTGGAATATCTGAAACTGGACTTTGCCCGTCAGAAGGAGCTTTCAGATGAAAATGTCAATGCAAAGAAAGTTTTCCAAAAAGTAAGTTCAGAATTAAAACTGGAAGAAGCTAAAATTGCTGCATTACAAAGCCAGATTGCTATTTTGAGTCAGAATATTCAAATTGGAGGTACATCATCTTCACCTTTCATTAATATTACCGCCCCTATAAGTGGTAACGTTTCAGAAGTTTATGTAACCATTGGATCAGCAGCGGAAATTGGGAAACCTCTATTTAACATAATTGATAATTCGAAAATGCATGTGGATCTCTTGGTCTATGAAAAAGATCTGTTTAGAGTGAAACCCGGACAGAAAGTTCGATTCATACTGACAAACCAGGGCAATCAGGAGATTGGTGGAAAGATCTTCAGTGTAGGTAAGTCTTTTGAAAATGATACCAAATCAGTAGCCGTCCATGCTGATATTGTCAATGAAAAACAGTTATTAATTCCCGGAATGTATGTCAACGCCCTGATTGATATTGGGGTCAATAAAGTTCCTTCACTTCCTGTGGATGCAGTTATCAAGGCAGAAGGACGTGAGTTTATATTTGTGTGGGAAAAGGAAAATATGGAAACACAAGAGGAACATGCTGAAGGGGAAAAACATGAGGAAGGAGAAGCGCATGAAAAGGAAATCTCTTTTGCACGTATTGAAGTTAAAACCGGAACTGCACAATTAGGTTTTGTTCAGGTAACACCTTTAGTCAATATTCATCATGGAGATAAAATTGTAGTAAAAGGTGCCTATTATCTCCAGGCGCATCTTCAAAAATCAGAGGGTGGCGGCGGCCATGCCCACTAAAATTTAGTTAGCAAAATCATTATTAATCTTTAAATAATTTAAACATGTTTAGATCAATTTTTTTTATAACATTATCAGTAATTATATCCTTAACGCTTCCATCTTGTGGAAAAAAGGATAAGTCTGAACAAAACACTGAAAATAACATTCAAAGTTCAGAAGACAAAGCAGATAACTCAGACACGGTAGATCAATCTGAAGTGGTTCACGAAGACAGGTATATTTGTCCGATGGATTGTGAAAAAGGAAAGACCTATGCTGAAAAAGGAAAATGTCCGGTTTGTAAGATGGACCTGGCATTAAAGGAAACTGAGCATAAAGACCATGAGGGGCATGAGGATGAATTGGACCATGAAGGTCACAAAGATGAAAAAGATCATGAAGGACATGATCATTAATAAAACTAATTTTAATAAATCATATAACATAAAATTTAAAAACATGAAAAGTACTATTTTAAGAAATTCCATTTTTTCCTTCCTGGTGGTTATATTTTCTTTGACTGCAGGATTGTCACAAACAGGGGCTAAAACTGAAAAGGCCGTTATTAAAACATCTATCGCCTGCAGTCATTGCCAGCAATGCGGATCATGTGGCAAGATGCTAAATAAGAATCTTAAATCGACAGCAGGTGTTAAGAAATTTACCCTAGATGAAAAAGCTGAAACATTCACAATAGTATATGATCCTGCAGTGACAGATATTAAAAAATTAAGAACAGCTGTTTCTAAACTGGGTTTTGATGCGGATGGTGTTAAAGCGGATCCGGCAGCATACGATCAACTTGATGAATGCTGTAAAAAGTAGTATATGGAAAATGTCAAAGACCATTGGGAAAAAGTCTTCTCCACAAAACAATCACATGAAGTTAGCTGGACACAGGCTTATCCGCATGCGTCATTGAACTACATAAAATTATTGCAGTTGCCGTTGACCGCCAGCATCATTGATGTTGGCGGCGGCGACAGCAATCTTGTTGTCCATTTATTGGACCTGGGCTTTACGGATCTCACTGTTTTGGATATTTCTGAAAAAGCATTGGAACGAGCAAAAAGTAAAATGGGTGAAAGTGCATCTATGATCAATTGGATCAATGATGATATCAATGACTTTCATTCCCATAGACGATATGATTTCTGGCACGACCGGGCTGTGTTTCACTTCCTTACAGATGATGCACATATCAGCAAATATATTAAGCTGGTCAACAATTTTGTTGAACCCGGCGGGNNAGCGGGTATTTTTTTCTTGGTACTTTTTCAGAAAAAGGACCTTTAAAATGCAGCGGACTTGAAATTAAACAATATTCAGAAGGCTCTATGGTAGGTACATTTATTGACCACTTCATGGTTGTTAAATGTTTTACAGAAGATCACTTTACCCCGTTTAACACAATTCAAAATTTCCAGTATTGCGGCTTCAAAAAAATAAATTAATATGACACATCAACACATTTTTGACAAACAGGGAAAACAGGTTTGTTGTACTCAGGAAGAAAAGATCAATAAGTTTGCCGATGATGCAGTTAAAGCAAAATCAAAAAGAGTCGATTGTTGTGAGGTTGATTCGGCAATGAAGAATGACCATGAAGAGGATAATCATGTAGAAGAAAATAAAAGTTTATTTCAGATGTTTTTACCGGCGGTAATTTCATTGATACTATTGCTCACAGGAATTATATTGGATTATAATTTCGACCAGACGTGGTTTAAGGGTTGGATAAGAGTGGGATTATATATTGTTGCATATATCCCCGTTGGTTTTCCTGTTTTAAAAGAGGCGTTTCTTAGTATAAAAGAGAGGGAAGTTTTCTCAGAATTTCTTTTAATGAGTATTGCCACAATTGGCGCTTTTGCAATAGGTGAGTACCCTGAAGGAGTTGCAGTAATGCTTTTTTACACTATTGGGGAAGTATTTCAAAATCTTGCTGTTGCAAGAGCTAAAACAAACATCAAGTCCTTATTGGACCAAAGACCTGATGAAGTAACTTTGATTGTGGATAATAAATCAAAAGTGGTCAAGGCTACAACTGTCAATATAGGGGATATTATTCAACTTAAAGCAGGCGAAAAACTAGGTTTGGATGGAATATTGATCTCTGAAAGTTCATCATTTAATACTGCAGCTTTAACAGGAGAAAGCAAACCTGACACAAAATCAAAGGGTGATGTTGTCTTAGCCGGAATGATCAATATGAATACAGTATCTAGAATTGAAGTAAATACTGCTTATTCAGACAGCAAGTTATCTAAGATCCTGGAGTTAGTCCAAAACGCCACAGCTCAAAAAGCACCTACTGAACTATTCATTAGAAAATTTGCAAAGATCTATACGCCAATAATTGTTGCTTTGGCAGTAATCATTTGTTTTCTTCCATATTTTTTTGTTGAACCATATGTTTTCAATCAATGGCTTTACAGGGCATTAATTTTCCTTGTCATTTCATGTCCGTGTGCTTTAGTTATAAGTATTCCATTGGGATATTTTGGAGGAATAGGGGCAGCAAGTAGAAATGGCATACTCTTCAAAGGAAGTAATTTTTTGGACTTATTAGCTAGTGTGAAAAATGTGGTCATGGATAAAACAGGAACTATGACAGAAGGGGTATTTGAAGTTAAAGATATTTACTTCAATGATGATTNNGGTGAAGTTAATTCTAAGATTGAATTTTCCAATGTTGAAGAAATTGCCGGAAAAGGCCTGAAAGGTGAAATAAATGGTAAAACATTACTGGCCGGTAATTTTAAATTACTCGATCAATTCAATATAAAATATGATTCGAAAGTCGAAAATGAAGTTAATACTTTGCTTGCTATTGCATTCGACAATCAGTATGTAGGTTACCTGACAATTGCGGATAAGATTAAAGAAGATGCACAAATAACAGTTGATCTTCTGAAATCAATGAAGATCGAAATAACGATGCTCAGTGGTGATAAGGCAAATGTTGTAATAAATGTTGCTGATCAGCTCGGTATTAGTAACTCTTTTGGAGATCTTCTGCCGGAAGATAAAGTCAATAAAATCAAAGAAATTAAGGCTAAAGGTAATATTGTTGCATTTGTAGGCGATGGTGTGAACGATGCTCCTGTCGTCGCATTGAGTGATATAGGCATTGCTATGGGTGGATTAGGAAGTGATGCAACGATCGAGACGGCAGATGTAGTAATACAAGACGATATGCCCTCTAAAATTCCTATGGCAATTAACATTGGTAAACAAACAAAAAAGATCGTTTGGCAAAACATCATTTTGGCGTTTACTGTAAAGGCAATTGTATTGGTGTTAGGTGCCGGTGGTCTCGCGACTATGTGGGAAGCAGTATTTGCTGATGTGGGGGTTGCATTGTTAGCAATATTAAATGCTATCAGGATTCAAAAGAAGAAGTTTTAAGACCTCGTAATGATATGAAAAGTGATTACAAATGAAAAGTAAGTTATTAACCAAAATAACTGCTGCGATCTTTTCACTTGCGGTTATCTATTTGGGTTTTATCATGTTGGGTTTAATACCAATGATTTTATTTGCTTTTGGGTTTTTAGGAGGTTTAATATTATGGTTAATATTTCCGGCTACCTTAGAATTCAAGTCTGTCAGAATTCCATATTTTTTAACCTTGGGATTGTTTATTGTCCACAAAGTTGAGGAAAAATATATGGATTTTTTTCCAAGGTTGTCAGAGATCACAAAT
>MTKZ01011131.1_pt1 | contig 12572 bp, 14 predicted proteins | sample 1042781 | NCBI WGS metagenome assembly MTKZ01 (sample SAMN06212207, study PRJNA360539) | anaerobic digester metagenome | biome: Wastewater treatment plant; material: sludge; isolation source: anaerobic digester fed with sludge from wastewater treatment plant | place: Denmark: WWTP Viborg ...
GGTGAGGGGACGGAACGAACGTTTAACGGCGATCCTTGGCTGTATGTGTGGGGCATGAACGGTGCGCGTGTCGGAGCGCAAATGAGAAGCCGCTAAAGGCTATTTGATAGATGCGTCAGCAGATGATTCGGCTTTCGTCTTACTTAAATTGACCATACGCTCCGGATGCTCTTTGGCTGCTTCGCGCAATAAAACAAATAGTTTTTCAACATCGTTTTCGACTTCTGCCGCTAATTGGTCTTTCATGCGATATACTTCTCGCAGTATCGGGTCGGAACGCATATCTATTCTCCCAGCAGTTCTTCCGGGGTACACACGGAGGGTGTGTATAACCCGTGCTGTTCATTTAATGTTCGTAATCGTTTCAAGGCGAAGGCATTCGCCAGATGCTTGAAATTCCAAGTACATACAAAGGCTATTTCATGGATACTGGCAAAAGCCAGGTGAGCGGCATCTTCCACACTTCCAAAGGGAACAATGTTCCCTTTTAAATACAGACCGGTAATTTTCGGGATATCAGATGTCGCTTCCAAGATGTGAAATTGCTCCAGAAAAGCAAGACGCTTTTGAGCCGCCCCTTGGTCACCTTTAGCCGCTTCCTTAAGAACAACTTCCGAAACAACCATGTCAAATCGGTTCTTATCACGATGCCACCATCTGCGGGTAATATCTTGTCTTGCCACCGCCACGATATCACGTGAAGCGTCTGCAAGCAAGTAACTGGGTATCGTGGTTTCGAGGTATAAAGTTGGCTTTGAAAACACTATCCAATATCTCCCCAGGCTGGGGCCGGAACTCTATTCACAGATCTTCAAACAAGCCGAAACCAGCCACAATATCCTCGGAGATTCGTACCGAAACACTGTTCCCCATTTTTGAATACCTGTACGCATATCAATTCACCTTTCTGTGAAGTATAACATATTTTAACGTGGGCTGACCTCTTTGGCGCTTGTATAACTTCCTTGCCGTTCCCTGTGTTGATGTCGATGGGGGGGGGCGAGGGGGGGGAAGCCGCTCTGCCCGCAGGTACATTTCACCTACTCAAAAAATGCGGCAAAAAATTAAATAAGGATAGTAACTGTCTAGCACTCCACAATATATTGTGTTATGCGTGAAACTTTTTCCTTCATATTGTGATCTAATAGGTATGATTGATGACGAACAACTTCGCGTTGCACTTGCGCAACTGAGTGAGTCGGAGAAAATTGACTTGATTATCCATCTGATGAAACAGGTGGAACAGCTGACCGCCCAGGTTGCCATTTTGACGGCGCGTGTTGCCGAACTTGAGGCGCGTTTGAACATGAACAGTTCCAATAGTTCCAGACCGCCATCCAGTGACGGCTATGCCAAGCCAGCTCCCAAGAGTCTTCGATGCAAGAGCGGACGTAAGCGTGGTGGACAACCCGGGCATCCGGGAACAACGCTGCAACAAGTTGCAGAGCCCAATATAGTCAAAACGCATCTTCCCGAATATTGCGAATGCGGCCATTGCCTTGAACAAGAGCCGGTTTGTCATGTTGAACGCCGTCAGGTCCTTGAACTTCCCGAGAAACTGTTTGAGGTCGTGGAACATCGCCTTATCACCAAAGTTTGCTCTCTTTGCGGCCGTAAGATTCGCGCCGTCGCGCCGCACGAGGCACCTGCGCGCATGCAGTATGGTCCCCGCTTCCGGGCCGCGCTGGTATATCTGCGCCACTATCAATTGTTGCCGTATAACCGGTTGACACAGGTGTGCCGCGACCTCTTGGGCGTTGCGGTAAGCAAACGCACCATTGAGACCGTGGAACGGCAGGCCTACGAATCGCTTGCTCCATTCGAGCAGGAAGTTCGCAGGCAATTGCTGCAAGAAGAAGTGTTGCATGCCGATGAAACGGGCATGCGTGTGGACGGGAAACGCCAGTGGTTTCACTCGTTGTCCACCCCAGCGCTTACTTTTTATCAGGTTCATCCCAAGCGTGGCGGTGAAGCCATTGAGGATAACGGGGTGATTCCCGCTTTCAAGGGCACCCTTGTTCACGATTGCTGGAGTCCCTACTTTCGCTATGGCGATGAACATGGGCTGTGTGGCGCACATCTGCTGAGAGAATTGGCGGGGGTATGTGATAACGAAGGTTACCGCTGGGCGCATGAATTGTCCGTGCTCTTGGAAATGATGGCTAAGGCAACGGGAACGTGCGAGAAGAAAACGCTCTCTGAATCGTTGATAGCATGGTTTGAACAGACCTACGATACGATCTTGGCCCGTGGTCAGCAAGACCTTCCCCCGCCGCAAAAAACGCCGGGGAAAAGAGGCCGGGCGAAGAAGTCCAAGGCCACAAATCTGCACGAAAGACTGGTGAAACATCGTGATTCGGTGTTGCGGTTTGCGCAATCCTGTCGTTCCGTTTACCAACAACCTTGCCGAGCGCGACATTCGGATGGTGAAACTTCGGGAAAAGACATCCGGCTGTTCGCGAACTTTCTCGGGCGCTGAAATATTCGCGAGAATAAGAGGGTATATTTCCACATCGATCAAACAAGATAATGACCTCTTTCAGGACATCAGGAACGCCATCCTCAAAAAACCATGGATTCCAGGAGCAGCTTGGGCTGAATCATGACCTGCTAGACAGTTACTAAGGATATTCATTTCCTGCCGGTATGCTCGTTAGTACTGGTAGACAGCTACAGAAAAAAACAAACCAGCAGAATCACCCCACAAAAATACCAATGATAAAAACCCATGTAAGAAGGATACCAAGAAGTTCCAATGAAAAAACAAGAAAATCTACCATTCTTAAATTCCCTTTCTTTCGTTCAAGACAATTACGGTGTCTTCCATTACCACCTATTCAATTACCATACAGAAATTTTTTAGGTAAATCAAATTGAAAACTTCAGGCGCAGATTTTATTATTGTTTTGTGCAAGTTCAGTAACAATGGCGATTACAGGAACACACCAAAACCAAACATGACGAACTAACGATGTTGAGTCCCACCATATAACTTTGATAAAGAACAAGTAGGAAGATACCCAAAGCGCAAATGGCAACGAATATACAATCCAAGTCGGCAGATATTTATCGAAACCATTCACCCATGAGCGTATTGTGCCAATTGATGTTGTCATTCCGATTGCATCAATCCATCGGAACATCAACAGGGATGTTGGGCGAAAAAGAACATAAATCGCTGAACCCAATAAGATGCAGCCATCGCCAAACAAAAACTGACGATTTTACTTGTTCTGCTCATTTACCCCGTTCTTTTTCAGCCATAGCAGTTTGAAAAACGTTCTTTGGATTGGGTACAGTATCTCTTGGATAATAACATAATATGTATACCATGTAAACCAGGGAGACAATAGGCCATGAAATTTACAAAAATTATTTCATCGGTTCTGTTCTTGTTGCTTCTCTCAATCACGGTTCAAGGGGAGACATTTTCAGGACAAGTTGTAGTGTCTTTTCGATAAGACGAAGACCATGTAGCGACAAAAAAATGGAAAGGGAATCAGGATGGGAATTATATTGCTTGTATTAGGACTTATCTTTGACGATATGGACTGGGCGATTGCGTGGGGAATTGGTTTGATATTGTTTGAAATCATTGCAGTAGGAACATACCGCCCATTTTTGTGAAACGGTCTATCCACTTGACGCATGTACACATACTATGCTCTAAATGTTTTGGCTTGCACAGCAGGCATGACGCCCTAAAACAGGACTATTCCGCTTGACTGGTTAGAAGTCCTATTTCGACTTAGGTATCACATAATCTGACCGGAATGATGTGAACCATCCACATCAAAAATTACAGTATACCTGTCGTTGTAAGAGACGGTAACTGAAGATGATGTATAACCTACAAGATTGTCATTAGGTCCAATTGGTATGCCGGTTTTTATTTGCTTCGTTAGTACAGTATATTTTACTGTTAAATATGTTGCGTGGATAAAGCGTAAGAACTATCCTGATTTATGAAATGGTATCAGCTAGAAAGGAAAGGACTGTCATGGACAAAGATTTTCAGGATGCTTTGAATGTGTTGGCTGTATATATATTGGGTGACGTTGGCGGCCTTATCGTAAAAATTTTTTCGTCAATTCTCGGCACGATTCTGCTGCCTATTGCTTTTACAGCGGCATTGTTCCAATAGTTCCAATTAAGGGAAAGAATGGCGACCAGTATTTTGGTTCCTGGTTTTATTTCCCGCCGATTGATGTCATGGCATGGCGGCAATACACTTTCCTGCTTGTTCCCGAATTCCATTTGGGAACGCACACTCTCTTGAAATTCTATTTCGCACTTCGCATCGGTCCGGACGGTGTATTCCTATGCCTGACGGGGGGGGGCGAAGTGGAACTTCGCGGGCAAGTGCGTTCCCAGCTGCACCTTTGTAACGAGCATAATTGTATACAACCGTCTTTCTAGATTCCGGAATTAACGCCATACAGATGCGTACGGGAAGTTCAACTTCAAGAGAAATTGCGTTGCCAAGCTCAGCGTGGTAACGAGCGGGAAAAAGTTCACGAGTTCGGACACTACCCCTATTTCTTTTCAGGAATTACAGCGGTAATTGCCACAATCGAGGACGATAATTCCTTCACGGTTTCTTCCAAAGTCATCTTCTTTTCGGTGTTGCCCTGGGGAAGGACCAACCCGTTACTCGAACGAATTAGTTCTGCGATAAAAGAGCCCTTAACACAGAAATTCACTCCTTGCGGCACCGATCCCGTCGCGTTGAGTGCGTACAGGGCACTCAGCCCATGGGATGCCAAGCCTACCCAGTTTCCATATTCATCCAAGACAGGGCTGCCGGAACTCCCGGGATTGATCGGAACGGTGATCTGCATGTGTTTGGGATTACCGCCCATACCTTGTATTGATGCCAGATTTCCTGATCCTGCGACCGGTGAAATGTTTTCCAAAATGCCAGACAGCGGGTAGGCCATATTGTACAGTGTCATGCCTACGCCAATGTTCTCTGACCGCGTCAGCGGAATGGGCTTTCCGGAAACCAGTGGTGCATTCAGGAGGCACCAGTCACTCTCCTCATCCTTAAAAACTACTTTTGCCTCGTGTTCGGCCCCGTCGAGTGTTCGCAGTGTGATGTTGTTCGCCCCTTCAACCACATGGGCACAGGTCATGATATACCCACCCTCCGCAATCACAAACCCGGTGCCCGTTGCAACTGCCGGGCCTAAATCCGTTGATGCCGGTGGAGTTGTTGTGCCCGGGGAAGCAGGAGACTTGTCAAAAGGTACATGAGAGAATTCAACCTCATAGATCATCTTAGACCCGGCGCCACCGCCGGATACGTTTGCTACCCGGAAGTATTGATAGTTATGTTCCGCCATGAACTGTGCAATCAATTTCTTTGCCTTCATGTCAACATCGTATTGTGTCGTATACTCGTTATAAAACACGGTGAAAGCATAGATATTGTTGTTCAGCGGATCCGGTTTGGGATCTAGCCCATAAGTCGTCGTGATCGCACAGCCCGCAAGCCCGAGAAGCACAATTACACTTAGAATCAGAAGCGATTTAAACTTTGATTGGTATTCCACTTTGTTACGATTTCCTTCCTTAACATCTGTTCTTGCGTTAGATCTACTATCCTGTCCGCACGTTCTGCTTTTCATTATTCCCTGCACTTTCGAATTCGGTCCTCGTCCTGCTCCAGGAGGCCGCGGAGGATGGCGGTGGCGATGGTAGCCTTCAGGGTGTCATACATGGACGCACTGACGCGGCGGTAGTCGAGATAGAAAGTCGCCCAGTACATGGCAAGAGCCTGGTTCCCGCCAAGAGCGCTCTTGGATCGCTTGGACTCCTCATCCCCATGAGGATGCGTATGTGGTCGAGTTTCTGCCACTGTCCGTCCATGGGCAGTAGCGCCCCTATCTCGAAATAACCCGTGGCCACGTCAAAGGTATGGGCCAGGTAGGCCCAGTCGTGCAGGTAATCCCGGACCTTCCACTCGGAGTCCGAATTGTCCACAATGAACAGGTCTGTTCCTTTTCGTTTATCCGACATATACAACCTCCTCCATATCCTCCCTAAAAGCGCGGGCACCCCGGCACTCAGTTCCAATCCCGGCAGTCCCAAAAATCATAGCCATCACCACAGCGTACGCTTTTAGGACGGAATCTTGCCTCACCATTTTGCCGACTATGGGCGTCATAATTCAAATAAATTACATGTTTTGCTATACTTGACAACTGCGTAAAAAAGGGTTGTCAGGTAAATGTTGCCGGTACGTGTTTCATCGAAGCGAGTGTCCTCCGGCGGCTGCTGGCAGGTCCTATTTTGAAGGAGCCATATCATGCCAAAGAAGAAGCAAGCGCACACGAACACGGGTGGGGGTAAGCAAAAAAGTCAGGCGGCAACCGCACAACCGCACAAAGATGACGCGACATGCAAGGCGAGAAGGGCGGGGACTGAATCAACCACCGAAACCGGCGAGCTGGGGATACTTGCGCGAATGCTGCCGGATATTCCCATTCCTCATCTTGAGATACCGGCATTACCGGCGGATACCCCGAAACCGGAGTCCAAGCCCCCACAAGTGTTTTTTGCGGATGATGACAGGATGGAATGGGTGCCTAAATATATTCTCGGTAATATGAAAACCGCTGTAATACGAATAAATATTTGGATTAAAGATGGGCATTTACCCAAAGATTTTGAACGTGATGATTTGATTGCACTAGCGCGGCGTGCACCGGGAATGACGCTGGCATGGTTTACTCCAAAAGCAATTATAGAAGCTGGAAGGAACGTGATTGTTGGGGACGGCAAAGAGAAACCAGATAGGCTTAATATAGCCAAAAACATCGGTGCTTCAGCCTGGGAAGATATAGAAGTACTTGTTGGCGGGGTGGGTATTAGGATTCGGAAAACAGGTATGAATGAATGGTATCCGACATCAGGTTGGATTACATGGGCCAAACTAAAGATGCGACCTTCCCAAGCAACAAGGTATTTCAGCACCTTTACAGCCATAGCGAGGGCGAAAGGGGCTATTCCGAGACAAAAAGGGCGTGATTATATTTCAGTTGTAAATGACTTGAACGATAAGTTTAGATCGGCCTTTGGGCTTACGGGACAAGCATTCAAAACAGATGGTTCAATTACGAAATCAATGTTCGCAGGGATATCGATAAAAAAATAACCGATTCCTTAATTCCTTAAGGAATCGTTGCTAGTGGCAAGGAACGCCAGTTTATGCCTTTGAAAACAGGGCATAGACTGGCGGTTCTATTTCTTGCGGATTCCTTTTCAGACATAGGGTATATAGCGTTGCGGTAAGCGCGGCGCGTAACTGAAAAGGATTTCGATATGACAAAAGAAAATGTTGTGACGGCGGATGGCTTTGCGGCGCGGCTGCAATGTAGTAAAAGGCAAATATTTAGACTCATCGATAGTTCCGCGTGTCCACCGCCGTTTCGGGTCGCTGGTTGTCCGCGAACTTTACGCTGGAGAGAGGCGGTAATTGATGCCTGGATAGGGGCAAATTGCCCGCATTGTGCGAGGACAGGCTGGCGGTATTTGGATGGCGGCGGGAACCAAGGGAGGGTTAGAGCATGATTACTCGAGATGTCGAACGATTGTTCTGTGCCTCGTTTTATGGGAAAAATTGTTGTGCATCAATGAGTTGTGCGTATTGACGAGGAAAACCTGTGAAACAAATATTATGCAAAGATTGTCGTTTTTGGGCTTCAAGGCAGACGCTAGGATGTAGACGGCACGCGCCGACGCAGGTATATTTATATCTCAATGATCGACATAAGGCGATCTTCCCCGTGACGCAAACCCGCCACTGGTGCGGCCGCATTACCGGAGGGTGGCGATGATGACGACTAGCACAATAAAAGCGCCCGTTCCAGGGGGCACGATAGACACTGATATTTTATACAATGCCCTGCAATCTATCAAGTGCGCTGATCTTCTCTATAAGCCATGGCTAGAGATCGGCATGGGACTAAAAGATGCCGGGTGTCCGTGCGCATGGTGGGACGAATGGTCCGCACAGGACGCCGCAAGGTATCAGCCAGGTGAATGTGAAAGGCGGTGGGCGACATTCCATGGCGAGGGCATTCACGGCGGGACTGTCATTCACTACGCAAAGCAAGCAGGATGGGTAGCTAGTACGGCGCCCACACACACCCGCTGGACCATGCCCCCTATGGCACCAAGAGTGGACCTGAAACCGTTTCTATCGCAATTTGAGACAAAGCCCGCTAAGGAATCCCTAGCGGAAGAGGTACCAAGCGAACCGGCCGAACAACTGCGCCGCTACCTGTGCGAAGTGTTCGAGCCTACCGATAAAGTCTGTATTATAGGTGATGCGTATATTGGCAAGGAAGAACGCCTAAAATTTACCAAGGGCGCCACCCGCACGCGGGATGAGTGGATGGCGAAGGATATCACGGGGTTCAACACGCACGGTGGATGGTGTGCCGCGAATGCTGTTGACGGTAAAGGCCGAAAGGCTGAAAACGTTACGCGCTTCAAACACACGTTGATAGAGAGCGACACCCTGCCGATTGCGGACCAGGAGTGCTTGCTCCGCAAGTTGAACCTACCCATTACCACCCTGACCCATTCGGCCGGGAAATCCCTTCACGCCCTGGTAAAAATAGACGCCAAAGACAGGCAGCAGTACGACGAACGAGTCCGACGGCTGCACGACGCCTGTAACAAGGCAGGATTGAAACCGGACGGCGCCTGTAAAGACCCGGGACGCCTTACCCGCCTGCCGGGAGTGATGCGTGGTGATGCTCTGCAACATCTGGTGGCCGTCGGTATCGGAGCTAAATCATGGAATGCGTGGATTGAAGAACAGGACCGGCCGCGGATTGTGTTCACCACCACCCGTGTCTCCGGGAGTGGACCCACCCCGACGCCCATCTTCCATCATGGCCCTGGCCCTGGCGCATTCGGGCTGGTGATAGGTGAAGGTGGTGTCGGTAAAGGATACTGCGCCCTTGACCTGCTCTTGTCATGCAGCATCGGCCGCCCTGTGAACTTGAAGGCCATCCACCACGACCGCGCACCGATGCGGACCCTGTACTTGAGTTATGAAGACCCCGCGCCATGGTTGGAATACAGGATGGACAAGATCAGCGAGCTGGCCGGGATTGACCCGGGCGAATGGCGCCGCGCCGAAGCCGATGGACTGCTAAACTTCAAAGCGGATGATGAACTGGCGCCGCTATTCGTGCAACGTGGACAATTCGAAGTGCCCGAACCGACCGGCTACCTGCAAGCCGTGGAGGCGTATATCGTCGAAAATAAGATACGGTTGATGGTGATTGACCCGCTGGCGTCTGCTACTGTCCTGGTAAGCGAAAATGGCATGGCGCTAAACACCGTGGCCGTTTCACTACGCAGCATGGCCACACGGACCGGATGCACCACCTTGTTGTCTCACCATGTGAGCAAGATGATGTCGGGCAACTCCACCGCGCACGCGGCACGCGGTTCCACGGCCTTACCCGATGCGGCACGATGGACCCTATCCCTGGCACAGGAGCGCCAAGATGCCCCCCTACTTCTATCCATAAGCAAAAACAGCTATGGCCCCCGCCTGTTTGGCGTTCCTGTCATACGGACGGAACACGGCGCCCTGCGTGAACAGACACAAACCGACCGGGAAATCCAAGCGCGTGAATTAATGACGCACATCATCAACTGGATTACCGACCACCCCGCGACGGCAATCAATTTTAAGGCGATCAGGACTAAAAAAGGCACCGCCGCCGAGCTGGTGGATGCCGTGGGCGCCCGACCCCTGGCCGTATTCGATGCCGCCGACGAAGCCGTTAAGCAAGGATACCTGGAAATCGTTGTCCAAAAGGATGCAGGCAGGAACACCATTCACAGGCTTGTTCCACCTGCTTATCAGGAGAATGATGATGATGAAATCCCGTTCGGATGATGGTGTGCGTGATTACCACCCTATCTATAGGGTAATAACCACTCACGTTGTTTACAAGGACACTATGTCGTTATATGCTGGGCATAGGAAGCCGCCCAGCAATAACGCCCGCCCGTGTCCACGCGAAATAATGCAGATGGTAATGAACAACAAAAGGGAACCATGGATAACTTTTTGAGCATGTTCGATTGCGTAATCACGTTGGACGAAATCGCACCGGACAAGGTGAAAATGACTATAGACAATCGCGACGGTGTCCATCGTCGCACACTACTCCACCGCACCGATACCGGGGTACTGGTGGAGGACGCACCCCCGGCCGATGAAGGTGAACAGCATGAATGTAAACTGATAACGCGGACCTGTGGCGCCAATGGGGGGCGAAGGGGGAGGTGGAGGTAAAAAATAATGGCTAGCGCTTATCTAAAAAGACACGGTGGCCCCTGGTTATATACGCTTATTGAATAGGTCTGTAATATAAAAGGCTGGGGGTTCCATTGATAAACGATTTGCCGGGACGTTCCGGTAATTGGAGATGTTACCATGTTGCGAGCGAGTACAGAACATAAGGCGCGTCTAGCCGAAATCCTGGCGATTGGCGGTATGCCCGTGAGTGAGATTGCGCAGCACCTCGGCGTTTGTGAGCGGACGGTTAAAAAACTGCGCTGTTCCGATGCGGCGCGGCAGGAACGGGCCGACATTCTCAAGAAATTATCCGATTTGATCGTTCAGATTCGAATCGAGCGTCTCCGGGAATATTCCCCTTCGCCGCGAGAGAAGCGAATGCAGGAAGATGTCGCCCGAATGAGACAGTTTTTGGTAGAAATTAGAAGTCGCGTTAAGCATAAATGAGGGTCAAAACGTGTCAGATATCCGCCTGAACCCCCCATATTGCCTGTATACGCCTATACGCACGGTGGGGACACACAGAGTTATGTTCGATACCTAACAGTTAATAAATAAACGTTTATAAAAAAACAGGGCTTGACATTGGTGGTGCGTATATGGTATATTCATACCATGATTATGATTAGCGACACATTGAAAAAGGCGATTGTGGATAGTGGCTTGTCTGATAGGGCGCTTGGAAAGCTTGCAGGCGTCAATCGCCAAATCATCGCGCGATTCGTGCGCGGGGAACAGCACTTGCGTGGTGAAAATATAGACAGGCTATGCGTTGCGTTGAATCTGGAATTAAAGCCGATGCGTAGGCACGGTAAAGCGGAGAAGGAATCTTGACATGATGGCATTCGTTTACAAACGGAAGCGGCGGCAATCCATCCCGGATGGTGCGGAGATTATCCGGCGCCGGGGGGGCAAGATTGCGAAGTGGGAATCCAACGGCCGGACGTATACGGCGGAAGTGGACGGCGATTCCGTCGTCATTGAAGGTCGGATCTACCGGGCGCGATGGAGGGACGCTAATGGAACCGTTCATGATGAATCTACCGGATGCCGGGGTCGAGACACGGCAGGACAATGGCTTTTCGGGAAAACGGCGGCAGCGGAACGGGTGATATCCGGCGTCATCACGCAAACAGAAGCGGATACGGCAACACTGTCGGCGGCGGCGATTGCTGATGTATTGAAGGTATGGGACGATGACTTGACGGCAAAGGGCCGGACGGCGCAACATGTCCGGGAATGTAAACACATCGTAGAAAATACGGCGGCGGGTTGTGGTTGGAAGCGGCTTCGGGATATGGACCGAAACGGCTTTGAAGGATACCTGAAAACGCGGCGTGAATCAGATGATATATCGGCGCGCACCTACAATAAAACGATTGCCTTGATGCATTCCTTCGGGCGATGGTGTCAACGGCGGGGGATGTTAACGGTGAACCCGTTCACGGGGCTTGAACGCTTGAATCAAAAGATGGACAAACGGCGCGAACGGCGAACGCTTACCGCGGCGGAAGTATCGGCCATCATCGAGGCGTCACGGACGCGGGCGACCGATGCCTGGAAGGGGGAAAACCGGGTGGTATGTTATCGGCTGATGGCGTCATCGGGGTTACGGTGGCGTGAAGCGCGGGACTTGCACTTGTCTGATATTCATCTTGAATCGAAAACCCCGTATATTGAATTACGGGCGGAAGGCACAAAGAACCGTAAAGGCGGTACGATTCCCCTACACGCGGCAACGGCGGCGGCGCTGACATCTTTTATCGATGCGCGAAAAAATTCGCTTGTGGGCGATTGTGGCGCGTCTATTGTGGCGTTTCCCGGAACGGCGAAGGATGCCCCTTTATTTGATGCGCTTCCCCGTGATATATCGCGGGTGTTTGCGGCGGACGTAAAAGCGGCGGGGCTGAAATCCCCGGATGAATCAGGCAAGGTAATTGATGCCCATTGCTTGCGGTATCACTTCGCTTCTGAATTGGCGCGGGCCGGATGTCCGGTGCATATCCTTCAAAAACTGATGCGGCATAGCACGGTGGATTTATCCATGCGCGTTTATGTGCATTCTACCCTTGATGATTTGGCGGGGGCTGTATCGGCATTGCCGGAAATAGGCGTTGAAACGCAGGAAGCGGAAGCCGTTGAAAACAGCATTTCCCAAGGCACACTGAAAGGCACACTTGCGGACGTCAAAACGTTACATTTTACGTCATCCGATGCCGTTATTGGGGATTCAGGCGGG
>MTKZ01009501.1_pt1 | contig 12566 bp, 11 predicted proteins | sample 1042781 | NCBI WGS metagenome assembly MTKZ01 (sample SAMN06212207, study PRJNA360539) | anaerobic digester metagenome | biome: Wastewater treatment plant; material: sludge; isolation source: anaerobic digester fed with sludge from wastewater treatment plant | place: Denmark: WWTP Viborg ...
CTCATGCCGGTGCTCGACTTGAGGTCAAACGACGTACCGGGGGTGAAGGACACGAAGTTCACCTTGTTGCCCTCGAGCTGCTTCACATCCCGGGCGATCATGGTCATGCGGGAGCTGAACGAAAAGTCTTGATCGGGCATCACGTTGAGGCGCCTGATGTTCTGCTTGGCGATGCCGGCGTTGGAGCAGATGTAGATGATGTCGATGCGCTCGACCTCGTCCCACAGCCGTTCGATGGCCTTGGCGATGACGCCTCTGGCCACCATCGTCTTGCCGAGCCCAACTTCGTCGGCGACCAAAAACCGGTCGGCGCCACGGTCGTAAAGCTGACGGAACGCGTGCTCCACCGACGCTCGCTGAAAATCCTTGAGCTGGTCGAGAACCGGCCCAGATTCGAAGCCCGATTCGCTCATCCCGTTTGCTCCCGTGCAGCACCGATCGCGTGCCACACGTCGGCGAAGCCCTCCGGGAGGAGGTCACCCTTGTCGCTGACCTGGAAGCTCGCCACCAGGTCAGCCACCGGATCGAGCGAGTCGGGCGAGTCGACCAGCGCTCGTAGCAACGTCTCCAACAACGGTGGCATGGCGGCGCCGGTTGACCAATCGAACGACGCGCCTGCGCCCTTCAGCGCGTCGAGCAGCGACTCGTCGCCGGCGAGTTCGGCCAGCAGAAACAGGAGGTACTTCAGCACCTTGTCGGGATCGTCGAGCAGCGACGCCAGCACCTGGTCCTTGCGGTCATCTGGGGCGCCGCTCAGTCGGGCGTTCACCAGCGTCCGGCCGAAGATCCGTGTGCCATCCACCATGGCGCTCGCCTCGATGAACAGGAACGACGTGATGGCCTGAAGCGACACCGACGGGATCACGGCGCCGCTCTCCGCATAAGGCGCACGGACGTCCAGCGGGGTCGCAGGTCCGATGGTGATATCCAGTCCGCTATCGCCGATGCGCCGCTTGAGCGACTCCGACGGTGGGTCCCAGGCCAGTTCCAACCGAAACTGGTCGCCCACAGGCGACACCGCAACCGTGTAGGCCGCGCAAGCCAACTCCCGCAGCACCGTGTCCAAGCGGCGCGTCGCCTGCTCCAGTTCAGTGGGCTCAACCCGCTCATCACCGGTCGGCCGGTACTCGGTCAACAGGCTGCGCAGGCTGGCGGTATCCCCATCGTCGAGGAGCCCTTCAACACTCAGGTCGGTGGGCTGGAACCCCAGCTCGATGGCGAACTCGCTGTTACCCCCGAACGCTGCGTCGGTGGCGTTCGCCGATCCGAGCCACAGCGTGGTGTACTCCCCACCTTCGATCAGCATGACCTTGGCGTGAAGTCCGCTCAGCTCAGCCCCCGGCCGAGGCGGTTCGATGTCGAACTCGTCAAGTCCTACATCCGGCTCCGCTGCCCCGTCGGAGGTAAGCCGGACCGGTGGTGGTTGACCCGTGTCGAGCACGTAGGTCTGGGCGAACCCTGCCACCGCGTCCAGGCCGACGCCATCCAACGCCGAGGCCCTCGACACCAACACGTTGGGCCCTGCCAACATCCCCAGCTCTCGGGTGATCCGTTCAGTCAAGAACGGTGAGACCGCCAGCACCCGGTCGCCGGAGAGCTTCGGCGATGGGAATCCGAGGCCGAGCGGATGGAAGCGCAGCCACCGAACCCCTGGCGGCTTCTCCCAGTGGACGTTGCGAAGCTCGGCGGCCAGCCCATCCACGGCGCCGCGGCGCCGCTTGTCCAACGCATGTACGGCCAGGTCCGGCAACCGATCGAGGAAGTCGCCCACCACGCCGATGTAGTTGGGCGGGTCGACGCTGGGCACCCCGTCGAGTTGCACGATGGTGTCCCAACTGGTGTCCAGGGTGAGGTTTCGACTGAGGATGACTAACCGATACCGCACCTGATCGGCACCATCGACAAAGCGCAGGGCCCACACCTTGGGATGGAAGAGGTGCCCGGGCTTAGGCGAGCGCACGGGCACCACCGAGTCTTCGAGGTACGCCAAGATCGGTGGATGGTTGCGGGGCCCCGACATGGCTCCGGCCTGAGCGAACACTGTGATGTTGTCGGCGTGACGACGCACCGATTCCAACAGGGCGATGGGATCCGGAGTGCCGTCAGCGCCGTCGAGGTGATCGAACATCGCAAAGGACATCGTCGCCAGCAGCAGCGCATCGAGGTGAAGCGTGAACGTGGTGCCCACCGCGGTGTCCAGCACAAACCCGGCCGGCGGCCGCAGTGCGTCGACCAGCATCAGCCGGTTGGTCGGTTGCAGCATCAGGCCGCCTGCAGCCCGGCCGCGATGTCGTTGACTGCCGACCGACCGACGCGCCAGCGGAAGTCGAACCGCGCCACTCCGGCGTCGCCACGCCACATTTCCAGCGCATGGGGGTTTGCCAGCCGAGCGAGCGACTTCTTCAGCTGCCGCTCGCGATCGCGGATCGCCGTGCGCAGTTCGTCGGAGTTCACCACATCGGCCCCAGCACCAACAGCATCCAGCCAGAGGTTGATGAACCGCTGGACGGGCCAGGCCACATTCACCCCCGAGCCGAGCACGACCTGCCAGAACTCGGTGCGATCGACGGCCTCGATGGCGCCGGTACGAGCCTTCATCTCCCCCGTCCAAGCAACAAGTCGGTCGTGATAGCCGCTGACCCGATCGTCGGCCCCGGGCAGGGAACGCTTCTGTGATGCCTCGGCCAACATCAGGTTGTACAGCAGCGAGGCGCCGTGGATCGCCTCACTGAAGTACCTGGCAAAGCCAAGCTTGGTCGCCAAGTCCGGCTGGAGCGTGTCCACGTCGACCGTATCCCACGGAAACTGCGAGTCATTCGGTACGTTCACCGGATTTTGCACGAGGTGCGCCAGCAACGACCTTGGGTGGCTCGCCAGCATCCGCTCCTGCAGGTACCTGGCCTCCTCACCGGTCAGGTCGAGGGTTGCCTCATCCCACAGATTCTCCGGCGGTTTCGGGACATTCGTATGCCAACGCGCGTGTTGGTCGAACTGGGCGTCGCCGACCTCGGCGCCCCGGGTAGGCGCCGCACTGTTGAACCGATCCATCGACCGGAAGTACTCACTGCGTGTGCCGGTAAATGTGCGGATACCAAACGAGCGAAGCCCGCCCCAGTAGATGAACGACGGCAGCTGCTTCAGCGCGTCCTTCGCCTCGCTGCCGATCACCCCCTCCTTGCCGCCTCCGTTGAGGAGCGAATAGATCAGCGCGATCTCCCACTGACGCGCCTGCTCATCGGCCCGCCTGCTCGCTACACGCTCGAACTCCAGCCGCTGGTAGACCCACGGAACGAACAGCAGGTAGCGAACCCGCGTCTGAACCGTTGAGAGGCCTGGAAACAGCACCTCAGAGAAGGCATCGCGCACCGCGCCGATTCCGATGTCGTCGATCGTGCCCGTCTCGGCGAAGAGGGCAATGATCTCGCGCATCTTGCGCTGCTGTTCCTCGGACTGATCCAACCAACCAATCGCAGATGCCATCAGCGACCTCGGGCGCAGAGACAAGCACGACCGCCGGGGCTTGCGCCGTCAGTCACCTTCCGTATCCCCGCCGCCTGACTGTGCAGCTTGAAGGTCCTTGAGGGGCGGGTCGTAGATCAACGGGTCCTTGGTCCCGGGATCTCGGAGCCAGGTTTGCGCTCGAAGAACAACACGTTGGACTTCACGCGCTGCGCGTAGAAGGTGCCGGTCGGCAGGCGCAGCAGCGCCTGCACGTTGCACTCGTGCAGCAGCTTGCGGCGGACCGTGCAGCGTGGTGCCCTGCTTCTTGGCCTCGATCACCCCGACCGCCTGGCGATTCAGGAACAGGACGTAATTAGCATGGTCGACGGAATCCATCGACATCAACTGTACGAGGTTGGGTACCAGCGAGGCCGGAACTCGTTCACTGCCCGGTTGCGCCGCTTAAAGACCGCAAGGGCCCGCCGAAGCGAGCCCGCACCCACCTGCCGAAGCGGCTGAGGGACGGGCCATCTCCACCAGGCGGCCTGTGGGCCCAGGTCGTTTCAGCGAGGGCCGTAGAACAACAGGGCAATCAGGATGCCCGCCACCGAGAAGAACGCACTGAGGATCACGGTGAGCTGGTGCCGCATGGCCTTCTCGAAGTCAGCGCTGTTTCCCTTGTCAGTACTCTCGATCTTGAGTTCCAGCAGTTCGCGTTGTTGGTCGAGATCTCGCTTGGTGGCGATATCGGCCCAACCGACCGGCGGAAGCAGTTCCATCATGGTGGTGGCCCCCTCTTTGCCGACGGCTTCATCGAGTTGCTGATGGAGACGATACCTGGATTCTTCAGTGACGGTCATCGCACGACTCCCGTGATCGTGTTGGTTTCAGGACGAAGAGGCCGACAGGGCCTCCGACCGAGCGACCTGCTTCCGAGGGCGTGCCGCGTCTCACCTCACCCATCATGAACCCGACCGGTGACAAGCAACCGCTAGAGCACAAGGAATCGATGCGGCCGACTTGGGCCTATGCGCTCAGCAGCCGGCCGAACGGGTCTCGATGATGCGACGGAAGCCCTTGGATCGTCTCGGCATGTGCCAAGGACACCGGTAGCTCGTCGAACTGGTCCGAAGCATGCATGAAGTCGTCTGGCACGGTCAGTTTGCCCAGCGATGCCTTGATCATTGCCTCCCACACCGAAACTGAGCTGAGGTACTCGACGTCGCCGGAAGTGTCCGGGGGCTAGTTCACTCAGACGCCGTCCCTTCGAACGCCTGGATCAGCTCCTCCGGGGTCTCGTCGAAGTCGGCTGCGAAGTGAATCCGTCCCTGCAGCGCTCCAGGCCGCCGCGGCTCGCTCTCGGGCATGTACGGGATCAGGCGTGCGACGGGCTGCCCGTTACGGCCAAGAACGATGCGCTCGCCAGCCCCCACGCGCTCGAGGAGCCGAGCAAGATGGGTCTTCGCTTCGTGTACGTCGACGATCATGGCGTCTCCCCTCAGATCGAACCGACCAGCTCTACGTTGACCACCAGTCCCCCGCCTGGGCGGTCGGCCAGGGTGAGCCCGCCGCCGGAGGCCTCGGCCAACCCGAGCGCGATCGGTAGGCCCAGCCCGGTGCCCGGCGTGGCTTGACCGCCGCGCCAGAACCGTTCGAGGGCACGGGCCTTGCGCTCGGCGTCCAACCCGGGGCCCCGGTCGGCGACCGTCAGCCGCACCCCATCGTCGGCCCGCTCCAACGTCACGTTCACCTCCCCACCTGCCGGGCTGACCTGGAGCGCGTTGTCCAGCAGGTTGTCGAGGATCTGCTCGACCGAGCCGGGCACCGCGCAGGCCCACAGGGCCCCGTCAGGACGATCGAGGCGCAGCGTCACGCCGACGCCGTCGGCCACCGCCGTCCACGTATCGATGCGGTCGGCGGCGATGCCGGCCACGTCGGTGCGCTCGGCGGGCGGCGGCTGATCGGCGCGGGCCAGCTTCAACAGGTCGCTCACCAGGTCGGCAAGACGGCGGGTCTCGTCGATCGCCGCCTCCACCTCGGCGCCCTGCTGCCCTTCCCCCAGCTCGGCCGACAGGTTCTCCAGCCGCAGCCGCAGCGCGGTCAACGGCGAGCGCAGCTGATGGGAGGCGTCGCTGACGAACGCCCGTTGGGCGCTCAACAACCCGTCGAGACGCGTGGCCATGACGCCCATGGTGTCGGCCAGGGCGGCGATCTCCTCCGGCGCATCTGCAGGCACGGGGGCAGGGCTCAGATCGCCCTCGGCGAACCGGCGGGCGGAGGCCTGCAGCTCGCGAAGCGGCCTGGTGACCGAGCGGGCCACCGCCCAACCGATCACCGCCACTGCCCCCAGCACCACGGCGGCCACGGCCACCAGGGACAGCCAGAAGCCCCGGATCCGCTCGGTGACCTCGTGCGCGTTCACCGTGAGGCGCAGCATCCCATGCACGCTGCCTCCCGACGCGACGGGCACCGCCACGTACAGCAGGTCGGTGTTGAGCGTCTTGGAGTGCCGAATGCCCGATGCCCGCTCACCGGCGAGCGCCTGGGCCACCTCCGGCCGGGTGGAAAAGTTGCGCCCCACCGCCGCATCGGTGTCCAACACCGAGATGCCATCGGTGTCGGTGACCACCACGCGTGCCTGGGTGCGGTCGGCGTAGCGCTCGGCCTGGCTCGGGTCGAGGGCGGCGCCGCCGTCCAGAACGTCCTCGTAGTACGAGGCGAGCACCACGGCGTCGCGCTCGGCGGCGGCGGTGAAGCGCTCCTGTTCCCGTTGTGAGTAGAAGAACGCGAGGGGAATCTCCAGCGCCAGCAGTACCACCAAGGTGACGGCGAGATACCCCAACAACAACCGACGGGTCATCCGCCGCCGTCCAGCTCGACCAGCCGAAATCCCACCCCGCGCACCGTCTCGATCAGCTCCGGCGCCAGCTTTTTACGCAACGACGCCATGTGCACGTCGAGGGTTTTGGTCGAGCCCCACCAGTGCTCGTCCCAGACCGAGTCGATCAGGTGCTCGCGGGTGAGCACAGCCCCCGGGTCGGAGGCCAGCTCGACCAGCAGCTCATACTCCTTCGGGGTGAGCGACACGCCGGCCCCTGCATAGGTGACCTCACGGGTGCGCTGATCCAACGTCAAGGGGCCCAACTGCACCCGGCTGTCGGTCGGCGCCTCGGCCTCTCCGCCGGCGCGGCGAAGCACCGCCCGGATGCGGGCAACCAGCTCGCGAAACCCGAAGGGCTTCACCACGTAGTCATCGGCGCCAAGCTCCAACAGCAGCACCCGGTCGATCTCCTCGCCCCGGGCCGACACCACGATGATTGGAACCGCCGAACGGGTGCGCAGGCGGCGACACACCTCGCGTCCGTCCAGATCGGGCAGCCCCAGGTCCAACAGCACCAGGTCAGCTGCGGGAGCGGCCAGCGCGTCGGCGCCGTTGGTGACCAGGTGCACGTCGAAGCCCTCGCGCTCCAGGCCGGATCGCAGGGGCTCGCCGATGGTGGGATCGTCCTCAACGACCAGCAGGTTCACGACGTCACCCTGCCACGCAAAGACGCCGTCCCGACGATCTTTGTCAAACCTTTACCTTCGCCTGGGTCGATGCTGTCCCTCCGATCCCTACGTTGACCTCCATACCCGGCAACGGCAGAACCGCCGCCCCGGTCATGGCAACCGAAAGAGACCCCCATGCTGAAGAAGCGCACCGTCGTGACAGCGCTGTCGATCGCCGCCATCGTCGTGGCCGGAGGCGCCGCAGTCGCCGCCAACGTCGGCATCCTCAACGCCGCCGACGACACCCCGATGGGCACGCTGTCGGCCGAGGCCGACCTGGCCACCGTGGCGGCTCCTACCTCCCCCAGCAGCACTACCGCAGCCACGCCAGCCGGTGCTCCGCAGCGATTTGTTGTCGAGAGCGCCGGACAGGTGGAGGTGCTGAGCGACGGAGCCAAGCTGACGCTTGGCGAGGTGCTGCCGTCGGCGGGTTGGCAGGCCCGCCCCGGGGCCGTCACTTCCGACTCGGCCGAGGTGACGTTCACCTCGGGGTCCGACCGGCTGGTGTTCACCGCCACCTTGGCGGGTGACGGCACCGTCACCGGGGCGGCGAAGCGACCGGGCCAATCGGTCGAGACGATCCCCCAGGCCACCGCATCCTCCACGTCATCGGCCGGCGACCACGACGACGATCACGCCGACAGTGATCACGACCAAGCCGACCACGACGCTGCCGACCACGACAGCAAGGACGACGACCACCGGGATACCGGCGATACAGACAAGGACCACGACAGCCACGGGGAGGACGACGATGACTGACCCCGGAAACCCGATCGATCAGCAGCGGCGGCTTGCTGAGCTGCAGGCCCGACGGCCGAAGGCGAAGCGACGCCACCCCGCCCGTGCGAGCCGCATCGTCGTCCTCGGGCTGAGCACCACCGCCATGTTTGGCATGGTGGGAAAGCTGGGGTTCGATGCGAGCACCCAGACGGTGACCGCACGGGGCGACACACCCACCGGCCAGCCGGCGACGGCACTCACCGGTCAACCGGCCGACGCGTCGGTCGAGGCCACCATCGACGCCGAGCTGGCGAACGCCACGGTGGTCACCGCTCCACCCATCCGGGTGACCGTGCCCCCGGTCGGGTCCAGCGACTCCTCGACAAACAGCTCGTCGGGCTCGTCGACGGCAGCCGACTCGAGCTCGTACCAGCCCGCTCCGGTTGAGATCGCCGTCCCAACTCGCACTCAAACGCCGGTTCGGACCAGTGGCAGTAACTGAGACCACGTTTCGCTGCATGGCCAGCTCGGTGGTGGTGATCACGCTCGACGGTCCGGCGTCGGCCGGTCGGGCTGCTCGCCTCCGGCTGGTCGAGCTGGAAGCGCTCTGGAGCCGCTTCGCCCCGGGCAGCGACATCGACCGCCTCAACCGGGCGGCGGGCGCACCGGTGCACGTCAGCCGAGCCACCATCACGCTGCTCAACACGATGGTGGAGGCTGCCAAGGAGACGGAGGGCCGCTACGACCCCACCGTGCTGCCGGCCCTGATCGACGCGGGCTACCGGGCCAGCATCGACGACGCCGACCGAATCTCCACGCTGTCGCCCGGGCCTCATCGAAGCTGCGTGGGTCTCGACGCGGTGGCCATCGATGCCGACGCCTGCACGGTGACGCTGCCGCCGGACGTGGCCATCGACGGAGGCGGCATCGGGAAGGGTCTCGCTGCCGACCTGGTCGCTGAGCAACTGGTGCTCGACGGCGCGGCCGGGGCGCTTGTCAGCATTGGCGGTGACCTGGCGGCCGCCGGAGAGTCGCCCGAGGCCCATGGCTGGGAGGTTGAGGTGGAGGATCCCCACGACCCTGTCCACGCGCTGGCGCACCTGGGCGTGCCCCGCGGCGGAGTGGCCACGTCGTCCACCGTCAGCCGCCGATGGACGACCGACGGAACCAGCGTCCACCACGTGATCGACCCCCGCACCGGAGCCCCGTCGGCCACCGACCTGGCCACGGTTACCGTCGTCGCGCCCAGGGCCTGGCTTGCCGAGGCGCATGCCACCGGAGCGTTACTCGGCGGCAGCGGTCAGGTGCTGACGTATGCCCGTGACCACCGCTTGGAGGCGCTGGCCGTCGACCACGAGGGCCGGGTGTACGCCACCGGTGGCCTCGAGCCCACCCTGATCCGTCCCATCCGGTTACCCAACGAGAAGGTCTGCATATGAACGGCCAGGTGTGGTGGTTTGTCGCCCGAGCTTCGGGAATGGTCGCCTGGGTGCTGCTAACCGCAACCGTCCTGTGGGGCATCCTGTTGCCCGCAAAGATGTTTCCCAAGCAGCGTCCGGCGTGGATCCTGGACCTCCATCGCTGGATGGCCGGCCTCACCATCGGGTTTCTTGCTGTCCACCTGGGGTCGCTGGTGGCCGACAACTACCTGCACTTCGGTGTCTCCGAATTGCTGGTGCCCGGCCAGTCCGAGTACCGGACGACGGCGGTGGCCCTGGGCATCCTCGCCATGTGGCTGCTGCTGATCGTCGAGCTGACGTCGCTGGCCAAGAAGCACCTGCCGCGTCGAGCGTGGCACGGCATCCACCTTTTCAGCTACGCCATCTTCATGCTGACGAGCCTGCACGGCGTGCTGGCCGGCACCGACGCCCAGAACCCGTTGTTTCTCGCCACCACCATCGCTGCGGTGGCGTCGGTTGTGTTCGCCACCGTGTACCGGGTGATCACCCGGCGCGACCGCACCCGGCGTGTGCGCTCCATCGACCCGCCGGCGAGGTCGCGCCCGGGCCCCTCGGCGCCGACCCAGAACCGACGCGTGGTCTACCCGGTCACCCAGCGGCGCTGAGCCCGACCGCAAGCCGGTCAAACGATGCCCCGACCAGGTCGGGCAGCGACACGCTGTGGCCGGTCAGCATCCAGTGACGAAGCGATGACCGCATGCAGGCCAGCGCCGCCGAGGACATGAGCCGGGGCGTGATGTCGCCGGCGACCGCGCCCATGCGTAGCGCGAGCACCTCGGCCACGGTGTCCTCCCAACCCGCTTGGAGCTGGAGGCTCCGGGCATGCACCGATGGGTTGACAGCCATGATGGCAAACCGGCGGATTATCTCGTCGCGTTCGGCCTCGTAGTCGGCGGCAACCACCGCAAACGACTCGCGCAACGCCAACCACGGCTCTTCGGTAGGCGGACGGCGCCCAAGTTCGTCGGTGGTGCGCTTCAGCCGATCGGCGTACTCGGCCAGCACCACGTCCTCCTTGGTCGGGAAGTAGGAGAAGAAGGTCCTCGGAGCGATGTCGGCAGCGGCGGCGATGTCGTCGATGGTGGTGGCGTCGAAGCCGTCCCTCTCAAACCGGCTGAGCGCAGCGGCCTCGATGCTTCGGCGCCGCTCCAGCTTCTTGCGTTGCCGCAGGCCCAGTTGCTCGGTCACGGGTCGATCTTGACAGAAGACACCATCTAGTGCAATCTTGCAGTCACTGCATTATTGCGAGGTCCAGAAGTGGGGACCTTCGGGAGAGGACCGATCGTGTCCAAGTGGCTGTACCGGCTGGGGCGTTTCGTCGACCGACGGAGATGGTTTGTCATCGCCGCCTGGCTCATCGTCGCCGTGACCGTCGTGGGCATCAACCGAATCGCCGGTGGAACGACGGTCGACAACTTCAACGTCCCCGGAGTCGAATCCCAACAGGCCATCGACCTGTTGAAGGAGCGCTTCCCCGAGCGGGCCGGGGCGACCGCCATGGTCGTCTTCCATGTCCCCGACGGTTCGGTGACCGACGCCAAGAACGCCGCCGGCATCGAGGCGAGCGTCGCCAAGGTCCGCAAGCTCGACCATGTGCAGTCGGTGACCGAACCGCTGGCCAGCCCCCTGTCCCAGTCGCCAGACCGAAAGACCGCGTTCGCAGCGGTGCAGTTCAACGCCTCGACCGCAGAGCTGGGCCGGCCCGCCGTCGACGCGCTGGCCGCCACCGGCAAGCCGGCCGAGGCGGCCGGGGTTCAGGTGGAGTTGGGCGGTGAGCTGCCAACGGTCCTGAAGGAACGGACGACCGGGCCCGCCGAGATGATCGGCATCATCGCTGCACTGATCATCCTGTTCGTCACCTTCCGCGCCCTCGTCGCCTCGGTGATGCCGCTCGGGGTCGCCATCATCGGGCTGATCGTCGGGCTGTCGATCGTCGGGCTGCTCGGGTCGCTGATCGACATCCCGTCGGTGGCCCCACGGCTAGGCACGATGATCGGGCTTGGGGTGGGGATCGATTACGCCCTCTTCATCCTGAGCCGCCATCGAGACAACCTCAACGCCGGCATGTCGAAGGCGGAATCGGTCGGGCAGACCAATGCCACCGCCGGCGAGGCGGTCGTCGTGGCCGGCGGCACCGTGGTGGTGGCCATTCTTGGGCTCCAGATGGCCGGGATCCCCTTCGTCGCCGCCCTCGGTTACTCCGCATCGCTGGTGGTCGCCGTGGCGGTACTCGTCGCCATCACCCTGCTGCCGGCGCTGCTCAGCGTCGCCGGCACCCGAATTCTGCCCAGGTCGCACCGCAACGCTGTGGCCACGACGGCCGCCACGACTGCGGCATCAGCAACGGGCGCTACCGCAGACCCGGCCGATGTCGAAGCGCACCGCAGCGGTTGGGTTCGCTGGGCCCATTGGGTGGCGTACCACCCGTGGCGGTCATCGATCGCGGCCACCATCGTGTTGCTGCTGTTGGCCACCCCGATGCTCGGCATGCGCCTCGGCCAGGCCGACGCTGGGACCGACCCGACCAGCACTACCCAACGCCGGGCCTACGACCTGCTCGCCAACGGGTTCGGCGCCGGCTTCAACGGTCCGCTGCTGCTCGTGGTCGACCTCGGTCCATCGGCCGACCAGGCGGTGCTCGAACGCATCACCGCCGTTGTCCGCAGCGATCGCGGCGTGCGGGTCGTCTCCCCGGGCGCGGTCAACGACGCCGGGGACACCGCGCTGATCACCGCCATCCCGACGACCAAGCCCCAGGATCAGGCGACGAGCGACCTGGTCCACCGGCTGCGCAGCACCACGCTGCCCGAGGCGACCGCCGGGACCGACGCCAAGGCGCTGGTCGGGGGTCCGACCGCCGGGTTCATCGACCAGTCCGACAAGATCTCGGCGCGGCTTCCCTGGTTCATCCTGGCCGTGGTGTCGCTGTCGTTCCTGCTGCTGATGACCGTGTTCCGCTCGATCTTCGTACCGCTGAAGGCGGCGTTGTTGAACCTGTTGTCGATCGGCGCCGCGTACGGCGTGGTCGTGGCCGTGTTTCAGTGGGGTTGGGGCCGGTCACTGATCGGGCTCGATGAGGCGGTGCCCATCGCGTCGTTTGTGCCCATGATGATGTTCGCCATCCTGTTCGGGCTGTCGATGGACTACGAGGTGTTCATCCTGTCCCGCATCCGCGAGGAGTACCACGACGGTCACAGCAACATCGACAGCGTGGTCGTGGGCCTCGGCGCCACCGCCAAGGTGATCACCGCCGCAGCGCTGATCATGATCAGCGTGTTCCTCGGATTCGTCGCCGGCGACGACCCGGTGGTGAAGATGATGGGCGTGGGCCTCGCCACCGCGGTGGCGGTCGACGCCACCATCGTCCGCATGGTGCTCGTCCCCGCCACGATG
>MTKZ01123474.1_pt1 | contig 12565 bp, 6 predicted proteins | sample 1042781 | NCBI WGS metagenome assembly MTKZ01 (sample SAMN06212207, study PRJNA360539) | anaerobic digester metagenome | biome: Wastewater treatment plant; material: sludge; isolation source: anaerobic digester fed with sludge from wastewater treatment plant | place: Denmark: WWTP Viborg ...
CGAGCAGGGGACGCTCGCCGAACTCCTCGCGAAGAAGGGCCTGTTCTGGGCGCTGTGGCAGCTTCAGTTCGCCGGCGGCGACGCGCCGCCCGAGCCGGCGGAGTGAGCGCCTTGCCCCGGACCACCTGTTCGAGCGCCTAAGCCCCCGCTCCCAAAGGAGTGCGGGATCCAACGTTGCCCCTGCCGCTCAGGCCAGCGCCCACTCGGCTGACAGGGCCTCGGCCTGCTCCAGGACCGTCCGCGTGGCCTGCTCCTGCTTGTCCGGCGGATAGCCGTACTTGCGCAGAACGCGCTTCACGAGCACCCGCAGTTGCGCCCGCACGTTCTCGCGGAGGGTCCAGTCAATGGTCACGTTGGCGCGCACCACCCGCACCAGCTCGCGAGCGATCGCCTGCAAGGTTTCATTTCCCAGAACCTGCACCGCGCTATCGTTCGTCTCCAGCGCGTCGTAGAAGGCTACCTCGTCATCCGTTAGCCCCAGCTTCTCTCCTCGTCGGCCCGCCTCACGTAGGTCCTTCGCCAAGGCGATCAATTCTTCGATCACCTGCGCCGTCTCGATGGCCCGGTTCTGGTATTTCTTGATCGCATTCTCAAGAAGTTCTGCAAACGACCGGGCCTGGACGACGTTCTTTCTGCCGCGTGCCTTGATCTCGCCTTCGAGAAGCTTGCGCAGCATTTCAACCGCCAAGTTCCTTTGTGGCATGCCGCGCACCTCGGCCAGGAACTCGTCAGACAGGATCGAGATATCCGGCTTCTTCAGCCCGGCGGCCGTGAAGATGTCGATGACCTCATCCGACGACACCGCCTTCGAGACGATCTGCCGGATGGCGAACTCGATCTCTTCCGAGCTGCGGCGGCCTTCGCCCGTGCTCTTCGTAAGCACGGACCTCACGGCCTGGAAGAAGGCCACGTCGTGCCGAATTTCCAGCGCCTTCTCATGCGGGACAGCGAGCGCAAACGCCTTCGACAATTCGCCCACCGCCTTCACAAGCCGATTCTTGCCGTCATCCTGAGCCAGCACGTGCTCCTGTGCAGCGGGCAGCACGGATAGCCGCGCCTGCGGATCACCCGTAATCCATGCCGACCAGTCGAAACCGTGGAAAATCGCGCAACAAACCTCGTAGCGCTCCAGCATGACCGCCACGGCCTCTTCCTGATCGACAGCGGTCTGCCCCTTGCCCCCGCTCTCGGTATAGTTGGCCAAGGCCCGCTTTAGCTGGTCGGCCAGGCCCAGGTAATCCACCACGAGACCGCCGGGCTTATCCTTGAACACGCGGTTCACTCGCGCGATGGCCTGCATCAGCCCGTGGCCGCGCATCGGCTTGTCCACATACATCGTGTGGAGGCATGGTGCGTCAAAGCCCGTCAGCCACATATCGCGGACGATCACGATCTTGAACGGGTCTTTCGGGTCCTTGAAACGCTTCGCCAGTTCCTCGCGACGCGGCTTGTTCCGAATGTGTCCCTGCCAGTCTGTCGGGTCAGATGCAGAGCCGGTCATCACGATCTTCATTATGCCGGCGCTGTCATTGTCGTGGTGCCAGTCCGGGCGAATTGTCGTAATGGCTTTGTAGAGTTCGACGCAAATACGGCGGCTCATGCAGACGATCATCGCCTTGCCGTCCATCGCCTCCAGGCGGGTTTCGAAGTGTTTAACCAAGTCCTCGGCGATCAGCTTTAGCCGTTTCTCTGTGCCGACCAGGGCCTCGAGCTGTGCCCATTTGGTCTTCAGCCGCTCCTTGTGCTCGACCTCTTCGCCCTCGGTGGCTTCCTCGAATTCCTCGTCCAGCTTCGGCCGTTCCGCCTCATTCAACTCCAGTTTCGCCAGGCGACTCTCATAGTAAATGGGTACGGTCGCCCCATCCCTCACCGCGCGTTCGATGTCGTAGATGCTGATATAGTCGCCGAACACGGCGCGGGTGTTCTTATCGGTCAGCTCAATGGGCGTGCCGGTGAAACCGATAAACGAAGCATTCGGCAGCGCCTCGCGCATGTGCCGGGCGAAGCCGTCGATGAAGTCGTACTGGCTGCGGTGCGCCTCGTCGGCAATCACGACGATGTTGCGGCGGTCCGATAGCAGTGGGTGTTGATCCTCGCCGTTCGCGGGAAAAAACTTGTGGACCGTCGTGAAAACGACTCCGCCGGAGGCGGTCCTTAAAAGCTCCCGCAGATGCGCCCGGCTTTGTGCCTGCACCGGCTGCTGCCGCAGCAGTTCGTGGCAGCGTGCGAAAGTCCCAAAGAGCTGATCGTCCAAATCGTTGCGGTCGGTGATCACGACCAGCGTCGGGTTCTCCATCGCTGGATGCAATACGATCCGTCCGGCATAGAACGCCATCGTCAGACTCTTGCCCGAGCCTTGCGTGTGCCACACCACGCCGACTCGCTTGTCGCCGCCCGCTCCGGTAGCCCGGGCGGTCGAATTCACCGCCGCGTTCACCGCGTGATACTGGTGATACCCGGCCATCTTCTTAACCAGAACACCACCGCCGATATCCTCGAAGACGATGAAGTGCCGGACAAGATCCAAAAAGCGCCGCCTTTCGAACACGCCCTCAAGGACCACCCGGAGTTGCGGTAGTTTCGTATCGGCCAGTTCCTCACCCTCGATGGTCCGCCAGGGCATGAACCATTCGCGGTCGGCCGTCAGCGTGCCGATCCGCGCCTCCATGCCGTCGGAGATCATCATCGCCTCGTTGTAGGCAAAGAGCGACGGGATTTCCGTCTTGTAGGTTTGAAGCTGGTGGAAAGCGGTCCAGATGGTGGCGTTTTCGTCGGCGGCGTTTTTAAGCTCCATCACTGCCACCGGCATGCCGTTGATGAACAGCACTATGTCCGGTCGGCGTTCGTGCTGGTTCTCGACTACGGTAAACTGATTGACCGCGAGAAATTCGTTGTTCTCCGGCTCATCGTAATCGAGCACCCGGACGAGATCGCCGCCAATCGAGCCGTCGGCCCGCTGGTACTCGACCGGCACCCCCTTGACCAGGTACTTGTGAATCACATGGTTGTTCGCAACCAATGACGGCGAGTCCGGCCGCGTCAACTTGCGGAAGGCATCCTCCAGTGCATCCGCCGGCACCGCCGGGTTCAGCCGCTGAAGTGCCTGCCGCAGGCGAGGTTCGAGCACGACCTGGCCGTAATCGTTACGTTCCGCACCCGGCATACCGGGGGCAATGTCCGGGCCGAAGACGGTCTGGTAGCCCAGCCCCGCCAGCCAATCCATCGCGGCGGATTCGATCTCTGATTCGGTCAGATTCGCCATGGGTCGTCCTTTGTAGGGGCGGGTTTCAAACCCGCCCCTACCGCTTTGGCAAAAGCGCGCCGCACACAGGGGTGTGCACGACCGCCCAGCCGAGGGATTCTAGCCAGCCAAGGGCAGCGGATTCAACCATCGATTCTGCGAATGTGCTCATGGTTCTGCCAAAGCCTCAAATCCGCGGCGAATGATTGCCGCCATCCTCTTACGCCGCTCGGCCAAGAAGTCCCCATACTGCATGTTTTCCCATCCTTCGGGGAGGGCGTGGAGCTCATGCATGATTTGCCACTGGCTCTGGCTAAAGCGCTGGCGTAGCTTTGGCACGTACTCGGAGGGAGACGCATCGCCGATATCGATGTTATCAGGCCATTCCAAGAGCGCTAGGTTGGCCTGTTGGTTAATGAGTCGCCGGTCGGTGATACCTTGCTGCTCCAGCCAGGCACGAGGGAACAGGTGGTGACGGTCGAGTGATTTCTTTTGTGGTCTTAGAGAGGGGTCAAGTAGGTTGGTGATCAACTTATCGGAAAACAACACCGGAGCGCCCAGCCGTACCTGTGCCGCGATGTAAGCGAACAGTTCAGGATTGCGAGCTGAGGAGGTCTCCAACGTGGCAGGAAGGGTTATTGTCCAGTAGTCGTCGGTCAGCTCGCTAGCCATGAGGCCGTTGAGCACCGAGATAAAACCCTCGCCATCGGTGGCATCCCTCAGACGGTTGAGATCGCCGTCCATCACCGTTTCAGGCGACCCTGTGTAGCGCCCGGTGAGGCTCGTGAAGAAGAACCAACGGCCTATCAGCCGTTCCAAATTGTGTTCCGGCACGTCGAACTGGTCGCGCCCAAGCAGATAGAAGGCATAGGCGTAAAGGAGGGCATTTTGCGAGGAGATAAGCTCCGCGCTGCGGAAGCCGGCGCTGCTAATGGCACCTAGGAACAGATGCCAGTGAGTGAGGTCAAGCACACGGGCTTGAGCTCCCTTTAAGATCGCGAACTGCTGCTCACGTCGCTCGACCGAGACCTCGCCGGTGTCAACATCCTTCCCACGCAACACGTTGTACACGGCTTTCAGTCGCCCCCGATGGAAGCTCACGGCAACTGACACCCGGAGAAGCTGGTCAGGGTCAGGCTGAATGAGGTGATTAAATGGCGAGGGTTTCCCGCCTAGTTTGGGAGGCTGACGGGACTCGCGGCAAAATCGCTCCAACTCGGCTCGCCCATCGTCCCAAAACACCGACATCAATGTGAGGATGAAGTCGGCCTGGTTTAGCTTTACTCCCTCGCTGTTGATGCGGACAAAAATATCTGCGACCTCCTCCTCGTCCACGGTGGGAGCGATCTCCAGGGCGGTAAAGGGGTACTTCTGGAGGTCAAATAGGCAGTCGAGGTTGTAGCTGATACGCTCCTCCTCTTCTTCGGATAGAGGACCCTTGGCCTTCTGGAGCGACTGGAGAAAGCTCTTGACGATCTGATAGCTGGATTTGCCCGAAGCCCATAGTTCAGAGATATTCGGGATCCACTCCGGGTCCTTACGGATAGCAGCATCGCACACCTCAAACATGCCATCTCTTGGGCGGAAGGCGATTTCGATGCCCCGTTCCCGGTAATCATCATCCAGAATCTTGCGTCCACGGAAGACGGCGTAGAGTGAAGTCAAACGTTGTTGACCGTCTACGATAAGTCGTAAGGGAATCGGATGAGCCTTGGAGTCAAGACCGATCTGCCGCGCTTCATTTGCTTGTCCGTTCTCCCAGAACAACAAGTAACCCACCGGAAAACCCCGGTACATGGAATCGAAGAGGTCGCGTACCTTGGTATTGGACCACACAAAAGGCCGCTGGATATCTGGGAGACCGATGTCACCGATGTCGATATAGTGCAGAAGTGCCGAGAGGTCATAGTCTACTCGTTTGAAACACGTCTTCAGTTCGTTCATTATTCCCCCTCCTTCGAAAACTGCTCCACACCGTTCACCCTTATCCTCCCACTAGGACCGCGCCTAATCGCCCAGCCAAGGGATTCGAGCCAGCCCAGGGCAGCTGCTTCAACCTCTGATTCAGCGAATGCTCTTATCTTCTCGCGATCTTCACGCATTTTGATCAACTAGCCCCTTCATGCCGCAAAAATGGTCCTTGTCCACTGATTGCATGAGGTCGAGAACATCCTTCGCTACACGTGGCGCCTCGCCCAAAATCACGGGATCCTGTTCTAGTTCATCTATCACACGGGTGTGGGAGTGAGTGTCGCAGAACCGGCGGATGCGATCCTTCTTCGACGGATCGAAATCCACCGTTTCGAGGCGTTTGTGAATCGACTCCCTCCCCGGAACCTTGAATTCTAGAAAGGCCTCCAGAAGCCTCCGAATCACATTTGGTAGGTAGTAATACTGCGACAGCTCGCCACTCCCACTCGCATTGGCTGCCTCGTATACTAGCGAAAAAAGATAATGGTACTCCGATTCGTAGTCCTTGAGCAATGGATCAAGCTTGACCAACCTCGAACTCCTTCCGCTATTGCTTTTCCTCACCTCAAGCATGTAATACTCGACGTCCGACCTCGGAAGATACCTGAACCAATCTTTCACCTGTCTGAAGAAAAGGAAATTGTGCGTTAATATAAACACCTGACTTGCATCCTTCACTCGTGTTTTCATGAACCCAAACGCATGATAAAGAGATGTTGAATCCAAACTCGAAATCGGATCATCGATAACCACGATGCCATTCGCGAAGTCAAAATCCTTGTCTGTGAGCGACTTCAAGAAATACAGGAACGCTATGGATGTCTTCTCTCCCTCAGAAAGCGACTCTGCGGGTTCTCCGTTCCTAACAAGTCGATAGCCCGTCTCCTCGACCTCGAACGTAATCTCGGCGTGGCCAAGGTAGCTTGCTAGGTCCCTGTTAAGTTCCTCAGCTGGTCGTCGGTGCTCCAGCAAGTCTCGTTCTAGATCCTTGCATCCCCGGTTGAGTCGACCATGCTCATCTTGTAATTGCCGTATGTCTTCTTCCGCCTTATCAAGATCACCTTTTAACTGGCGGTACTCCTGAACCTTCTCTGAAACAATGTCAAGTTTTAGCCTCTCTTTAGCCTGGTCTACTTCAGCATCGTGGTTATCCACTTTGTTATTATGCTGCTGTATGACCGCGTTGGCAGATGCAATTGTCCCACTGTTGAAACTAATGGAACTAATGGAAGGAACCTGGCTTGCTAAATCGCGGAAGGGATTGCTCCGCTTTTCTCCAAGGATCTCTTCGAGTTTTTGGAGAATTTTGAGGAACTCATCCTTAGTGTCGGTGAAGGAAGCGAACCGGTCCCCATATTGATCCAAGAGGTCAGGATACAGAAGGTTGGCGTCCGGCAGGTGAAGGGCCTCGATTTTTCCTTTTGTATCTGTGAGCTGCTTGAGCAGCTCATCTACGCACTTAATTAACTCGTTGTACGCTTGGCTGTAATGGGCATCCAGCTCATTTAGACGCTCGGCAGGCAAGTTCTGCCCGCAGAAAAGGCAGGTCTCCGAGTTAAGCTCTTTATGCAGTCTCAGGCCCTGCTCCACCCAGGCGTTTACCTTTGGCTCGTCGCGAAGTTCCTCGATAACTTTGGCTGTCACAGACCTCCCGCATACCTCAGCGGCTTGTTGAAATAGGCGAAAGACGGAGTCGAAGGAGAAATCAACGAGGGGCAACTTCTTTCGTCGCTCAGCGTTTACGAGAGCTTTAAGCCTTGACTTCTCTTTGTTGTCAAGGATGTCTAGGCTATGACTGTCACCAGTCAAAACTGCTTCGATCTCTCTACGAAACTCTTCACGCTCATACTGCCGTCCAGGGAGACTTAAAGTATCCCGTACGCGCTGCGCCCCATCACTGCAGAGCTTCTCAATTTTCTTATCTAACTGACGCTTCTGATCTTCTCTGTTTTTCTTCTGCCGAGCTTTTTCTTCGATAGAGATACGTACTCGCTCAAGCTCCTGCTGGCTTTCCTTGGCCTTCTCCCCGAAAACGTAAATGGGCTCGATCGGGCCCTTAGCTTGGTACACGACATCCTGCAGAAAGTCCCGATTAAAGACGCGAACTAAGAGCCCGTCGGCAGGGTGAGCAAAATCACCGAGTCCTATCTTTTCGCCGGTCGATAACTCAAGTACGACCTTGTCGGCTGATGGCGGTTTACCGTTTTGAAGACCAGCGAAAATTCTTGATAGTAGCGTCTTCCCGCTCCAGTTCCAGCCGTAAATGACGTTGTAACGCTTGAACTCCGGAAGACCGCCACCCCAATCAAAGTCTCGGAAGACACCAAAGTTTCGAATCCCCAAAATTTTCGTCACTCGGGGCATAGTTCTATCTCCCGCAGGAATCTTTCCGCATCCTTCACCCGCAGCTCGCCGGAGATGAGCTTGGGCAGCAACGCATCGCGCAGGGCGGCGAGGGTGCGGGATTCGTGAATCGCCGCGATGATGCGATCGACCTCCGGTACAACCCTGTCGGTGAACGCTTGGGCGAGCGCCTTCGGTGGCAGCGCAATGTCGTAGCGCGCCATCTCCGCCCAACTAGTCCTAGGCATCTTCGTGCCGGTCGACCCGGCGTTCGTGTACTCGATAAACTCGTCGCTCGACACGATGCCCATCACCAATGCAAAGTAAAATGGGGTGCGGGGTGCAATAACCACAATGTCTGTTGAGCATACGCCATCCAGCGGTGCGATGCCGACTTTGTGGAAGTATGGCCGGAGCTTCCCGAACAATATCTCGCCCTTCCTGAACGAGAACTTGCTGCTCTCGAGTCCATCACTCGTGCTCCAGTCCGACAAGGCGATACATCGTCTCGGCATGTGTTCAAGGGCGATATAGGGCGTCTGCGGCTCGATCTGACTGGGCTGTATGCTGCGTCGGGGGTGGTCGGCAACATCCCCAAGCTTCCCAACTTTCCACCCTTCCGGAATCTCGCCGAGTTCGGAGTCGACGAGGCGGTCGGGGAATAGTCGGTCGAGTGCCTCGACCGACCCCTCACCCCGGCCCTCTCCCAATGGGAGAGGGTGACGCGAAGCATTGGATGAGGGTTGATTACGAGCACGGGCAGCGTTTCGCCGCACGGGATCGAAATCAATAAACCACGACTTGAAGAGCGCCCGCGCCATCTGCTCCAGCGTCTCGCTCATCCGGCGGAGGAGCTCGATCTTGTCGTCCAGCGTGCCCAGGATGTGGGCGATGGCACGTTGTTCGGGGAGGGGAGGCAGATTGATCGTGGCATCCGCGACATCATCTGGTAGCACGGCAGGGTAAGCAGCCCCCTTTTCTCTCGATACCAAATAATCGGTGAAAGCCTTGTCGAACACGCAAGCATACAGGTAGCGTGGATCGATCATCCCAAGCCTTGGTCTCAGGACTGCGAATCCAGTAGAAACGACCAAGTCGGGCTCAGACTTAGGCACAAAAAACATCGAACGGCGGTTGGGGCGGACGGTGGAAAGAACGGTATCTCCCTGCCGCACCAAACGCTTAGCACGGCTCGGAGCGTCTGCAAAGCTCATGAGACGAGGCGGCTCGATCAGCATGCCCTCGCCCACCGACGAAATGTCCACATACTTGATGTGTGGAAACGGCCAATCGGAGCCTATTGCATTGGGGTTAATGACGACCACGTCTCCGAGCCTCACTTCCTGCCACTCACCCGCCATAGCCCAGCTCCTTTTCCAGCTCTTCAATACTTGGCAGACTCTCCTGTAACTCAGCAGGCAAAGCCGTAGTCATGCGGTAAGTTGCCACGCCCATCGGCTTGCTCACGTCACGCAGGGCATACTCGGCAATCACACGGTTCTGGCTCTTGCACAGGATCAGCCCGATGCTCGGACGGTCTTCTGGATGACGCAAAATGTCGTCCACGGCCGAAAGGTAGAAATTCATCTTGCCGGTGTCTTCTGGCCTGAACTCGCCGATCTTGAGCTCAATCACCACGTAGCAGCGCAAGCGGAGCTGGTAGAAGAGCAAATCCAGATAAAAGTCTTCGCCGCCCACCTCAAGGTGGTATTGGCTCCCCACCAACGCAAAGCCTTTGCCCAGCTCCAGCAGAAAATCGCGTAAGCGCCCTATCAGGGCATGTTCCAAATCCCGCTCCTGTGCCTCGGGACCGAGCGAGAGAAAGTCGAACACGTACGGGTCTTTCAGCAGCGAATGGGCAAGGTCCGACTGGGGTGCCGGCAGTGTGCGTTGAAAGTTTGTGATGGCTTTGCCCTGGCGCTGGTAGAGGCTGGTTTCGATCTGATGCACTAGGACGTTGCGACTCCAGCCGTATTCAAGGGTCTGCTGCACATACCAGAGTCGCTCATCGCGGCTTTTCACCTTGTCCAGCAGCACACAGTGGTGTCCCCAGGGAATTTGTCCAACAAGCTGTTGGACAATTGGCTCGTCGGGCCAGGCCTCAGCAAATGCTCGCATGTAGAAAAGGTTGGCTCTGGACAAGCCCTTCATCTCAGGAAATTCGCGTCTGAGGTCTTGAGCCAGCCGGTCAATCACTTTAGCGCCCCAGCCTTCCTGCTCTTGGCGCTGGAGGATTTCTCTACCGATCTGCCAATAGAGCAACACCAGCTCACGATTGACTGACAAAGCGGCACGAACCTGCGCCTGGCGAATGCGGGCCTTGAGGCTCTCCAGTAACTCCGGATAGCCAGTAGGCAATGGTGCAACGGGTTGCTGCCCTTTTTGTCTAGCGGTCATAACCTAACTCCTTTAGGTTTTTCCAGATCGCCTTATCGAGCTTGGCCGCCTCGGCCTGCTGCTCGCGGAGTTGGCCCACCAGCCGCTTCATCTTCTCCTCGAACGGCTCGCCATCATCCTCGACCTCGGCAGCGCCGACGTAGCGGCCGGGCGTGAGGATGTGATTGTGGCCGCGGATGTCGTCCAGCGTGGCGCTCTTGCAGAAACCAGGCACGTCGGCGTACTTGACCTGGCAGTCCTTGTCGCCGCGCCATGCGTGGTAGGTGTCGGCGATCTTGCGGATGTCTTCATCCGTCAGTTCGCGATGCACGCGGTCGATCATGGTGCCCATCTTGCGGGCGTCGATGAAGAGCGTCTCGCCGCGCCGGTCGCGGAAACGGCTGTTCCTTTTGTCGCGGGCGATGAACCAGAGGCAGACAGGGATCTGCGTCGAGTAGAAGAGCTGGCCGGGCAGGGCGACCATGCAGTCCACCAGGTCGGCTTCGATGATGTTTTTGCGGATCTCGCCCTCGCCCGATTGATTGGAGGACATCGAACCGTTGGCCAGGACGAAGCCCGCGAGCCCCGTCGGGGTCAGGTGGTAGATGAAGTGCTGGACCCAGGCGAAGTTGGCGTTTCCTGCGGGCGGGATGCCGTATTTCCAGCGTTTGTCGTCCTTGAGGCGCTCGCCGCCCCAGTCGGAATCGTTGAAGGGCGGATTGGCAAGGACGAAATCGGCCTTGAGATCGGGGTGCAGATCGCGGTGAAAGCTGTCGGCGTGTTCCTGGCCAAGGTTGCCGTCGATGCCGCGAATGGCCAGGTTCATCTTGGCCAGCCGCCAGGTGGTGTGGTTCGATTCCTGGCCGTAGATGCTGATGTCGCCGATCCTGCCGCCGTGGGCCTCCACGAACTTCTCCGACTGGACGAACATCCCGCCGGAACCGCAGCAGGGGTCATACACACGGCCTTTATAGGGACTGAGCATTTCAACGAGGAGCCTGACCACGCAGCGGGGCGTGTAGAACTGACCGCCTTTTTTCCCCTCGGCGCTGGCGAACTGTGAAAGGAAGTACTCGTAGACACGGCCGAGGATGTCTTTGGAGCGGTTGGCCTTGTCGCCCAGGCCGATGTCGCTGACCAGGTCGATGAGCTGGCCGAGGCGCTGCTTATCGAGGCGAGGGTGGGCGTAGTCCTTGGGGAGCACGCCCTTGAGCGACGGGTTGTCGCGCTCGATGGCGAGCATGGCATCGTCGACCATCTTGCCGATGGTCGGTTGCTTGGCGTTGGCCTTGAGATGAGACCAGCGGGCTTCTTTTGGAACCCAGAATATGTTGACAGCCCGGTACTCGTCGGGGTCTTCCGGGTCGGCTCCCTGGGCGCGATCCGCCTCGAGCTTCGTGTGCTGCTCCTCGAAAGCGTCGGAGATGTACTTGAGGAAAATCAGGCCGAGCACGACGTGCTTGTACTCGGCGGCGTCCATGTTGGAACGCAGCGCATCGGCCATCTTCCACAGCTGGGCTTCGTAGCCCACTGTGGCACCGGTGGGATCCGCTCGCTGCGCGCTCTTCCTCGCCCTGGGCATGGCCGAACCGGAACGATCGTACCGACCCCGCCCGCAGCGGACAACAGGCGGCCTACGTTCAGGGGCCGGCCTCCTCCTGGGACGGGGGACGGATCGCCCACGTCGTCCCCTCGGGGCCGTCGCGGAGCTCGATCCCGAGCTCGCCCAACCGATCTCGCACCCGATCGGCAAGGGCGAACTGCTTCGCGGTACGGAGTTCGGCGCGGAGTTCGATGAGGAGCCGGATCAGGTCCTCGGCGAGGCCTTCCGTCGCTGGGCGGCCGGCCTGGAACAGGCCGAGGCTCGCCCCGAGCTCCCGCACAACCGCAGCGGCGGCCTTCGCTCCCGCTACGTCGCCCCCCTGCTGCCGACGGTGCCCCAGCCCCACGAGCTCCTGCAGCACCGCGAGGGCAGCGGGGGTGGTGAAGTCCTCCTCCAAGGCGTCGTGGAACCGCCGCCTGAGCGCGTCGAGCTCCGCGGTGGGCCCGGGGGCGCCCCCGTCGGGGAGGGCCTCCGCCGCCCACAGGAAGTCGTACACCCGGTCCACGGTGCGCTTCGCCTCCGCCAGGCCGTCGTGGGAGAAGTCGAGCGGTTTCCGCCAGTCGCGGGAGAGGTAGAAGTAGCGCACGGCCTCGCTGCCGTACCGCCCGACCACGTCGCGGGCGTACTCGAAGTTCCCGATGGACTTCCCCATCCGCTCGCCGCGTACGGTGAGGAGCCCGTTGTGGAGCCAGATCCGCACGAACTCCTTCCCGGTGGCGGCCTCGGCCTGGGCGAGCTCGTTCTCGTGATGGGGGAAGATGAGGTCGCTCCCGCCGGCGTGGATATCGATCGTCTCCCCGAGGAGATCGCGGGACATGACGACGCACTCCGTGTGCCACCCAGGGCGGCCCTCCCCCCACGGGGACGGCCAGGTGGGCTCGCCGGGCTTGCCCTTCTTCCAGAGGGCGAAGTCGAGCGGATCCCGCTTTCTCTCGTCCACCTCGACCCGCGCCCCTGCCTCCTGCTCATCCCTCACCCTCCCCGACAGCTTGCCGTACCCCGGGAAGCTCCGGACGGAGAAGTAGACATCG
>MTKZ01013509.1_pt1 | contig 12564 bp, 9 predicted proteins | sample 1042781 | NCBI WGS metagenome assembly MTKZ01 (sample SAMN06212207, study PRJNA360539) | anaerobic digester metagenome | biome: Wastewater treatment plant; material: sludge; isolation source: anaerobic digester fed with sludge from wastewater treatment plant | place: Denmark: WWTP Viborg ...
GATCTTGCCGAACAGGAGCAGGGTCGTGATGGTCAGGGCGGTGAAGATCAGGGCCGGCACGTAGTAGCCGGCGCCGATGACCAGGCCCAGGCCGGCGACGAGCCAGAGCGTCGAGGCCGTGGTCAGCCCGGCGATGGTGCCGCGGGCCTGCAGGATGGTGCCCGCGCCGAGGAAGCCCATTCCCGTGATGACCCCCGCGGCCATGCGGACGAGGGTGTCGGGCGATCCGCCCTTGCCCTGGACCAGGAGCACGGCCAGGGTCATCATCATGGTCGAGCCGACGCAGACGAGGATGTTGGTCCGGAAGCCGGCCGGCTTCTGGCTGGCCTCCCGCTCGAGGCCGATGAGCCCGCCCAAGGCGATGGCCAGGACGAGCTTGAGAAGGGTCGCGAGGATGTCCATGGCGCCTTTGTAGCATCGGCCGGGGAGGTTGTCAATCGCGGTCCCTCTCTGATAGAATGACTCGGCGCGTCCGCCAGGAGGAACACCATGTCCGCATCCGTAAGCACGATCCACGCCCGCGAGATCCTCGATTCCCGCGGCAATCCCACCGTCGAGGTCGAGGTCACCCTGTCGGACGGCTCGTTCGGCCGGGCCGGCGTGCCCTCGGGCGCCTCGACCGGCGTTTACGAGGCCCTGGAACTTCGCGACGGGGACAAGGCCCGCTACCTCGGCAAGGGCGTCCTCAAGGCCGTCGGGCACGTCAACGGCGAGCTCGCCGCGGCCGTCCGGGGGCTCGACGCCCTCGACCAAGCTGCCGTCGACAAGGCCATGCTGGCCGTGGACGGCACGGAGTTCAAGAGCAAGTTGGGTGCCAACGCCATCCTCGGCGTCAGCATGGCCGTAGCCAGGGCCGCGGCCGCCTCGAAGAAGATGCCCCTCTACCGCTATCTCGGCGGGGACGCGGCCAACCTCCTGCCCGTGCCGATGTTCAACATCCTCAACGGCGGCGTCCACGCCAACTGGCAGAGCACCGACCTCCAGGAGTTCATGATCGCCCCCGTCGGGGCGCCGAGCTTCCGCGAGGCCCTGCGCTGGGGCGCCGAGACCTACCACGCCCTCAAGAGCGTCCTCAAGGCGGGCGGCTACTCCACGGGCGTCGGCGACGAGGGCGGCTTCGCCCCGGCCTTCAAGCGCAACGCGGACGCGGTCGAGAACATCATCAGGGCCATCGAGAAGGCCGGCTACCGGCCCGGCGCCGACATCGCCATCGTCCTCGACGGCGCCGTCTCCAGCATCTACGAGGACGGCGTCTACAACCTGCGGACCGAAGGCAAGAAGGTCGGCGCCGCCGACATGGTCCGGATGTACGAGGACTGGGTCGGCCGCTACCCCATCGTCTCCATCGAGGACGGCTTGGCCGAGGACGACTGGGAGGGCTGGGCCCTGCTCCAGAAGACCATCGGGGACCGCGTCCAACTCGTGGGCGACGACCTCTTCGTCACCAACGTCAAGCGCCTGGCCAGGGGCATCGCCGAGAAGTCGGCCAATTCGGTCCTCATCAAGCTCAACCAGATCGGCACCCTGACCGAGACCGTGGCCGCCATCGAGATGGCCCGCGAGGCCGGCTGGACGGCCATGATCTCCCACCGCAGCGGGGAGACCGTCGACAGCTTCATCGCCGACCTCAGCGTGGCCATGGGCACCGGCCAGATCAAGACCGGGGCGCCGTGCCGCGGCGAGCGGGTGGAGAAGTACAACCAGCTCATGCGCATCGAAGAGGAGCTGGGCTCGAAGGCCGTCTTCTCCGGCCGCGCGACGTTCAAGCGGTAGACGACCCGGCTCGCCGGGCCGAACGCCAAAACACTTGACAGGACAGGTCCCGAGGGTGTTAAATGACTAAGTCTATTGAGTTAGTCAACTAACAGTCCGGGACACGGTCCGGAAAGGCCCGGGTCCCGGGGGCGAGGAGGCGCGATGCGGCTTTCGACCAAGGGCGAATATGCCAGCCGGGCCATGCTGGAGCTCTCGCGGCGGTACGACGGCGGACCCGTCCACAGCCGGCAGATCTCCGAGGCACAAGAGATCCCGCCCCGCTTCCTCGAGCAGATCCTGCTTCTCCTGAAGCGGGCCGGCTACCTCAAGAGCCGCAAGGGCCAGAAGGGCGGCTACGTACTCGCAAAGCCTCCCGACAAGATCAACGTCGCCGAGGTCATCCGGGTCATGGACGGCCCGCTGGCCCCCATCGACTGCGTCAGCGTCATGGCCCACGAGCCCTGCCCCATGGAGGGCACCTGCGGCCTGCGCTGGCTGTGGAAGGACGTCCGCGACGCGGTGGCCGAGATCCTCGAGCGGACGACGTTCGCCGACCTCGTGCGCAAGAGCGCGCCCGCGGTCCCCGGCGCGGGCAAGAGGGGAGGCCGGCCATGACGCGCCGCGCCCCGACCTCCCTCGGTCTCGCCCTCCTCCTCGGCCTCGCGGCCGCGACGGCCGTCCCGGCCGCCCCCGGTCCACCCCAGAAGACAGCGCCCGCCGTCCGGGGCAGCCTGTCCCTCTCCGGCGCCTGGGCCCTCTATCCCTTGGCTATCCGCTGGCAGGAAGAGTACCAGAAGGTCCGCCCGGGCGTCTCGATCGACGTCCAGGCCGGCGGGGCGGGCAAGGGCATCGCCGACGCCCTGGCCGGCGTCGTCGACATCGGCATGGTCTCGCGCGAGATCAATCCGGCCGAGCTGTCGAAGGGCGCCGTCCCCCTGGCGGTGGCCAAGGACGCCGTCGTCGTCACCCTCAGCCGCAAGAACCCGTTCCTCGAAGAGATCCTCCGCCGCGGCCTGCGCAAGGAAGACCTGGCCGCCGTCTGGATCGGCCGGACGGTCACGACCTGGGAGGAGCTTCTGGGACGGAAGGGCCGGACGCCCCTGCACGTCTTCACCCGCTCGGACGCCTGCGGCGCCGCGGAGACCTGGGCCGCCTACCTCGGCGGCCACCAGGAGGACCTGGGCGGCGTCGGCGTCTACGGCGACCCGGGGCTGGCCGAGGCCGTCCGGCGCGATCCGCTGGCCGTCGGCTTCAACAACGTCAACTTCGCCTACGACGCCAAGACCCTGGTCCCCGTGGCCGGCCTGGCCGTCGGTCCCCTCGACCTCGACCGGAGCGGCGCCCTCGAACCGGCCGAACGGGTCTACGCGACCCGCGATGACCTGACCCGGGCCATCGCCGCCGGCGTCTACCCCTCGCCGCCCGCGCGCGATCTCTATTTCGTCGTCAAGGGCGCTCCCTCCCGGCCCCTGCTGGCCGATTTCCTCGAGTGGGTCCTCGTCGAGGGCCAGAGATACGTCGGCGAGATGGGCTACATCGCCGTCGGCCCGGACCGCATCGCCGCGGGCCTGGCCTCGGTCCGCGCGGGCGCGGGGAGAAAATGAGGACGGCCAAGGACGCCCTGGCCCGGCGGGCGACGGGCCTCGTGGCCGCCCTGCCGGGGCTCCTGGTCGTCGTCATCGTCATTGGGCTGTTCCTCAAGTCCCGGGCCATCCTCGGCGTCGCGCCGCTCTCGAAGCTGCTGTTCTCGCCCGCCTGGCACCCGGTCAAGGGCGAGTTCGGGCTCCTGGCCTTCATCGCCGGGACGGTCTGGGTGACCGTGACCGCGATGGTCCTGGCCGTGCCGGTCTCCATCCTGGCCGCGGTCTACCTGTCCGAATACGCCCCGCGCCGGGTCCGCGAGGCGGCCAAGCCCGTGGTCGACCTCCTGGCCGGGCTGCCCTCGGTCGTCTACGGCGTCTGGGGCGTCCTCCTCGTCGTGCCCTTCGTCTCCGGCGTCCTGGCCCCGCTGGCCGGCGTCTATTCGTCCGGTTACAGCATCCTGGCGGGGGGCATCGTCCTGGCCGTCATGTCCTTCCCGACCATCATCCACGTCACCCTCGAGGTCTTCACCGCGGTGCCCCGCTCCCTCCGGGACGCCTCCCTGTCGCTCGGGGCGACGAAGTGGGAGACGACCCGCCGGGTCGTCCTGCGCAAGGGCGCCCCGGGCATCCTGGCCGCCGCCGTCCTGGGCTTTTCGCGGGCCTTCGGCGAGACCATGGCCGTGCTCATGGTCGTCGGCAACGTCCCGGCCGTGCCCCGCTCCCTGTTCGATCCCGGCTACCCCCTGCCGGCCCTCATCGCCAACAACTACGGCGAGATGATGTCCGTGCCCCGCTACGACGCCGCCCTCATGACGGCCGCCCTCGTGCTCATGGTCATCGTCCTGGGCTTCAACGTCCTGGCCCGGGCCATCCTCGTCCGTGTCGAGCGGAGGGCGCGGTGAGCGCGGACGCCGGCCGCCGCCTGCGCCGCCGCAAGCGGGTCGACCGGGTCTGGCGCGTCCTGGCCGCGGCTTCGGCCGCCGCGGTCCTCCTGTCGCTCCTGGTCATCCTCGGGGCCATCCTTTGGAAGTCCCTGCCGGCGCTGAGCCTGTCCATGCTGACCCGGACGCCGCGCGGCGGCTTCTACCTGGGCCGGGAAGGCGGCATCCTCAACGCCGTGGCCGGCTCCCTCTCCCTCGGCCTCGGCGCGACCGCCCTGGCCTTCCTGCTCAGCCTGCCTCTGGCCCTCTATCTCAACGTCTACAAAGGAAGGTCGTCCAAGACGGCCGTCTGGACGCGCTTCTTCCTCGACGTCCTGTGGGGCGTGCCGTCCATCGTCTACGGCGCCTTCGGCTTCGTCGTCATGCTGGCCCTGGGCCTGCGGGCCTCGCTCCTGGCCGGCATCCTGACGGTGGCCCTGCTGGAGTTCCCGATCATGTGCCGGGCCATCGACGAGGTCATGCGCCTGGTGCCCCGCGAGCTCAAGGAGGCCTCGGCCTCGCTCGGCGCGACCCGCTTCGAGACGGCCCTGAAGGTCGTCGTCCGGCAGACCGCCCCGGGCATCCTGACCGGCGTCCTGCTGGCCTTCGGCCGGGGCATCGGCGACGCCGCCTCGGTCCTGTTCACGGCCGGCTTCACCGACCGCGTCCCGGCCTCGCTGGCCGACCCGGCCGCCACCCTGCCTTTGGCCATCTTCTTCCAGCTGGGCACGCCTTTCCCCGAGGTCCAGCAGCGGGCCTACGCCTCGGCCGCGGTCCTGACCCTGATCATCCTGCTCATCAGCCTGGCCGGCCGGGTCCTGAGCCGAAAGGCCGACCGCCATGTCGTCAAGTAAAGGACGGACGCCCATGAACGGAGAGCCTCCCCTCAGCATCCGCGGCCTCAGCGTCTGGTACGGCGGGCTCCAGGTCCTCAAGTCCGTCGATCTCGACATCCCGGCCCGCCGCGTCACGGTCATCATCGGTCCCTCCGGCTGCGGCAAGTCGACGCTCCTGCGCGCCCTCAACCGGCTGCTCGACACGGCCGACGGGGCCCGGGTCGCGGGCCGCGTCCTCGTCGACGGCGAGGACATCTACGGCCCCCGGGTCGAGGTCACCGCCGTCCGCAAGAAGATGGGGCTGCTGTCCCAGAGGCCCCAGGTCCTGCCCATGTCGATCTACGAGAACGTCGCCTACGGCCCGCGCCTGCACGGCCTGGCCGGCAAGGGCGACCTCGACCGCCGGGTCGAGCACTACCTCCGGCTGGCCGGGCTGTGGGACGAGGTCAAGGACCGCCTGCGCGAGCCGGCCTCGGGCCTGTCGGTCGGCCAGCAGCAGCGCCTCTGCCTGGCCCGGGGCCTGGCTGTCGAGCCGGAGATCATCCTCGGCGACGAGCCGACCTCGGCCCTCGACCCCCAGTCGAGCCAGAACGTCGAGCGCCGGCTGACGGAGCTCAAGCGCGACTACACCGTCGTCGTGGTCACCCACATCCTGCGCCAGGCCCGGCGCATCGCCGACCACATCGCCTTCCTCTACCTCGGCGAGCTCGTCGAACAGGGCCCCGCGGCCGAGGTCTTCGCCGCGCCCAAGGACCCGCGGACGAAGGCCTATCTGACCGGCGAGATCAGCTGACCCGGCCCGTTCGCCCGCCGGCCCGATCGGCCGCGGCGGGACGAACCCCTAACATTATTAAAGCAATATGGCTGAGTTATTGCTTTTTTGCTTGACAATGAGGTTTCGAGCCGCATAATATTCCTAATAACATGAAGTTTGACGAATATGATAAGGGGATCTTGAAGATCCTGTACGAAGACGGCAAGATCTCCAACTCCGCCCTGGCCCAGAAGATCAAGCTCTCCCCGCCGGCGACCCTGGAGCGGGTCCGGAAGCTCCGGTCGAACGGCATCATCCAGGGCCAAAAGGCGATCCTCGACAAGAAGAAGCTCGGCCGGGGCCTGACCTGCTTCCTCGCCCTGCAGGTCAAGCACCTCCACAGCCAGGAGGCCTATCAGCGCATCGAGGAGCGCCTCCAGCAGCTCGAGGAGATCGAAGAGATCTATTTCCTGACCGGGCGGATCGACTACCTCATCAAGGTCAACGTCCGGGACATCGATGAGTACCAGGAATTCTTCATGGCCAAGCTCTCGAAGGTCCAGATGATCGAGAGGGCCGAGACCTTCGTCGTCGTGTCCTCCGCCGTCAATCCGCGGTACGACCCCATCAACGTCGACCCGAAGGAGCCCGATCTCGAATGAGGGCCATCACCCCTATCGAGAGTCTTGACAAGACCTCTCCGGAGGTTCTACCCTTGGTCCTCCGGGGAGTGGTCCTTTCGCTCGTCGCCAGGACCGGCGCGGTCCCGAAACGGGCGCCCCGCAGACCCACCGATCGCTGAGGAGGACGATGACTCAGAGCCCACCGACACAAGAACAAGAGGCGCGGTGAACCGCGACGGTTCGCCAAGGACCCAACCCAGACTGGATATTCAGAGGAGGTACGAAGGACCGATGAAAAAAAGATTGTTCGTTTTCGTCCTCATCGCGTGTTTGTCGACGGCCGGGCTGGCCCTCGGGCAGATGACGCAGGAAGGGCGGATCGCCGGCCGGGTCGTCGACGGCCAGGGCGCCCCGCTCCCCGGCGTCTCGGTCAAGGCGGTCAGTCCCAAGCTCGTCGGGGCGGCCTCGACCGTGACCGACGCGGACGGCGTCTACCGGCTTATGGCCCTCCCCTCCGGGACCTACGAGATCACGTTCGCCCTCCAGGGCTTCAAGACCCTGGTCCGGCAGAACATCCTCCTCGAGCTGTCCCAAACGCTGGCCCTCAACGTGACCATGCAGGAGGCGACGATCGAGGAATCGGTCACCGTCGTCGGTGAATCGCCCCTCATCGACGTCAAGAGCACGGTCAAGGGCCAGACCATGACCAAGGAGACCTACCTGGCCCTGCCCCGCGGCCGGTCCTTCGATTCGCTCATCAGCACCATCCCCGGCGTCCAGAACGAGAGCATCACCGGCGGCATCTCGGTCGACGGCGCGTCGGGCGCCGAGAACATGTTCTACGTCGACGGCGCCGACATCACCGACTTCCACCTGGGCGTCAAGGGCCAGAACGTCGTCCTCGAGCTCCTGGACGAGGTCAAGGTCACGGCCTCGGGCTACAACGCCGAGTTCGGCGGCTCCATGGGCGGCGTCGTCAACGTCATCTCCCGGACCGGCGGCAACGAGTTCCACGGCGACCTCATGGGCTACTATGAGAACAACACCCGGCTCATGCGGGGCTACGCCCGGGACTACCTCCGCACCAATCCCGAGGACGACTACCTCTACGAGTACTGGAACAACGACACCCAGTACTTCCGCGACGGCCGCGACCGGGACAATTACGACCGCTTCGAGGGCATCTTCAGCCTCGGCGGCTACATCATCAAGGACAAGCTGTGGTTCTTCACCTCGGTCAACGTCGGCTACGACCGGACCGAGGCCGAGCGCGACTTCAACCTCCGCGAAGGTCCGTTCTCGACCTTCCGCGAGCGCAACTACGGCTACAACGGGTCCGTCAAGCTGACCGCCTCGCCGTTCGCCAACTTGCGTGTGTCGGCCAGCTTCCTCAACAACTTCACCAAGTACCGGGGCACCCTGCCCAGCATCACCGGCACCGACGACAGCGAGTACGAGTACAACCTCGAGGGCATGGACTACCCCAACTGGACGGCCGCCCTGACCGCCGACTACTCCCTCGGCAACAACGGCCTCCTGAGCTATCGCGCCGGCTGGCACCGGCAGAACGAGAACAACCAGCAGATCCTGCCGCCCGACGGCTCGACCTATTATTTCCCGTATTCCAACTCGATCTACGCCAGCGATCCCTTCTACGTCGCCAACCCGGACCTCGTCCATTCGGGCGGCTACGCCACGACCTGGAACTACTTCGAAACCCAGAAGTACATGACGGAGAAGGTCAGCAACAACCTCGACGCCACGTTCTATCTCAGCGCAGGCGGCGAGCACTCCTTCAAGGCCGGCGTCGGCTACGCCTACCTCCACGAGGACGTCCTCGACGCCTCGACCCATCCGCGCGTTTGGCTGTACTGGGGCCGGACCTACACCGGCTTGGGCTTCCCGGTCGGCCGCGGCGCCGCCGTCGACAGTCCCTACTACGGCCAGTACGGCTACTACTACGTCCGCGGCTCCTTCACCTCCCCCTACGGCGGCGTCTGGAACATCCACGCCAACAACTGGTCCGCCTACGTCCAGGACTCCTGGACGATCGGCGGCAAGCTGACCGTCAACTTCGGCCTGCGGACGGAGAACCAGTACATCCCGGCCATGACCGACGACACGTCTTACGTGGGCTATAACGCCAAGCCGGTCAACTTCGACTTCGGCCAGATGCTGGCCCCCCGCTTCGGCGTCGTCTACGACGTCTTCGGCGACTCCAGCCTCAAGATCTTCGGCAGCTTCGGCATCTACTACGACGTCATGAAGCTGTACATGGCCGAGCTAACCTTCGGCGGCTGGAAGCGGAAACAGGACTACTACTCCCTCAACGTCCTCGACTGGCGGCTCATCGCGGCCAGCGGCGACCTTGCCGACGCTGCTAGCCAGGGCGCCGGCGGCACCTACGCCGGCACCGTCGACTTCCTGCCCCCGTCGTTCGACCGGGTCGATCCCGACCTCAAGCCGACGGCCCAGCGGGAGATCTCCTTCGGCGCCGAGAAGAAGCTCATGGAGGACCTGTCCCTATCGGTCCGCCTCGTCCAGAAGCACCTCATCCGGACCATCGAGGACGTCGGCGTCTACGTCTGGGACGGCGAGACCCTCGAACAACAGTTCTACGTCACCAACCCCGGCTTCGGCGTTTCGCGGCCGGTCTCCGAGGGCGGCCTGTTCTCCGACGATTACTGGCGCTGCCCCAAGGCCACCCGCGAGTACTGGGGTGTCAACGTCTCCCTGGAGAAGAAGTTCAGCGACAACTGGCAGGGCGGCGTGAACTACACCTGGAGCCGGGTCACCGGCAGCTACACCGGCCTGGCCAGTTCCGACGAGGGCGGCCGGCTCGGCCCCAACGTCGAGCAGGACTACGATCGCTGGTTTATGGGCTACGACGCCCTGGGCAACGTCCTCGACGGGCCCCTGCCCCAGGACCGCACCCACTACTTCAAGGCCTACGGCTCCTACTACTTCCCGTTCGGCCTGACCGTCGGCGTGACCGCCTACGGCCGCAGCGGCCTGCCCCTGACGACCAAGCTCTACTACAACGGCAAGTACTTCTATCCCGAGGGCCGCGGCGATATGGGCCGGCTGCCGTTCACGTTCTGGGCCAACCTTTATCTCGACTACACGGTCAAGCTCGGCGCCAAGTACCGGGCCTCGATCAACTTCCAGGTCGACAACGTGACCAACACCAAGACCATCCAGAACCGGATCTCTGAATTCAACCTCGACGGCTATTCCGGGTACGACGACGAGATCCTCAGCGGCGACTTCGCCGTGAACTACCCGACCTACACGGCCGACGAGGGCGACACGCACCCCGCGTACAACTGGTGGTCGTCCCGTTTCGCTCCCTGGACGGCCCGGCTGGGCGTCAAGCTCTCCTTCTGACCGTTCCGCGCGTTCGTTAGCAGCGCACCGGAGCCCGCCCCCCGCGAGGGGGGCGGGCTCTTTTCTTGACTAATGCCGGGAATCCCTTATCCTGTAGGGGTCCCCATGAGCCGCAAGATCCCTCCCAAGAAAAGCCGCCGGCTGCCCCTCGTCCTCGGGGCGGTCGCCCTCCTGGCCGGTCTCGGGCTGGCCCTCCGCTTCCTCGTCCTGAAGCCCGCCCCGGGCGGTCCGGCCGTCGATGCCGCCGAACTCAACGTCCTCCTCATCACCCTCGACACGACCCGGGCCGACCGGCTGGGATCCTACGGCTACGCCCCGGCCCGCACGCCTCGCCTCGACGCCCTGGCTGCCGAGGGCGTCCGGTTCGCCCGGGCCTACGCGCCCGCGCCCCTGACCCTGCCCTCGCACTGCACCGTCCTGACCGGCCTCTATCCCGCGACGCACGGCGTCCGCAATAACGGCGGCGGCCTCGGGCCCCGCTTCCGGACCCTGGCCGAGGTCCTCAAGGCCAAGGGCTTCGCCACGGCCGCGTTCGTCTCGTCCTTCTCGGTCGACTCCCGCTTCGGCCTGAGCCGGGGCTTCGACGTCTACGAGGACACTTTCCGGGCCGACTCTCCCCTCAAGGGGGCCAACGCGGAGCGGCGGGCCGAGGAGACCTTCGCGAAGTTCTCGCGCTGGCTCGACGGCGCGGGCGCGAGCCGGTTCTTCGCCTGGGTCCACTACTACGACCCCCACCTGCCGTACGATCCGCCCTCTCCTTATAAGGAGGAGTTCGCCGGCCGGCCCTACGACGGCGAGGTCGCCTACATGGACCGCTACGTCGGCGCCGTTCTCGACGCTCTGGAGGCCAAGGGCCTCGCGGACCGCACCCTCGTCGTCGTCGCCGGGGACCACGGCGAGGGTTTCGGGGACAAGGTCGAGATGGGCCACGGCATCTTCCTCTACGAGGAGACCGTCCGGGTGCCCCTCATCGTCCGCCACCGCGGCCTGTTCCCCCGGCCTCGCGTCGTCGAGGACGCCGTCCGGCTCGTCGACATCGCCCCGACGGTGCTCGGCGCGCTCGGCCTGGCCCCCGAGGCCGCCGGCCTGCCGGGCCGCGACCTGGGGCCGAGGATGCGCGGCCGCGAGGGCGGCGATCTTGACGCCCTCGTCGAGACCTTCTACCCGCGCGAGAACTTCGGCTGGTCCGAGCTCGTCGCCCTGGTCTCGGGGCCCTGGAAATACATCCAGGCGCCGCGGCCCGAGCTCTACGACCTCGCCGGCGACCCCGGCGAGACGCGGGACCAGGCCGCCTCCTCCGGCGACCGGGCCGCGGACATGGCCCGCCGGCTCGAGCAGGCCCTCCTGGCCCTCGCGGCCGGCCCGTCGACGGGGGGAGCGGNNCTCCCGTCGACGGGCGGAGCGGCGGCCGCGGGCGGCGACGCCGCCGTCCGCGAGCGCCTGCGGTCACTCGGCTACGTCAACTTCGCGCCGGCCGGAGCGGCCGGGGCCCCGCCCGATCCCAAGGACAGGATCGGCCTGCTCGCGAAGCTCCAGAACGCCCAGCGCCTCGAGGCCGAGGAGAAGTTCGCCGAGGCCGAGGCGGCCTACCGCGAGGTCGTCCGGGACATCCCGGACTCGCCCGAGAGCTACGTCAACCTGGCCCTCGTCGAGGCCCGGCAGGGGGCCTTCGACCGGGCCCTGGCGACGCTCCGGGAGGGGCTGGCCCGCATCCCCGACTCCGACGTCCTGCTCGTCCGCCTCGGCCACACCTATCTCGTCTCGGGCAAGCCCCGCGAGGCCCTGGAGACCATGGAGAAGGTCCTCGTCCTCTATCCCGAGAGCCTCGACGCCCTGACGGTCGTGGCCGGCATCCTCGACGCCACCGGGCGGAAGCCCGAGGCCCGGGCTTATTACGAGCGGGCCCTTCGCGTCGAGCCGGAGAGCCGGCACCTGCGGATGAGCCTGGCGGCCAACCTGGCCACGACCGGATCGCTCGAGGATGCCGTCGGCGTCTACGAGGGCCTCATCCGGGACTTCCCGGACGAGCAGGCCTTCTACCAGTACGCCGGCATCGCCTCGTCCATGCGCGGCGACTTCGCCCGGGCCGTCTCGTTCCTGCGCCGGGCCGTCGAGATAGCCCCGACCCCGACGGGGGCCTTCAACCTGGCCGTGGCCTACCTGAAGAGCGGGGACACGGTCAACGCGGCGGCGGCCTTCCGGTCGTACCTGCGGATGTTCCCCAAGGACGACGCCCGCAACTTGGCTCTGGCCCGGGCCGAGCTCGAGCGCCTCGAGAAGACGCCGGGCGGCGCGCCGCGCTGACCGCGCTCAGTCCGCCCCGATCCGCCGCAGACCCTCCCGCAGCCGTCTCTCGGCGCGGAGGATGTCGGCCGGAGGGAGGGGCGCTCCGGCCATGCGGCCTGTTCGCAAATATCTGAAATAACGTCCGTTACGGCTGTGCCGGTAGGCCATCGTCAGATCCGGGTGGCCGAACAGCAGGGTCATCATCGTCGAGGCCATGCGGGTGAGCGGCGGCCGGTCGACGTGGCCGAGCCGAAAGGCGGCGACGACGCGGGCGCCGCGCCCGGGGACGGAATCGAGGGCGACGCGGCCGCCGCAGGCTTCGGCGGTGTGGGCGAGGAGCGGCAGGCCGAGCCCCGTCCGCTTCCTCCCCGTCGTGAAGAACGGGTCGAAGGCCCGGGCCCTCTCCGCCTCGGACATCCC
>MTKZ01006913.1_pt1 | contig 12563 bp, 9 predicted proteins | sample 1042781 | NCBI WGS metagenome assembly MTKZ01 (sample SAMN06212207, study PRJNA360539) | anaerobic digester metagenome | biome: Wastewater treatment plant; material: sludge; isolation source: anaerobic digester fed with sludge from wastewater treatment plant | place: Denmark: WWTP Viborg ...
TATCAAATTGAAGGATATCTACGATTATCTTGAAATGGCAACCGATTGTTGCGAAGATGTTGCCGATGTTCTTTCTGATATCGCGATCAGGCATTCATCAGCGTAAGAATCGATACTCTTTTTTCCCACGCAGAAATGATACTTGCTTGTAACGGGCATCACGGATGAAATTCCCTTTCAATCCAATTGATTATTTCATCCCCCACCTTGCGAAATTCTTTCCTGACCTCTTCCGTTGAACCTGAAGATTATGAGGGATCGGAGAAACTCCGGTGAATTAAACGCGTTGCTCCCGGGAAAAAGGGGCAGGATCCTTGTGCCGGATCGCACACGGTGACTACGATGTCAAACGATTCTCCTAAAAACGTATTAAGCGTCTTTGACTGTTGCCCGGATATGTCAATGGCAACTTCCTCCCTAACCTCGATTGCTATTGGATGAACTCTTGTTTTTTGCATCCCGGCACTGAACGCTTCGAACCGCGGTCCCCGAGGCGGGTATTCATGTAGCCTTCAGCAATCTGTGAACGTATCGAATTATGAACACAGATGAAGAGGACTCGCTGCTTTAGCATCATCATCACGTTCAATCCCTCATGCTTTCTTAATTTAAGGCGATATTTAAAAAGGACTGCTCCTTACTCTCACTTGATCTCGATCCGGTTACCGGTCATGGCGTAATGAACATTTTCAGCCATTTTACAGGCATGATCTGCGCACCGTTCCAGGTACCGGGCTGCCATGATATATGAGGTGTACCGGGTGATAGTCTTTGGATTCTCCATCATTATCGTCAGAGTCTGCCGGAACATTGAATGCCACAGGTCGTCGATCACATCATCACGTGAGGATAAATCTTCAATTAAAGCCAGATTCTCCTTTTCAAAGGCAGTCGCTACGTCATCAATCATGGTGGTAACCAGGGAGGCCATATGAGGGAGGGGAGGAGGATGAGGGGAAATCGGCTCATCCTGGATATGCCGTGTCATACTTGCAATATCTTTCCCGTATCTCCCGATACGTTCGGCTCCCGCAATGATCTTCAGGATACACACAATTACCCGCATATCCTTGGCCATGGGCTGGTACAAGGCAATCAGCTGATAAGCACGGTCCTCGAGGCTGATGGTGCGATCCCGGAGCTCTCTCTTCCGGGATTTTACTTCTGTGGCATGTGGAATATCCTCAAGGATTAATGCTTGCACGGCGTCAGCCAGCATAATCCGCGCGAACCGTGCCATTTCGATTGAATCATGCTTCAACTGATCGAGTTCTGCATGGAATTTTTCCGACATGGTCACTCCTATCCGAATCGTCCGGTGATATAATTCTCGGTGAGATCTTCTTCGGGGTGTTCAAATATCTGTGTGGTTGTTCCACATTCGATAAGTTTGCCCAGATACATAAATCCGGTATCATCGCTGACCCTCGCTGCCTGTTGCATGTTATGGGTGACAATGATCACCGTGTACTGCTGCTTCAGTTTCTCAATCAGGTTCTCGATCTTGGCAGTTGCGATCGGGTCAAGTGCCGAACATGGCTCATCCATCAGGATGACCTCCGGGTCAACCGCCAAGGTTCGGGCGATGCAGAGGCGCTGCTGCTGTCCCCCGGAAAGACCAAGGGCAGAATTGTTCAGCCGGTCCCGTACCTCCTCCCAAAGAGCTGCATCTTTCAGGCTCTTCTCAACGATCCGGTCGAGTTCCTTCTTGTTGTTAATCCCATGGACCCGTGGTCCATAGGCAATATTCTCATAAACACTCTTCGGGAAGGGATTGGGTTTCTGGAACACCATGCCGATCCTTTTCCTCAAGAGCACGACATCGTTCCCATTCGCGTAGATGTTTTCCCCGTCAAAGGTAACTTCACCCTTAATTTTCGTATGATCGATGAGATCGTTCAACCGATTGAAACACCGGAGGAGTGTGGATTTTCCGCATCCTGACGGCCCTATCAGCGCAGTCACCTTGTTCCGCCGGATTTTCATGCTGACCTCTTTCAGGATATGGGCATCACCAAACCAGAGATTGAGATTACGCGCTTCGATAACTGGATTGGAGGCATCGGATACTGAAGGGATTTCTGGGTTTCCTGTTTTGATTCCTGAATTTTCAATGAACGCGAGATGCAAGGGGATCACCATCTGATGGATTTCTGGAAACGGGTGCGGAGCAGGACTGCAGCCCCATAGAACAGGGTTACAATGACCAGCAACACAAGGGCTGTTCCATAGGCATATTGCTTTGCGCCAGGGATGCTTGTGGAGAGGATGTAAAGGTAATAGGGGAGGGCCATGACCGGTTCGAATATCGAGCTCGGGAGAAAACGGGTGGAGAATACCACCGCGGTGAACAGGATAGGGGCAGTCTCACCAGCGGCACGACCAATTGAGAGGATGGTTCCTGTGATGATACCAGGGACGGCTGCTGGAAGGACCACTTTCCGGATAGTCTGCCATTTCGAAGCCCCGAGCGCCAGGCTGCCTTCGCGCACTGCATTCGGAATACTCTTCAGGGCCTCCTCGCTGGTCCGTATGATGGTCGGGAGGATCATGAGGGCGAGAACGATCCAGCCGGTCAGGAGCGACACCCCTAACCCTACAAAAATGACAAGAAATGCGAATCCAAAGAGACCAAATACGATCGAAGGAGTGCCGTTCAGGAGATCTACCCCCGTCCGGATAGTTTTGGTTACCAGGCCTTCCCTGGTATACTCGGAAAGATAAATCGTCGCCCCGATACCAATCGGCAGAGCGATCATGATTGCCCCGATTACCAGGTAGATGGTCCCGACAATCGCTGGGAAAATTCCGCCAGCCCTGCCGAGGTTGGATGGATACCCGAAAATGAATTCCCATGAGATCACAGGGAGTCCTTTTACAATGATATCGAGAAGGATGATGGTAAGTACGGCTAGAACGATACCTACCGCCGCGAACATGCACGAATAGGCTATTTTCTGGGTACTCTTTGGGGAAATCCTCTTCCATAGGAGGGATAGTGTAATCACCACAACAAGCAGCACCAGGCAGGGGAGAATTCCGGCAGCAACCGCAACCAGCAACAGAACCATACCAAGGAAACCATACCGCAAGAAACGGCGGATTTGAACACTTGTGTCTTGAGAAACCAATCGTTTTATTTCGGCACTTCCGGTCTGAGCATGCCGAATACGATTGAGAATGAAGGTCGCTGATAAATTGATGAGAAGGGTGATGATCAGCAGCACAACGGCAATCGCAAAGAGCGCATTGTAATGAAGACTCCCTATTGGGACTTCGCCGGTCTCGATACCAAGGGTTGCGGTCAGGGTGCGGATGGGAGATAATACGTTCCAGATAGGTTCAGGCACGACTGCTGCATTCCCGGTCACCATCAGAACCGCCATGGTCTCACCGATAGCCCTGCCGATCCCGAGGATGATCGCCGCGGTGATACCTGAAAGAGCCGCGGGGATGATCACCTTGCTGATCGTCTGCCAGCCAGTGGCACCTATAGCGAGTGAGCCTTCTTTAAATTCACGGGGCACCGAATTGATCGCATCCTCAGAGACGCTGACAATCGTGGGAAGTGCCATAATTCCGAGAAGGATTGATCCCGCAAGCCAGGTCTCTCCCGTCGGGACATCGAAGGAGACACGGATCCAGTTGGTAAGTACCACAAGCCCAAAGAAACCATATACGACGGAAGGGATGCCTGCAAGCAGTTCAACGGCGGGTTTGATAATGGTCCGGAGACGGGGACCAGCGAGTTCAGAAATGAAGATGGCGCTTGCAATCCCGAGCGGGACCGCGAGAACCATGGCGCCGATCATCACAAGGATAGTTCCAACAATCAGTGAGAGAATCCCATAACTTGGTGGGCTGCCAGTGGGGTTCCAGTCCAGGCCGAATAGGAAATCCTGGAGCCCAATCTGGACAAATGCCGGATATCCATTGTAGAAAAGGTAGCCAAGAATGAAACATACCGTGAGCACTGCGAATATGGCACAGATAAACCAGAGCGACCCAATTGCCTGCTCCTGGATTCTCCGGATTGCAGGAGTGGCCATTCGGTTCCTGATATCTGGCAAGGCCATATGCATCACACCGATGACTGTATATAGGACGTTCGGTTTAAAAACCGATAGGAGCCTGCACTTTTTTCTTCAGAGCATAATGAGGTTCCCTGATGATCTTCTCCCACCATCATGCAGATTTCTCCTGGGACGAGGGGATATTACCGAAGGTATGTTCCAGAATTCGTTTAAGATTCTCCCGTAATTCCCTGAAATCGGCAAGAGCCTCTATTTCATCAAGATACAAATCGGACGGGCTTTGTACCGGGCATACAAGGATAGTCTCTCCGGATGGCATCCTGCGCCCGAGGATATCGGGTAACTCGTTGCTGAATGATATCACATAATCGAAGTGTGTCGTACGAAAATCCCGCACTGATTTTGCTTGTTGACTGCTGATGTCAATCCCGATCTCCCGCATCGTCTTGATGGCAAGGGGATGAAGTCCTGCGGGGGCAATACCTGCAGAAAACACCTCGAAGCGATCGGGACAGAGTGATCGCATGAGTCCTTCGGCTATCTGAGAGCGGACAGAGTTGTAGGTGCAGAGGAAGAGGACGCTCGGTTTTTCTGCCCCCGTTTTTTTCGAGCGTTTCGACATTGGCGTCCTCAGATTTCCTTTTCCGAACCAATACACCATCGATACCCGCCTATCCAGATTGTCAGGATTAAATAATCAAAAAGTGTGGGAAGGAGTTATTTCACCGGCACAAATCCTTCTTCTGATAGGATACGCTGTCCCTCCGGGGAGAGGAGGTAGTCAAGGTACATTTTGGCGAGGCCGGTAGACTGGCCGTTGGTAATCATGTAGAGCGACCGGGAGAGGGGGTATGAGCCACTGAGTACATTCGCTATTGTTGGATCAACCAACGCTCCGTTGGTATCGACCTTCACCGCCTTAACGGAATTGTCGATGAACCCAAGACCGACATATCCAATCGCTCCCGGCGTCTGGGCAATCGTCTGCTGCACGGCACCATTCGAGTTCTTTTCGAGTTGGATACTGGTGTAGTTCCCCTTATTCATCACCTTCTCAGAGAAGAACTCTCTGGTTCCTGAAGCACTGTCCCTGCCTACAACGACAATCGCCAGATCAGGGCCGCCAACCTGGTTCCAGTTTGTATAATTACCAGCATAAATATCCTTGATTTGGGTCGTGGTGAGGCTGGTAATGGTGTTTGACGGGTGGAGAATAAGCGCAACTCCGTCTTTCCCAATCGTGGTGATCACCAGGTTCGGATATTTTTTCAGTTCATCTGACTTGACATCACGTGACGACATCCCGATATCGGCAGTTTTCTCCCCTGCTGCCTGGACCCCGACACTGGAGCCTCCTCCAGTGACCTGGATATCGGCATCGGAGTGGGTTCCCATATATGCATCAGCAGCCAGCTGGGCGATAGGAAGGATCGTTGTTGAGCCCGTCACTTTTATCGATGTTCGTTCCTGTGAGGAGGACGATGTTGGCTCGTTTCCCACACACCCGGTCGCGACAAGTGCCAGAACAAGAATTCCTGCGAGTGCGAGAGTGATACATCCAGTTTGTCTCTTTTTCAGAACCATGGTGGTCTGAATACAAAACGGATTTAAATGAATATATAACATTTCGACATAGAATATAGTCTTCTATATATCAATCGGATAGATATAGAGAATCAACGCCTCGCGGACCTGAAGTGAGGTATGTTTACACAATCCTGGTACTAAAACACCTAAGAAAGATTCGGCTATCTGAAATTAACACCTGCTGGGAACAGGGATGATTAGCAATTACCTCTTATTCCATGAAGATCATAGAGTCAGCCTGCTACGTGTTGAGAATTGATTCTTTTCCACCAGGTCGTCTCTCCATTGATATTACTGATGAAGCCTGGGCGGGACATACAATAAGGCTCTTGAAGGGAATTTCATCGGGATATAATATTTAATTGTGGATGTTTAAATGGGTAACAGTATAAATGGGGTGTCATAAAATGAGGGGGACGGTGTATATCACTCCCAGAATCATCGGGAGATGGACCTGTATTCTCTTCCTGGTACTGGCTGTCTTGGCAGTACCAGTTACTGCCGCAGGACCAGGAACGATGCTGACCGCAGGTCCGGGCCGGGAGTATGAAACCATCCAGGCTGCCGTTGATGCCGCAAGTCCGGGAAGCAGGATCCTTGTGTATCCCGGTACGTATCCCGAAGCGGTGTCAGTGATAAAAAATAATCTTTATATCATGGCTACTGGCGAAGATGTGGTAGTAGAGCCCCCGAATACGGCGGGCTTTCAGGTCCTTGCCGATCACGTCACCATTCAAGGGTTTACCATTGTAGGCGGGAAAGAGTGCGCCCCGGGCATCAAGTTCGAAGGAAGCTTCAACACCTTTGCGGACAACACCATCTTTTTTACCGACACCTGCATCGGGGTCAATGCGATTGTGTGCAGGGACTCTGATGGTGGATCGAACTTCAACATCGTTGAAGGCAATACCATCGAGCAGGCTGACCTTGGGATTATCTTTGTCTCCGGGGCTCCTGGTGCCATCAACCGGGGTAATGTCATCCGTGATAACACGTTCGTTGGTATCAGCCAGAACCCGATAATGATAACAAATGGCAGAGGTTTCCTGGTGTCCGGAAATCGTATTGATGAGGCCCCGTATGGTACCTGTATTGCCATTGGCACGGAGAGCGAGAACCTGGTAATCCAGGGTCACCATACGATTGTCGGGAATACGATTGGTCAATGCGGGCACAATGGCATCTCTTTGTGTGCTGCACCAGAAACAGCCCTCACCCACAACATTGTCACTAAAAACACGATACAGAATTGTGGGGGAGACTGTCTTGCCCTGGAAGCCGGCAAAGGCGCTACCCTGACAAACAACCAGGTGATTTCTAACAGCGTCAGTTTTTCTATGTTCGGCAGCGGGATCCTCCTGGAAGGGGATCAGGAAGCGGTCGTCAGGGACAACCTGATCCTCGGTAACATAGTGTTCAACAATCATCTGAACGGTATCTCCCTCATGGCCGGTACAGAACGGAACCGGATCATGAACAACGAAGTGCAGACCAATGACGGGGTCGGCATTGCAATTGCTGGAGATGATAACGTAATCACAGGGAACTCTGCCCATGACAACACAATGGACGTTGCAGACCTGGGCGAGGGGAACCGGTGGCACAATAACGAATACACCCCGATGGTGGGCTGGGCTACCGGTTGGGATGAGAACGATGCAGCAGCCATCATCCACACCGTCGATGGCGGGCGGACCTGGCAGGCGCAGGGCGACTTATCTGCCTGGACAGGTGTTCATGGCAACGACGTCAGCGCAGTTGACGACCAGACGGCATGGGTTGCATTGGGCTCCGACAACAGGAGCGATACACGAGGTGCCATCATGCATACCACTGATGGAGGTGCTACCTGGGTTGCACAGACCATTCCGGATGGCCTTGCGGGGGGTATCAAGGGGGTGAAGGGTCTCAGCCGCAGCGAAGCCTGGGCCGTTTCATTGGGGGGGAGAGTCCTTCATACTACGAACGGTGGCACTACATGGACCATTGTCCCCCATCCAACCGTGCCCATGTCCGAAGTTAATCGCATTGATGCCATCGGTGATGGAGAGGTATGGATTGCCGACACCACCAAATCAGGTGATGAACGGTATGTCATCCACACCACCGACAATGGCGAAACCTGGCGACAGGAACCCCTTCCCGATGTTATGCCCGATGCCCAAACCTTTATAGTCAGTGCCTACAGCACCCAGGCAGTCTGGAGCGTTGTCAGACCCTATACGGATATCTACCGGACCGTTGATGGGGGCAATCAGTGGCTCAAAGTCGCCCAAAATGTTGGGGGGGCAAATGATTTTGACGATATCTGTGCTGCCAGTGAGGAAACAGTCTGGGTAGTGCTGAATGAAATGCTTACGGGGAACATTTTCAAGGTCCAGGTTGCCGAGGATGGCAGTGTTGATGTTCAGTCATTCCGCCCTTCGTCATTCTATTCGTTTGAAGGTATCACCTGCATGGACGATCGCATCGCCTGGGTTGCAGGGCTTCAATTCATAGATAGATTTCCTGATTTGCCGCTGGGCGTCATCATGTACACCATAGACGGCGGTGAGCACTGGTATAGCGGGACCGGGCCTTCGAATATAAAATACTGGAAGGTATCCTTTGTTGGGGCGGGGAGGTGATCGGTTTAATCGTCTCTTCACCCATTAATGGTGCTAATATGGATATTTCGAATTAAGATTACGCTGGCTGGTATGAAAAACATCCCCGTGAGGATTCTGGATGTCTGTACTATCTCATTCTTGATCTCCTCGAGATAATTTTTCCATAATTCTTCTCAAGTATCATAATACGGTATGAATGGATTCATGATACAGTCTCGGCGCAAAAGCGCGGTAATTATGTGCCTTGAGAGCAGAAACGGTTCCATCCCAATATCTGCCGCCCAGATGGCCGTCTTCGGTATGGATGGGATCTCCGACGGTAAGTTTGTTCCAGGTTTCTGTCGACATATTGTGACCGTGAACAAGAACGAAGGTTGCCATAGTATTCATCCACATTGCTATACTGCCAGTTTATCCATTATTATTTTCCGGATCATTCCCATTTTTGTGGGGTCGCGATCAGGAACGATACGTGAGCAGATGAAAAAAAGAAATGGGCACCTTCTATCCTCCAAGGGATATCCGATAGTTCAGGTATTTCCCCGTCTTTCTTCTCTTTTCCGTGCCTCATTTATCTCATCGCGTTTCTTTGACGCTTCCTCAAAGAGTCTCTCGAGGGCTTTTAAGTTCTTATAAAATTCTTCCATATTCGTTTCCTTTCCTGCAACGCCTGGTGGTTTATAGGGTATTTCTCCGACAGCGGAAAAATCGTCCTCCGAGATCACGGCACAAAATTTTCTCCCAATTTCTGGCTCGATGATTTTGTCCATCGGGTTCTCTCCCCGGTAAGTAACATCGATATCAAGCGCGTCCTTGAGCTGTTCAAGCGTAGTTGTGGCAAAACCCAGGACTACGATCTCCCTCGGATCGAACACATTGATCAGAGTAACCATCTTGTTGCTTCCCCCTTTCTCCTTTCCCTCGACGCCGAAGCCGGTGGTATGGTACCAAGCCTTGCGGAAATCATCATAACTCTTGCCTTCTTTCAACCTCCGGGTTAGGATCGCGACAGTAGTTATGAACTGGTTGTTTTCATCTTTCATAAAATTCCAGTATAAACAAGTGATATTTTAATTTGTCTATAATCCTGCGAAGAAATCACGGGCGTCTCATGCAATATAATCCAGGAAAAGAGATCAGGGAGACGGTACGAGCGAAACGAAGTGGAGACGAGCACGGTCGACAGGCTTGGATTCTGTGAACCGATAAACCCGCGAGGCGGAGGCCGCCATCGAACACAGTGAGGGCGTCGCCGGAGCGGAGCGATACCAGGGCCCCGGTCAACCTGTCGCGGCCGAGCCCTCGCCGCGAGCGAAGCGAGCAGTGAGAGACGCCCTGAAATCCCCTTGTTTTCTCTTCAAAGGCAAAATACGGGAGAAAAAAGCAAGGGCATGCTGCGGGTGGGATCCGAACCCACGATCTCCAGATGTCTCAGATGACGGCGCCTCGAATTGCACATTACCCTATGAGTCTGGCGCCCTAACCAGCTAGGCCACCGCAGCGCACAAAAGTGCATAATAAAAACGATACAAATCCTATTAAAGGTTCTCCTGTGCTTGCTCAAGGTTTATTTTATCGTCGGGTTTTTCAGTTCCAGAACCGGTACAATTGTGAATTGAAAAAGCTGGAGAAAACGAAAAAAAGAGAGATAACTCCTGGACAGTCACTCACGCCTTTTTCCTGTTCTGGAGATATACATTGACTGCACCGGTTATCGCCGCAATCTCCTTTCCCTGGCGGAGGGAGGCAGCAAGCGTCTGCATTCTCTTTTCCTCCTCGCGTACATAACGGGGGAGTGTTTTCATGATATGTTCTTCCTGGAGGAAATGAGTATGGGTATCACCATTGATGAAATGCTGGTTATGCATCACTGCATGATGGAGGGGCAGGGTGGTCTTGACCCCGATGATAACATACTCATAAATAGCCCGCCTCATCCGGTCAATCGCTTCCGCCCGGTTCATACCCCAGGCACAGAGCTTTGCAATCATCGAATCATAATTGGTTGGGATGGTGTATCCCATGTGTATCCCTGAATCGACCCGCATCCCCGGCCCGCCGGGTGAACGGTAGCGAAGGATCTTTCCCGGGTCGGCTGCAAAATTGTTGAGCGGGTCTTCTGCGTTGATTCGGCATTCAATCGCATGTCCCCGGATGCTGATGTCTGCCTGGTCATACGATAGGGTTTCTCCAGCGGCTACCGCAAGCTGTGCTTTGACAATGTCAATACCGGTGATGAGCTCGGTGACGGTATGTTCTACCTGAAGACGCGTGTTCATCTCCATGAAGTAATAATTCCCTTCGGAGTAGAGGAACTCAACTGTTCCCGCGTTCCAGTAATCGGAGGCGTTTGCCACTGCTATTGCGGATTCTGACATTCGCTTCCGGAGTTCGCTCGTCATGATCGGACAGGGAGCCTCCTCGACAAGTTTCTGGTGACGCCGCTGGATTGAGCATTCACGGTCATAGAGGTGGACCACATTCCCGTGCTCGTCTGCGAGCACCTGGAACTCGATATGTCGCGGCTTGACAAGGTATTTTTCAATAAATACCGTCGCATCACCAAATGCAGATTCGGCCATGCGCATTCCCGCGCTGATCGCATCCTCGAGGCTTGTTTCATCGTTGACTATCTGCATCCCTATTCCGCCGCCACCAGCACTTGCCTTCACGATGACAGGGTAGCCGATCTCTTCAGCGATCTTCCGTGCTTCATCCGGCTCCTTCACCCCACCAGGGGTACCCGGTACAACCGGAACTCCCGCTTCCCGCATCATCTGTTTGCTCTCGATCTTGGATCCCATTGCCCTGATCGTCCGCCAGGAAGGCCCTATAAACGTGATCCCTTCATCGGTGCATCGTTCTGCAAAATGGTAATTCTCGGCAAGGAATCCGTATCCCGGATGGATCGCTTCACTCCCGGATTTTTTTGCGATATCAACAATCCGCTCGATATTCAGGTAACTCTTGGAGGGCGGGGCCTCCCCCACGAGAAATGCCTCATCCGCATATTTGACATGAAGGGCATCCTTATCAGCATTTGAGTAGATGGCCACTGTTTCGATATTCAGTTCCCTGCAAGCCCGCATCACCCTGATTGCAATCTCTCCACGGTTTGCAATGAGAACCTTTTCGAAGTATTTCATTCCACCACCAGGAGCACATCCCCGCTCTGCACCACATCCCCTGCATTCACAAAAATATCAGAGACTCTGCCGTCAGTCGGAGAATGGATCGGATTCTCCATCTTCATTGCCTCAAGGACGACAAGCAGATCTCCTTTTTTCACCTCAGATCCCCGGCTTACTGCGACTTCAAGTACCATCCCCTGCATATTCGATTTTATCCCGCCCTGAATATCTCCCCTGGGTATTTTCTGAGCAGGAGCTGCTGATGAGGTTACCGCGCTGCCACCGACAGAGAGAATGCGGACGTTGAAAACCTCGCCATCCACTTCCACCTCCATTGCATGAGGTATGTCAGCTGGTGAGGACTGCCTCTGATTTTTCACAGGGAGTTCCTCCGGTTTCCGCTCACCTTTCAGGAATGAAGGGGCGATTGCAGGATAGAGGATATAGGTAAGGACATCCTCATCCCCTTTCTTTACGAGCCCATCTGCGATTGCCTGCTCCTTCATTTTTTCGAATACCGGTTCCAGAAGATCAGCGGGCCGGACCGTAATAACCGGTTCATCTCCGATAATGAGTTTTCTGACCTCATCGCTGATAGGAGCGGGGGGTTTTCCGTAGAGCCCACGGACATAGTCCTTCACCTCGTTCGTCACATTCCGGTACCGGTCACCTCCGAGGAGCACATTCAGTACTGCCTGGGTTCCAACTATCTGCGAGGTGGGGGTCACCAGGGGAGGATAGCCAAGATCTGCTCTGACCCGAGGGACTTCAGCGAAAACATCATCCAGCTTGTCGAGAGCATCCTGCTCTCTCAGTTGCGAGACGAGATTTGATATCATGCCGCCTGGTAACTGGTAGAGCAGGACATTACTATCGACCCGCTCTGAGATTGGATCCAGTATCCCCCCGTATTTTTCCCTCATTTTGCTGCAGATATCCCTGACGTCGAGCAGCAGATGAAGATCAAGTCCTGGATCCCGGGAGGTCCCTTTGAGTGATGCCACGACACTTTCAGTCGGAGGTTGGGAGGTCCCAAGCGCGAAGGGGGACATCGCGGTATCAACAATATCCACCCCGGCTTCGATTGCCGCCTGGTAACTCATCGAAGCAATGCCGCTTGTGGAATGGCTGTGAAGATCGACCGGGATATCTATCTCATCCTTGATCCCGGTGATAAGATCCCTTGCCGCATGGGGCATGAT
>MTKZ01015512.1_pt1 | contig 12563 bp, 8 predicted proteins | sample 1042781 | NCBI WGS metagenome assembly MTKZ01 (sample SAMN06212207, study PRJNA360539) | anaerobic digester metagenome | biome: Wastewater treatment plant; material: sludge; isolation source: anaerobic digester fed with sludge from wastewater treatment plant | place: Denmark: WWTP Viborg ...
GAGAGGGGGTGATGAGGAGAGGGGGCGATGAGGAGATATCTACGTATTATAATATGTATTAAAATACGTATTAAAATACGTAGATGATGGAGAGGTTGGAGACAGAGAGCGGAGATTAATACAAGGCCGGATTGTGTTTGGTTGCCTGATGAAAAATAAGAAATAATATGAAAACGAAAGCAGTAAGGATTTACGGTAAAAAAGATCTCAGGCTGGAAGAATTCGAATTGCCAGCCTTAAAGGACGATGAGATACTGGCTCAGGTCATTTCAGACAGCATCTGCATGTCCTCGCATAAAGCTGCACTGCAGGGAGCTGAACATAAACGCGTTCCGGATGACATCCACATAAATCCGACAATGATAGGTCATGAATTTGCAGGGATAATCCTTGAAGTAGGAAAAAAGTGGCAGAATAAATTCTCAAAAGGGCAGAAATTTTCAATTCAGCCAGCCATGAGCCATACAGGCACGCTTAATGCACCGGGTTATTCTTTCCGGTATATAGGTGGTGATGCGACTCACATCATCATCCCGGATATTATTATGGAAGCTGACTGTCTTCTTTCTTATGACGGTGAAGCATTCTTCCCTGCCTCCCTTTCGGAGCCGATGTCATGTATTGTCGGGGCCTTTCATGCAAGCTACCATGTGCCCCCTGGTACCTATAATCATGAAATGGGCATCAGGAAAGGCGGGAAGATGGCTATCCTTGCCGGTGTTGGCCCGATGGGGCTTGGTGCAATCGACTATGCTCTTCACCAGGAAAGAAAGCCATCGCTGCTCGTAGTAACCGATATAGATGATTCCCGTCTGGCCAGAGCCGCCTGTCTGTTCACTCCCGAACATGCCAGGGAACAGGGAGTAAAACTTATATATGTAAATACTGCAAAAACAGAAAATCCTGCCGGTCATCTCAGGGATCTTTCAGAGGGTACAGGCTTTGATGATGTAATAGTATTTGCGCCCGTCAGACAGGTAGTTGAACAGGGAGATGCAATACTTGGTTTTGACGGTTGCCTTAACTTCTTTGCAGGACCTACCAATCCTGATTTTAAGGCTGAATTCAATTTTTACAATGTTCATTATGCCTTCACACATATAGTCGGGACTTCAGGAGGTAATACCGACGATATGCGCGAATCACTGAAACTGATGGGCGAAGGCAAGATAAATCCTGCCGTCATGATAACACATATCGGCGGGCTTGATGCTGTCATTGACACAACACTAAATCTGCCCTCAATACCGGGAGGTAAAAAACTGATCTATACTAATATTTCAATGCCTCTTGTATCTCTTTACAAACTGGGAGAGAAAGGAGAACAGGAAAATAATAATTTATATAAGGAATTGCACAGGATCGTTTCAGGTAACGATTTCATCTGGTCACATGAAGCAGAAAAATACCTTCTTGCAAATGCCAAACCTGTATAACCGCAAAGAACGCTGAGAATGCACAGAGTACGCAAAGCCAGCAATCTGAATTATAGCCCTTTGCGCCCTTTGCGTAACACTTTGCGCTCTCTGCGGTTAATATATTATTTTATTTCAGATAAATACCTGTCGGCAAAATCATCTGAGATATAATTCTCATAACTCATACATACATCTGAAGCAAAGCTGACACCGGTCGAGACGATCCTCTCCCACTTCTCCTTTCCCATTTTATCTAGCTCATCCCTTGTGATACCATTTTTATATATCGCTGCTATCATTCCCGCATTGAAGTTATCTCCGGCACCTATAGTACTGACCGGAGTTATTTTCTTTACCGGGAAACTGCCTGTAAAAGAGGGTGTCCTTACATAAACTCCATCTGAACTGGCTGTATATACCATACAGTCACAATATTTCCTGACAACTTCCCAGGCGGTGTCAGGAGAACCAGTCCCGAAAATATTTTTAAAATCCTCATCAGATCCTCTGATTATTACTGCCATCTTCATATTCTCGACTATAAGCGGTCTCAGTTCATCAAGCTCAGATGCATGAGCTTTCCTGAAATTGGGATCATATAAAACGATCCCTCCTTTTTCTTTAGCCTGGCTTATGAATTGAACAAACCTGGAACGGATTTCACGGGTGATCGCATAAATTGACCCGCATAAAATAATATCATTGGCATTTATTAAAGGGAAAGCCATCTCCAGCCTGCGTTCAGGATAATTTTTATAAAAGGTATAACTTGCATCATTCTTTTCATTCAGCATTGCTATTGCCAGGGCTGTATTTCCATCCGTGTACCGGTCGACAAATCCGGTACTCACCCCGTTCTCCTTAAGGAATGTATCTATCAGATTACCAATATCATCCCCGGCATATTCACTTATCAGTGATACAGGCATTCCGATACGGCCCAGCGATACTGTACTGTTCAGCATTGCACCACCCGGTTTTCCGGCCTGTGGCTGTCCGTCTTTGAAAATTATATCATACAGTGTCTCCCCTATTGCATAAATCTGTCTCATGTTATGGTTTTTCAATTCAAAGAATAAGATCATTATATTTGTTCCGACTAATATAAAAATTATTTGGATGAAGGCAATGATGCTTACCGGAATAAGAGAGATGAAAATGATGAATGTTCCTGATCCTTTAATTGCCAGGCCGGACGAGGTTAAGATAAAAATGGTTGCACTGGGGATTTGCGGATCTGACATTCATTATTATACACAGGGCAGGATCGGTTCGCAGGAAGTAAAGTTTCCTTTTACTGTGGGGCATGAAGGAGCCGGAATTGTGGCAGAAACAGGTACCGGGGTAAAAACTGTTAAGCCTGGTGACATGGTCGCCATAGAACCTTCGCTTCCCTGCGGGCAATGCGACCAGTGTCTCTCAGGAAGATCACACACCTGCCGCAGGATAAGATTCCTTGGTTGTCCGGGTCAGGCTGAAGGAGCCTTATCAGAATATATTGTCATGCCTGAGGAAAATTGCCTTCCTCTACCCGGAAATCTGAATGCCGATCACGGATCAATATCTGAACCTTTGGCAATCGGAATATATTCCGTAAAAAAATCCGGGGGTGTAAAAGGATTAAAAGTGGGGATACTTGGTTTCGGACCGATTGGAATGAGTGTGATGCTTGCAGCCAGAGCAGACGGAGCAGAAAAGATTTATGTAACTGACAAGATCAGTGAACGTCTTGCAATTGCGGTAAAGGAGAAGGCAGATTATACCGGTAATCCGCTGACTGAAAATATTGTCGGGAAAATAAGGGATCATGAACCTCTGGGTTTGGATGTTGTTTTTGAATGCTGTGGTCAGCAGGAAGCTCTCGATCAGTCGGTTGATCTGTTAAAACCCGGAGGGAAGATAATAATAGCCGGCATCCCCGAATTCGCTAACTGGTCACTCAATGTCGAAAACACAAGAAGACGAGAATTGATGATCCAGTTCATCAGAAGGCAGGTCGCCTGCACCGGGATTGCCATTGAGATGATGCACTCCGGCCGGATAGATGTAAGCAATATGGTAACGCACCGCTTCCCGTTCTCACAAACCAAAGAAGCGTTTGATCTCGTAGCTTCCTACGGTGACGGTGTTATGAAAGCCATGATAGACTTTTAATCCAGAAGAGCCTTATATCTCAGCAGAGCTTCAATGAAGTAATAATCGGCATAGGTAAGCGGGACATCAACTTCGCTATTCCCCGGGAGACTTCCCACGCTATGCTTCAGAATGAAATTGCCGTTCTCACCGGTTTTAGCCCTGTATGCCGGAGATGCCAGTGACCTGAGCTGTGTTTCGGCAATACCAAGATACTTTGAGGATGCAGGTTCTTCAACCATCCCGCTGAGCTCGATAAGTGCAGATGCCATAATTGCACCTGCAGAAGCATCTCTCTTTGCATCAGGAATATCCGGAGCATTGAAATCCCAGTACGGTATCTTGTCTTCAGGCATATTGGGATGGTTTATAAGGAATTCAGCAACCTTTACAGCATGGTCAAGATATCTTTGCAAACCTGTCTCCCTGAACATCACAACATAGCCATAAAGTCCCCAGACCTGACCCCTTGACCATGCAGATTCATCGGCATAGCCCTGAGCTGTCTGCTTCTTCTCAACATTTCCGGTTAAAGTGTCATATGAAACAACATGCCACGAACTGAAATCAGGCCGGTAATGATTCTTCATTGTTGTATCTGAATGATTCACACAGATCCTGTAATAAGTGGAATCACCTGATATCTTAAATGCCCACATCAGAAATTCAAGATTCATCATATTATCAATAATTACCGGACATTGCCATCCCCTCCTGCTGTTCCAGCTCTGAATGCAACCAATATTCGGATGATATCTTGTGATAAGTGACTGTGCTCCTGTCAGAAGAACATCCCTGTAACTTTCATTGCTTGTAAGCCTCAATCCGTTCCCGAAACTGCAGTATAGCATAAAGCCAAGATCATGTGTACCTGTATTGTCTTTCTCCTTTTCAATCCTTGAAGTCATGGCTTCTGCAGCCTCCCGGAACTTAACATCCTTTGAGTATTCATAAAGGTACCAGAGACTTCCGGGGAAGAAGCCGCTCGTCCACCAGTTTGATTTTGCAGTCACCAGGGCACCAGTTGTATCAAGTGTCCTCGGAAGCAGATCGGGCTTCTCTTTCATAACATCATACATAAGAGAATATTGTTTCATCGAGAAAGCAAGTGACTCGTCAATGATCTTATCAATTGTTTTGGGTTTATTGCAAGATGAAACTACAATAAGAATTACTGAAATAAGAAGAATGTTTTTTTTCATTACGCTGGTTTTTATTGTATTTTGGGATTCACTTGATCAGATAATTATAATCAATCATTTTTCTGCCTGAGAACCGCGGGACTTCATCAGGAATTCAACGACAGGTTCCCTAAAGCGATTTCTTTTATAATTCAAATATATTACATTCGGTTCAAATTTGGCTATCTTTAAACCATATAAAACATAAAAATAATTCCTAAAATGGCAGTAATAAAAGAAAAAAATACCTTACCTGAAAGGTTGTCACCTGTTTTTGAAAGGCGAATCGCTTATCTGGATAATCTTATGACCGTAGTTTGTGATTTCACAAACGGACCTGCCTCTGAGCCTGACAAACCTCATAGTCATCCGCATGAACAGATCACTTACGTAGCCGAAGGAGATCTTTATTTATTTCTTGGAGATGAAAAACATCATCTTACCACCGGCGATATCTTTACGGTTCCGCCGGAAATACCACACTGTATCCAGACAATCAGCCCTCATGTCAGGCTGATTGACTCTTTCAGCCCGGTCAGAAAGGATTTCCTTCAATAATCCGGAGCCCTTCAGGCTCAATTTTCAGTTCAGGAACTATATGTTAAAATTTATTAAATGTGGCTGACCATTTTCAGAAGAAACTGAAAACTTAATGATTTATCCTATATTTTAGTCAGCATATAATAATACAGTTAATTTTAATCCTACATTGACAGATTCTGAAGAAATCGAAAAATCAGACCAGGCAGCCAATCTGTAAAAGTAGATTTTATTACTAACTATAATACCATAATAGTCAGGAAAATGAATACCCGAATTAAGTTTGATCCCGGCAAGTTAAAAGGTAAACCGGCAGAATTCAGAGATAAGCTTAAAAACCTAAAACTAAATCCAAAGATCGTTTTAATAGTTACCGGCATAGTATCCTCGATATGGTTTCTTGTAAGAGTAATACCAAAACCGTCCAGAGCAGCATATCCCTGCATGAAAGTTGCCGCTCCGTTAATGTCAGGTTTCGTTCTTTACCTCTTATCAGTATTCGGGATTACAATTGCAGCCCGTAAGACCGGATACAGGATTATTAATTCAAGATATATTGCCACCTTCCTGCTTGTTACGGGGGTTGTTGTACTGATGGCGGTAACACCATCACAAAACACCGGCGCAATACAGAAGAAAGAACCTGTAAAAACCGGTCCCGATGACGGACCTAATAAACCCATGGGAAAAGAGACAGGTATTTATCCCGGAAGGGTTGTCTGGATATGGGACCCGAAAGCCACAAATGAGAGTTGTACAAACAGCTTTGAATTATGCCGTCCTGAAAATACAAACCAGGGCGTTGTGAACAGGATGGTAGTGGACGGTATAAAGAAGCTTGGCGGGAAATCAAATCTGTATGAGGCCTGGAATGATATTTTCAGGTCATTTAATAAAAAGAAGCACAATTCAGATAAGGGTTATACACAGGGAGAAAAGATATTCATCAAGATAAATCAGGGTACTGCAAATGCCAGGCTGAGGCCCAATGATATTGAAAACGGATTTTATATTCCCTCAAGAATGACTGAAAGTGAACAGGCAAAAAAAGGCCTGGCAGGTACCTGCGAGACTTATCCCAATGTTACACTTGAGATCCTCCGTGAACTAATAAATGTCATGGGAATAGAACAGAAGAATATTGCAATAGGAGATCCTATAAGTCATATTTTCGGACATAATTATGAAGCCTGGGCTACCGAGTTCCCCGATGTTGTTTATGTTGACAGGGCATCGGAGAAACATGGAAGGACTCTGATCAGGCCAACAAAAACAGATCTGATATTCTATTCGGATAAATCACAGTCTGATAAATTGTATGATATTATTGAGTCTGCCGATTACCTTATTAATATAGCTAATCTGAAACCTCACGGCCGGGCAGGCATTTCCCTGACTGCAAAGAACCATTTTGGTTCTCAGGCAAGACCTTCGGCAGCACATCTTCATCATTCTCTTATAGCTCCGGTTTCACTGGGCAATACTTCAAACAGCGGTTATGGGAAGTACAGGGTGCTGGTAGATTTAATGGGAAGCCGTTATCTCGGTGGTAATACTCTGCTTTTTGTTGTTGACGGATTATACGGAGGAGGCTCAAACGAAACAAAGGTACCGGTTAAGTATTTCATGCCACCCTTTAACAACGACTGGTCGAATTCAATTTTCATGTCACAGGACCAGGTTGCCCTTGAATCCGTATGTTATGATTTTCTGAGGTCTGAATGGAACGGGATGTACAAGCACAATGATGCTAACAATGATTATGAATCCATACCCGGTGTTAACGGAGTGGATGATTACCTTCATCAGGCTGCGGATCCTTCAGCATGGCCCAAAAATATAAGTTATGATCCCGACAAATCCGGGAAACCTCTTGGAAGCCTGGGGATACATGAACACTGGAATGATCCGGTTAGAAAACAGTACTCCCGCAATCTCGGATTATCCTACGGCATAGAGCTGATTGCTGTTCCCGACACACTTGTCAGATCTTTAAAACAGGCTGCATCTGCCGTATCAGCCGGGAAAGGGAGTGTGAACACCAGGACTTTTGATTCGGGATTCACTGCAAAGAATTTCCATTCTGTTGTGGTTGATGATGAAGATGTGAAATGGTTCCTTACGGATGCGGGAATTGCCAGTTTTAATGGCAATAAGTGGCAGCTTCACAACAGGAACAGGAAAGTCCCTGCCAAAGGTCTGGAAGATATGGCTTTCGATATTTCTTCTTATGGAAAGGAACTCTGGCTGGCTTCACCATTTGGAGCTACCGTGGTTACCCTTCCGGTCGACGCCAGATCGGGAGCAACAACATATTACAAGGGAAACTCAAAAATATTGAGTGATACAGTGGTTGCTGTTGCAGTAGGGAAAGGAGCTCTCAGATGGTTCGGTACAAACAAGGGCGTTTCGGCATTCCTTGACAATAAATGGCTTACTTACTCATATCAGAGACAATATCCCGAATCTCTGTTCCAGGACTTTCCAATAACGGCGATGGCAACCACACCGGGCGGAGATTCACTTTATGTCGCCACAAAAGGAGCAGGAGTTGCCAGGGTATTCAGGGATAAGGTCGATGCTATTTCAGGTGCATCGGAATATGCAATATGGGGTCCGATAGAGATGCCTTCAGATAATGTATACAGCATCTGTATCACTCCCGACGGAACTCAATGGTTCGGTACCGACATGGGTATTGCCCGCCATACAGGCAGCCAGACTTTGGAAAACTGGACAATCTTCACAACCGAAAACGGGCTTGTTGACAATTTTGTCCAGTGTATCGCAAATGACAATGAGGGTTCATTATGGTTCGGGACAAAAGGCGGGATCTCAGTGCTTAAAGGAGAGGAATGGAAATCCTTTACAACAGAGAACGGACTGATAAGTAATAATATCCAGTGCATTACAGTCGATAAGGAAGGAGTGATCTGGTGCGGTACCGAAAACGGGGTAATATCCTTTAAAAACGGAAGTATAACGAATTACAAATGAATACCTTTAAATTATCCTGGAATTCTATGGCTTATTAAGAAAACTTATCTTAAATTGTGTAAATAATTTCAACCCTTCATAATTATGTTCAATTAACTAACTAAATTCTAAACCCTTATGAGAAAAATCGCAATCATGTCTGTACTCCTGTTACTTATGGGTGTACAGGTTGTTTTTGCACAGAGATCTGTGACAGGGACCGTTATCAGCTCAGCTGATAACCTTCCTCTGCCGGGTGTATCTGTTGTTGTAAGAGGTACGACAACAGGGACTACCACGGGAGTTGACGGTAAATATGCCATTCAGGTCCCGAATAATCAGGCTGTGCTGATCTTTTCCTTTGTAGGTTTTGCCACACAGGAAATTACTGTCGGAGATCAGAGTACTCTTAATGTAACTCTTACCGAAAGTATTACACAGATGGAAGAAGTTGTTGTTACCGCTCTCGGTATTAAACGACAGACTAAGGCATTAAGTTATTCTGCCGCTGAGGTCCGTGGTGATGATGTGCAGAAAGTCCCGGAAATAAACCTGATGAATACTCTTCAGGGGAAGATAGCCGGTGTTGATATAAACATTGCGGGTACCGGAGCAGCAGGATCATCAAGGGTTACCATCAGGGGTAACACATCCATAAGCCGCGACAACAATCCTCTTTATGTAGTTGACGGCGTTCCCATCACAAGAGCATCTTCAAGTTATGGAGGAAGGGACCTCGGTGATGCACTTACCACCATTAATCCGAATGATATCGAGACAATGAGCATACTCAAGGGCGCTGCAGCAACCGCACTTTATGGTTCAAGGGCATCAAACGGTGTAATTCTTATTACAACAAAGAGCGGGACAGGCCAGAGAGGACTTGGGATCAGCTATAACGGATCATTCGGTTTTGAGAATCTGGTCGATCCTTACCGGAACCGCCAGACATTATATGGTAACTCAGGGATGAACGGCGACAACAGCGATACCTATCCTTCAACATGGAACCAGGAGGTACATCGCCAGTGGGGACCAAAATATGACGGAAGAGACCTGGGTATAAATTTTAACGATAATCCGGACATACCCATGACCTTCGGTTTTCGCGAAAACCACTGGAAAGAATTCATGCGTACTGGTTCAACCATTACAAATGATATATCCTTTACAGGTGGAGGCCAGAATCAGAGATTCCGGGCATCAATTTCGGATATGAGATATGTTTCACCTGTACCGAATTCGACAATGAACCGTCAGACGGCAAGTATTTCGATAAACAGCAAATTCGGTAAGAAAATCACTCTTGAAGCAAGGGCAAACTATTCAACCTCAAAAAGCAAGAACAGGCCATACCCGTCAAGGTATATCCAGATGCTTTCACTGATACCCAATTCATGGGATATAACATGGCTTAAAGGTGATACTGATAAATGGGGCGCAAAACCTGACGGCTGGATGCTTCCTTTCAGTACAAATGACTATTATCAGAACCCTTACTGGTCAGCCTATCAGGATTCCCAGAACGACGAAAGGGACCGTATAACGGCCAATGCCAATTTGCGTTATGATATAACCGACTGGTTGTTCCTGAATGGAAGGATCGGTACCGAGAAGGGAGTTCTTAAAGTGACCAATATTGATGCTTACGGATTCCTTCGCGGAAATGTGGCCGGTACAGGAGCAGTTACTGAATATACGACCAACGAGAACCAGCTGAACGCTGAATATTCTCTGAACGTAAATAAAGCATTTGGCAGTTTTAATATTATTGCCATGTTTGGAGGAAGTTCAACAAGAAGCGCTTATAACCGTGACGGAATAAGAGGAGATCAGCTGCTGATCCCGTTCTACCATGTAATCACAAATGCCGGGCAGCTTTATACAGATGTTTCGAACAGCAAATCCGGGATCAATTCATTATATGGAAGCGCCGAAGCTTCATATAAAGATCTTGTATATCTGACCGTTACAGGCAGAAATGACTGGTTCTCCACCCTGGCACCCGAAAATAACAGCATCTTTTATCCAAGTGTCGGGATAAGTTATCTGCTCCATAATCAGATCAGCTTACCGGAATGGTGGTCTTTCGCCAAACTAAGAGCCTCCTATGCAGAGGTTGGAGGTGGTTCAAGTGCTTATGCAACAAAGATAGGTTATAATTTCGATGCCACCGGATATATGAACACCCCCCTGGTTAGTCTGCCTAACGGAATTGCCAATCCCAATCTGCTTCCATATGAAACCAGTGAATGGGAAGTGGGGGCCGATTTCCGTTTCTTCCAGAACAGGATCGGTATCGATTATGCATATTATAGTAAGAAAACCACCAATGATATTGTAGGTGTTACGCTTCCGCAATCTTCAGGCTATACAAGCGCAACAGTCAACCTTGGAGCCATCGCTAATAAAGGACATGAACTGATGTTAACCCTTATACCGGTAACCGGAAAGGTCAATCTGGAATTTAATCTGGCTTACTCCTATAACATGGGCGAGATCCTCGATCTTGGAGGTGTTTCTGAAGTAAGCGCAGGTAGTGTTGGCATCGGGGGAGGTATTGATGTCAAGCAGATAGTGGGTGAACGGCCTTATGCTATGTTTGGCTATACGCAGAAGAAAATTGACGGCAAACCCGTATGGGAAAGATGGACATTCAATTATGCCGGACAGGCACACCAGTCATGGCGCCCGGCACGTGATCCGCAGAAAACGCTTCTCGGTTACGGAACCCATCCGAATTCGGCCAGCCTGACTACCACTCTGAAATGGAAAGGATTATCCGTCTCTGCTGTTATTGACGGTAAGTGGGGCGCTACTGTGGCATTCGAGGCAGAACAGGAAATGGTTGAAAGAGGAATGGCAACATCAACACTCCCGGGCAGAGATGGTTCTCTCTTCCTCGAAGGAGTATATAATTCCGGCACTTCTTCCGAACCGGTATGGTCTGATGTTTCAACAGCACCCGGATATACAATTAACGCCAACCCGGCAAACAACCTGCCAAATCCGGTTACGGTTGCAGGAAACGAGATACCCTATCACGTAAAACACTTTGAGAACTATTACAGGGAGGGATTTACTAAGCGTGTTTGTCAAATGGTAGTATTCGATGCCGATTATGCAAAATTCCGCCAGGTTACAATAGGTTACAACATACCCAAGAACATTTATAAGAACTTACCTGTTCAGAACCTGAACGTATCAGTTGTCGGAAGAAACCTGTTCGACATTATTAACCATCTGCCTAACGGTGACCCTGCTACAGGAGGAGCAACAGGTATAAATAACCGTGCACTGCCTTCAACCAGGTCATTTACGCTAAACATCAATGCTAATTTCTAAAATGATATCCAATGAAAAGTAACATATTCTATAGATTTTTACTCGCCGTATTAATCCTGATCGGCGGATATGCATGCGATACAGACAATCTCATTGACCTGGATGATCCCAAATATATGCTTACTCCTGACAATGCAGATATGTCAATGTTATTCACCAACATCCTTATCAGCCATGGTCGTGGATCCACAGGCGGTAACCCTGCCAGACTGGAGGGAGGTTATTGTAAATATTATGCTACATATTCAAACCTCATGCTCTTCGGTGGTCTCTATCAGTTCGATCAGGGATTGAATGACAACCCCTGGGGAGTTTATACCGGAGCACTTAAAATGTCAATTGCTCTTGAAGATTTTCTTGTAAAAAAGGATGATCCCAACCAGGTTAACAACCTTGCCATGACCAGGATCATGAAAGTTGCTGTTATTCAAAGACTCACAGATTTCTACGGCGATGTTCCGATAACTGAAGCAGGGCAGGCATATATAAGCAACAATATGAAACCGGGCTATGACAGGCAGGCCGACATTTATAAATATATGCTCCAGACCCTTGATCAGGCTTTAACATCTTTCTCAACGGATGCAACTGTTGTTTCTCTGACATGGAAGGGTAATGCAGATCCAAAAAAGGCCCGTGACATTGTTTATAACGGAAACATAGACAAGTGGAAGAAATACGGGTATTCACTCATGCTGAGAATAGCTATGAGGGCTTCGGATGCTGATGCCGCTATGGCAAAAACTTATGCTGAAAAAGCCATTGCAGGTGGCGTGATCACTAATAATGCTGATAACTGGACCCTTCAGACAAAAGACGGGATGAACAGTGAAAAGAGCCCTTATAGTTCATTCTTTGAAGGCTCACCTTCCGGCGATCCGGAACGTTATATGAAGCTGGGCGAATATTTTGTTGATTTCCTTAAAGCTAAAGCCGATCCCCGCAGGAAAGTCATTTTCGGAGGGCGTCT
>MTKZ01001398.1_pt2 | contig 12562 bp, 12 predicted proteins | sample 1042781 | NCBI WGS metagenome assembly MTKZ01 (sample SAMN06212207, study PRJNA360539) | anaerobic digester metagenome | biome: Wastewater treatment plant; material: sludge; isolation source: anaerobic digester fed with sludge from wastewater treatment plant | place: Denmark: WWTP Viborg ...
CCCGCAAGCCGCGACGTGCCTGCTCGCGTCGATCGTCGAGGACACGGGCTGCTTCCAGTTCTCACGCGTCTCAGCACTGTCCCTTCGCATCTGCGCGGAGCTGGTGGCGGCGGGCGCGGACCTGCACAGCGTCGTACAGCAGCTCTACTGGCGCAACCCGGAGGGAGCGGCGCGTCTTCGAGGGGCCTGTCTTACCCGGATGCGCACGCAGTGCGGAGGGCGGCTTGCGTGGACAGCCGCCAGCACGACAGACTTCGATCAGTTCGGGGCGACCGAAGAGGACGCGGACGAGGTCGTGCACGATATGCTGCGTATAGGCACAGTGGAAGTGGCCGTGCTTCTGCGTGAGAGCGCAAAGGACTACAGGGTGAGCCTGCGTTCGCGCGACAGCGTGGATGTCGCATCGCTCGCGCGGGAGTTCGGGGGCGGAGGGCACGAGCGCGCCGGCGGCTGCAGGATCGGCAAGGGTGAGGCGGATGTGGCAGCGCTGATCGCCGCGGCGGCGCAGCGACTGGAGAAGCCCGGGAACACACCAGGCGTTCCATGACTGAAGGCAGAGTACCGACGGGATCCGAAGGGGTGGAGATGCTGCGATACGGGCACACGGCCATGGCGTGCCGGTTCGAGATTGCGGCGTTCGGCGGAGACCGGCAGTATATGATAGACGCCGCCGAGGAAGCCTTCCGGGCGATTGACCGCGTCGAAGAAGAACTGAGCGTTTACCGCGCGGCCAGCGAGATCAGCCGCATCAACGCCCTTGCGGCCACCCGGAGCGTGCGCGTAAGCCCGCCCGTGTTCCGTCTCATTGAGCGGGCGCTTGTGCTTTCCGGCCTGACTCAGGGGGCATTTGATATCACTGTGGGACCGCTGATCCGGCTTTGGGGGTTCTTCGAGGGACGGGGACGCAATCCCGGGCAGGAGGAAACAGGGCAGACGCTGAAGTTGACGGGGAGAGAGCGAGTCCTGCTGGACGCGGACGACTTCAGCATACGCTTCGACCGGGAAGGGGTGGAGATCAACCTCGGAGGATTCGGCAAGGGGTACGCGGTGGACTGCGCCGCGGAGACATTGCTGGAGTGCGGGCTGCGGGAAGCGCTGGTGCACGCGGGCACGAGCACTGTGCGCGCCGTGGGCGCGGGGCCCGGCGGAGGTGGATGGCGGGTCGGCATACGCCATCCGCGCAGGACGGGAGAGCGGTGGGGGGAGATGACTCTGGTCAATGAGTCGTTGTCAACGTCCGGCGATTACGAGCAGTTCTTTGAAGGGGGCGGGCGGAGGTTCGGCCATGTGCTGGACCCGAGAACCGGCTGGCCGGCGGACGGCACGATGTCGGCGTCTGTCGTGACGGCAAGCGCGGCGGACAGCGACGCCCTTTCGACCGCGGCAATGGTGTTGGGGCAGAAGTCTTTTGAGAGTCTGGATTTCGGCGGGCTGCCGGTCCGGGCGGTCTTTATTACTCAAGGAGATATTGATGAGCGAGAAATCGATTACCCGGCGTGATTTTCTGAAGGGTTCGGCGGCTGCGGTCGCGACGGCGAGCGCGGGACGCGCAATGGCGCAGGGCACGGGTTCCCCGGCATCGAGGCGTCCGTCACTGGTGAGGGCGGCGATCATCGGCCCTGGCTCGCAGGGCACGATGCTGCTGGGACAGGCGGTGAAGATTCCGGGCGTCAAGTTCGTGGCGGTGTGCGATATCTACGATCCCCATCGCGAAAAGGCTCTGAAGGTGGCCGAGGGCGCGGAGCCCTACACCGACTACCGCAAAATGCTGGAGCGCAAAGACATTGACGCCGTTGTCATCGCGACGCCGCTCTATCTGCACGCGCCCATGACGATTGACGCGCTGAACGCGGGTAAGCATGTCTTCTGCGAGAAGATGATGGCGTATACCGTGGACCAGGCGAAAGCCATGGGGCGGGCCGCGAAGAGCACGAAGAAGATTCTGCAGCTCGGGCACCAGCGCCACGCGAACGAGGGCTACCATCACGCCTACCGGATGATCAACCAGGACAAGGTCTGCGGCAAGGTTACGCAGATCAAGGCGCAGTGGCACCGCAACGGAAGCTGGCGGCGCGCGATTCCCGATCCCGCGTACGAGAAGCTGCTGAACTGGCGCATGTATAAGGAATACTCGCACGGACTGATGGCGGAGCTCGGCAGCCATCAGATTGACGTCGTGAACTGGTTCCTGAACGCTGTGCCCATTTCCGTGATGGCCGCGGGCGGCATTGACTACTGGAAGGACGGACGCTCGACGTACGACAACATCAGCGTCATCTTCGAGTACCCGAACGGGGTCAAGTGCGTGTACACGTCCATCACGACGAACGAGCACGAAGGCTACACCGAGGAGTTCATGGGTGATCAGGGCACGCTGATCGTGAACCCGGACAAGGGCCTGCTGTTCCGCGAGCCGAAGGCTGACAGCCTTGTCTGGGCGCCGCTGGCGCACAAGGACGCGAGCAAGGGCAAGGATGCGATTATCCTCGACGCTGGCGCCACGCGCAAGGACAGGGAGAAGTCCGAGGGCGAGGCGATAACGTCGGCGCTTTTGAACGACTACTACGAAGAGCTTGTTGAGTTCTTCGACTGCGTCCGGACGGGAAAAGAGCCGCGCTGCAACCCGCAGGTTGCGCTGAACGCCTGTGTTCCGTGCATCATGGCGAACAAGGCGGCGGAGACGGGCAAGAAGATCAAGCTGACGCCAAAGATGTATGAGATCTAGCAGGAAGGCCGAGGAGAGCAGACAGTGAAGATCAGCAGAAGAGGCTTCATTTCGGGAGGGGGAGCGGTCATTGCGGCGGCGGCGCTGCAGGGCTCGGCGCGCGCGATGGCGCCGGTGGAGCGCGTGAAGGGCTCGCGTTTCAAGCTGAGTTGCGCGGCGTATTCGTACAGGAAGTATCTGACGGGCGCAAGCAAGGATATGGACCTGTTCCGGTTCCTTGAGTTGTGCGCGGAGATGGGGCTCGATGGGGCGGAGTTGACCTCGTACTACTTCGAGGAGCCAACCACGCCGCAGTACCTGCGCAATCTGAAGCGCCGCGCGTTCCTGCTGGGGCTCGATGTGAGCGGGACGGCCATACGCAATGACTTCTGCGTCGCCGCGGGCGAGCCGAGGCGCAAGCAGATGGACGAGGTGCGGATGCGCATTGATCAGGCCGCCGAGTTGGGAGCGCCGGTGATCAGGGTTTTCGGCGGATCGGCGCCCAAGGGCGTGACAGAAGAGGATGCCATCAAGCGCTGTATCGAGGCGCTGCAGGAAGCGTGTGGAATCGCTGGAGAGCGCGGCATCATTCTGGGGCTGGAGAACCATGGAGGCATCACCTCAACGGCCGAGCAGCTCGTCACTATCGTGAAGGGCGTCAACTCGCCGTGGGTGGGCATCAACCTTGACACCGGAAACTTCCGCGGCGCTGACCCCTACAAAGAGATAGAGATGGCGGCGCCGTACGCGGTGACCGTTCAGGTGAAGACGGAGATTACCCCGGCGGGCGGCCAGAAGATGGAGGCCGATCTTGGCCGGGAACTCGACATCCTGCGCGGAGCCGGGTACAGAGGATATGTCGCGCTGGAGTATGAAGCGCAGGAAGATCCGAAGACAGCGGTTCCGAAGCATCTGGCGCAGTTGCGCGCGTTGATAGACCAGCCGTGACTGCGCCGGGAAGGATACAGGAAGACTATATGGGAAGACAAGCTGCATACGTTTTGTGCCTGGCGGCCGGACTGGGGCTGCTGATCGCCTCCGCTGCATCCGCGAAGCCGCGGGCAGGAGAAACCGAGGTGACAGTGCGCCCGGTTGCGGATGCGAAGACATTTCCGCTGGTTATCCCCCTTCCGCCGAGATGGCTGAACAGCCCTGTCACCGCCCGGGACACCACGGGGCGGGTTTACAGCCCGGCGCTGGTGAACTCAGGTGACAGCGAGTACTACGGCGTTCTACTGCACGACCTGCGGGCGGGCGAAGAGCTGAAGATGATTGCGAAGAAACGCCGGGGAGGGGCGCCCGCTCAGGCTCAGGGGCCGACCGCCCGGGTGAACAAGTCTGGCGACGATCTTGAGGTGACGCTTGAAGGCCAGCCATTTGCGACCATCCGGACGAACGGCGGGCCGAAGCCGTACGTGTGGCCCGTGTGGGGACCGGGCGGCGTGGAGATTACCCGGAACTACCCGATGAAGGACGTGGAGGGCGAGGACAAAGACCATCCGCATCACCGGGGGATGTGGTTCACGCACGGCGATGTCAACGGGGTTGACTTCTGGGCTGAGGGCGACGGAAAGGGCAAGATCGTTGTCAGATCGGTGAAGACCGAAGAGCACCCGGATTGCGCCATCGTGAAGCTGGCGGACGACTGGATTGCGGCTGACGGCAAGAAGGTGTGCGCGGACGAGCAGACATTCGTGTTCTGGGGCATGGACGACCCGCGGGTGATTGACGTATTTCTGTGCATCAGGGCGAGCGAAGGTCCGCTGACGTTCGGAGACACCAAGGAAGGCTCGTTCGGGATTCGCGTTCCGAAGTGGATGACGGTTAAGGCCGGAACCGGGAACATGGTGAACTCCGCCGGCGCTCTGGACGCCAACGTGTGGGGCAAGCGGGCGACGTGGGTGGACTGCTGGGGCACCGACGGCAAGCAGACGTCCGGAGTGGCCATTGTCGAGGGACCGGGAAACCCGCGATTCCCTTCGTACTGGCACGCGCGCGACTACGGGCTGTTCGCGGCCAATCCGTTCGGGATCAAGGACTTCGCGGGCGAGCAGGCTGCACAGGCGCCCATCGCTATCAAGAAGGGCGAAAAACTGGAGCTGCGATACCGGGTTGTCCTTCACAGCGGGGACGCAGGCACGGCCGGGATTGCGCCCTTTGCCGACCTGACGCTGCAAACGCCGAAAAGATAGCCGAGGGCAGCAGGCCACAGAAGAAGGGGAACCGCGGATTGCTGTAGAATCACTTCCCTCGGCTAGTCTTTAGCACGGGAGTGTGTTCTATGAGTTCAATCCGGTGGCGCCTTAGCGCCATGATGTTCCTGCAGTATGCGATCTGGGGCGCCTGGGCCCCTGTGCTGTGGCCCTACATGACCGACGTCAAGAAGGGCCTGGGCATGAGCGATCCGCAGGCGGCGCTCATTTTCAGCCTGCTTCCTCTGGCCTGCATCCTGGCCCCGTTCACGGGCGGGCAGATTGCCGACCGGTGGGTTTCGACCGAGAAGTTCCTTGCGGCGGCCCACCTGCTGGGGGGTATATTCCTCATCTGGGCGTCGCACATGACCGTTTTCGGCCCTTTGCTGGCCGTGTTCGCTGTGTACACGCTGGTTTTTGCCCCCACGCTGGCGCTCACGAACTCGCTGGCATTCCATCACCTCTCTGACGAGAAGGACTTCGGGATTATCCGGGTGTTCGGCACGATCGGGTGGATTTGTGCGGGCCTGGCGCTCACGCTCTGGCGGGGCAAGGGCTTTATGCCGGATGTGACCGACTGCCTGATGCTGGCGGGAATCGTGAGCATCGTGATGGCGGTATTCTGCCTCACCCTGCCCCACACACCTCCTGCGAAGGACGAAGCCGCGGACCCGCTGGCATTCCGCGAAGCGTTTGTGCTTCTCAAGAACCCGAACTTCCTGCTGTTCATGGTCATCGCCTTCATCGTTACCACCGAGCTGCAGTTCTACTATGGCCCGACTGGGACGTTCCTCGAGAAGTTGCTGGAGATTCCGAACGCAAAGATTCCGATGACAATGGCTGTGGGACAGGCCGGCGAAGTTATCGCCATGGCGTTTCTGCTCCGATGGGTGCTGAAGCGCTGGGGTGTGAGGCGGGCGCTTGCACTGGGTGTGATCGCGTGGCCGCTGCGCTATTTCGTGTTCGCCGCCGCGCCGTTCGGCGCTGTGGAAGTTATGCGCCCGCTGGTCGTCGCGTCTCTCGCCCTGCACGGACTGGGCTACACTTTCTTCTTTGTCGTGAGCCAGATATACGTGGATATGGTGGCGCCGAAGGACATCCGCGCTTCGGCACAGAGCCTGCTCACGCTGGCTACTCTCGGGATAGGCAACTATCTGGGCACATTGTTCACGGGGTGGATCATGAGCGTGTTCAATCCCGTGGATAACCCGGCGAAGTGGACACACGTGTTTCTGGTGCCCTGCGCGCTGACGGTGGCCTGCGCGCTGGCGTTCCTGCTCTTCTTCAAGGACCCGGAGAAGGAAACAGGCAGAGTGCAGAAAGCCAGGGCGTAAGCCCGCGGCCTCCTGATGGTTTGAGGAGTGTGAGACGGTTCGTGTCTCACACTCCTTTTCTTTGCGCCTCGTCCGAGACGGGCATCGGGCGCCGGCATGCAGGAACGCATGCTCGGCGGGCCGAAACGGGCAGGAGAAAACGAGGGGGCACGAAAGGCAATGCGCGAATACATCATTTCGGTTATGTCCCGCGACCGGCCGGGGATCGTGGCGGCGGTTTCGGGGGCGGCGGCGAAGCTCGGAGGGAACATTACGCATCTGAGCGAGACCGTGCTGCGGGGATACTTCACGATGATCATGTCCGTCGAGGCGCCGGACGGGCTCGAGCTTGAGACCCTGCGCGGCGCGCTTGCCATCGCCGGCCAGCAGGGCGAGTTCGAAGTCGGAGTGCTTCCGTTCGAGCCGGAGCCGGCGCGGCGGGAGCCCGGCCCCGACATACGGGAGCGCTTCATCCTCACCGCCCGCTGCCGCGACCAGCGGGGGATCATCCACAGGATTTCCCAGACACTCGCCGATGCGGGGATTAACATTGACGATTTCTATGCGTACATCCACGACGGCGAGTTGATTATGATCCTCGAGATCGGGGTGACGCCGGGCACCATGGTGGAGCACGTGCAGTCGGAGATGGCCGGCCTTGCGCGGGAGACCGGCGTGACGATCCACCTCCAGCATATAGACATCTTCCGCGCGACAACAGACCTTCAGGCCGTGCTGCGGCTCGGAGACAAGAGGTAAGCCATGCCGGGTAGAGACTACATTCTCTCCACGGTCGCCATGCTTCAGGAGGAGCATCTGGACGTCCGGACCATCACTCTGGGGCTCGACCTGTTCGACTGCGCCGACCGCAGAATCGGGACTCTGTGCGATCTGGTGAGGAAGAAGATCCACGCGGCCGCCGGAGACCTCGTGCGGGCCTGCGACCGGGTTTCGCGGAGTTACGGCATCCCCATCGTCAACAAGCGGCTGGCGATCAGCCCGGCCTCGTGCCTGGGAGCGGGGCACGACGCGAAAGGGCTGCTTCGCCTGGCGCGCGCCCTCGACGAGGTGGCGGCGGAGATCGGTGTCGACTTTGTGGGCGGGTTTTCCGCGATGGTCCAGAAGGGGATGACCGCCTCGGATCGCGCGCTGATCGGGGCGCTTCCGGAAGTGCTCGCGACGACATCGCGCGTGTGCGCTTCGGTCAACGCGGCGTCTTCGCGCGCCGGCATCAACATGGACGCGCTGCTTCTGCTGGGCGAGACGATTCTCGAGATCGCGAGGCGGACCGCGGACAGGGACGGCTTCGGCTGCTGCAAGCTGTGCGTGTTCGCGAACATCCCGGAGGACAACCCGTTCATGGCCGGGGCTTACAAAGGGACGGGAGAACCCGAAACCGTCGTGAACGTCGGAGTCAGCGGACCCGGCGTGGTGAAGCGCGCGGTCGAGAGGCTTCGCGAGTCCGGGATGCCCGTGACGCTTGCCGACGTCGCGGAGGAAATCAAGAACACGTCGTTCCGGGTTACCCGCACGGGAGAGCTGATCGGGCGCGCGGTGGCGCGGGAGGTCGGGGCCGAGTTCGGCATCGTTGACCTGTCGCTCGCCCCCACCCCGGAGATCGGCGACAGCGTCGGCGAGGTGCTGCAGGCGATGGGCATTGCGCGCATCGGCGGGCCGGGATCGACGGCGGCGCTGGCGATGCTGACGGACGCGGTCAAGAAGGGCGGCACGTTCGCTTCGTCCTCGGTCGGAGGCATGTCGGGGGCATTCATTCCCGTGTCCGAGGATTCGGCGCTGGCAGCCGCGGCGACGGAAGGGACGCTGACGCTGGAGAAACTCGAGGCGATGACGGCAGTCTGCTCGGTGGGACTGGACATGATCGCTCTGCCGGGCGACATCTCGGCCGAAACTATCGCGGCGATCGCGGCCGATGAACTGGCTATCGGAATGGTCAACCGAAAGACGACGGCCGTGCGGCTCATTCCCGTGCCGGGCAAGCAGGCGGGCGAGCGGGCGGTATTCGGGGGGCTGTTCGGAGAGAGCCCGATTCTGCGGGCTGCGGGCGCTTCCGCCGGCGACTTCGTCCGACTGGGCGGCAGGATTCCCGCGCCGCTTCAGAGCCTGGTGAACTGAAGATTCGGCCGCCTAGTGGTAAGTAGGCTGATCGCCCGGGCCGGACGGGTCGCCCAGCCCGTCGAAATCCACCTGCTTGAGTGTGGCGACGCCGCCGCTGCTGAGGAAGAAACCTTTCTCGGTGGGCGCGCTTTCGGGGTCTCGTATCAGTTTTGCCCGGAACAGCCTGTCCTCGATAGCCAGCGCGATGATCTGCCTGAGCTGAAATGAATCTATGGAAGCGATCGCCTCGCGGGCATCGTCCGCCATTTCGCCTTCAGGATCGAGATCAACGACGCGGATGAACTCGCGAATCGCCTTGCCGAGTTCGCCCTTCTGCTGATACAGAACGGCGCGCTTGAAATGGTTCACGGCGTCCGTCGGGTCGAGACGGATCAACTCGCTCGTGATCTGGAGAGCCTTGTCGAGCTGGCCGAGTTGGAGATACGCCGCGCCCATCAGGTCGCGCGCCTGCATGCTGTTGGGAACAGCGCGGATGAAGTGCTTGCCGCGGTTGATAACCTCTTCGTACTGCCCCGTTTCGAGATAGAGCTGCAGCAGGAACTCCTGCGCCTCGGAGCAGCGGCTCTGGGCGTCGAGCACGCGGCAGGCGAGGTCTATCGCTTCTTCTGTGCGCCCCTGTCCGCGGCGCACACCAGCGAGGCGCAGAAGGTAGGCCGGATTGCCCGGGTCCATCTGAAGCGCCTGCTCCATGCGGAGCGCGGCTTCGTCGAAGCGCCCGTCACGCGCAAGCGAGTCCGCCTTGCGCACAGACGCGGCAAGGCGGCGGCGCCCACCCGCGCCGGTGAAGAGCGCCCCGGGTTCGGGGGGCCCGGAACCGGACATTCGGTTATCAGTCTCTGGCTGATCTGTCATACTGCACTCGCCCCGCCGTTACAGCGGCAGCTTGACCGGCTCGCCTCTCCTGCTCGACTCGTATATCGCCAGAATGAACTCAACCGCTCCGCGAGCTTCTTCTCCCGGAATCATCGGCTGTCTGCCTTCCACGATTGAGGCTGCAAAATCGCTTATCTGGCGGCGATGTCCTTCCTTGCCGATGTCAACAGGGTTCGCCGACGCGCTTCCGGCCTGAGGGTCCACAAGCTCGGGAGCGCCCTCTCCGTCCTCGGTCTCCCACTTGACTATACGCTCGCCTTCAAGCAGTATGTTGCCCTTTTCGCCGTGAAATTCCAGTCTGTGTCCCGGAGCATTCCAGACGGAGGTCGTGCCTTCCAGCACTCCGAACGCGCCGCTGGCGTAGGTGATCGCCGCGACAGCCGTGTCCTCGACCTCGATCTTGCGCACCAGATGGTCGCAGCGGGCATAGATGGTGCTGGGCGGCCCGGCAATCCAGCGCATCAGGTCTACGCAGTGCACGCCCTGGTTCATGAGCGCGCCTCCGCCGTCCATCTCCCACGTCCCCCGCCACCCGGCGCTGTCGTAATACTCCTGGCTTCTATAGTATTTGATGTAGGCATCGGCGAGGACCATCTTGCCCAGCTTGCCGCCCTGCACGGCATCGTGCACGGCAATCCACAGCGGCTGAGTGCGGCGCTGGAAGATGCATCCGAGGTTGACGCCGGCCTTCTTCGTTTCGGCGATGAAAGCGTCTATGTTTTCGAGAGTGATGTCTATGGGCTTTTCGCTGAGCACGTGTTTTCCGGCCTGAGCGGCGTCAATGCCGACCTTTGCGTGCAGCCCGGAAGGCGTGCAGACGCAGACAGCCTGCACTTCAGGATCTTCGAGCAGCTTGCGGTGATCGGTGCAAACGCGGGGATTGCCGTTCTCCGCCGCCAGCTTTTCGGCTTTCTCGGGGATGATGTCGCAGACAGCCACCAGCCTCGCGTTTGACGAGCCCTTGATTCCCGCTACGTGCCAGGGCGCGATGACTCCGCAGCCAATGATCCCGAACCCAACTGCATCACTCATATTTCTTTTACCTTTCGGGGTAATGGGATGAAACGGCCGCACAAGTCATTCGACGACGGCTGCTCACTCGCTTCATTATACACGCTGGCGGGCGCGCCGCCGGAGCGCCCGCCGTATTTGCGCCCGGTTTTTGCGTTGCTGGCAGACGGCGGGAAACAGGAAAACCCGGCGGGCATGTCGAAATCATGAGCGCCGCAGACCTGCCGGCTGGTTTTGAGCCCGGCAGAGTGACAGCGACAGGACAACGCGCGCGCCCGGCCGCCGCGCCCGGCGCCGCAGGGGAGGAACAGCATGATTTCTGGCGCAAACGGCAATGCGCACGAAGCCAGGCAGGAATCTCTGCGTTTTCTTGAGAGGCTGTTTGAGAACACAGACAGGAGGGGGGTACGAATCCGCTTCTGGGACGGCTCGGTGTGGCCCGATCCCGATGAAGGGATTGCGCCCGCCACCGTCGTGCTGAAGCACCCCGGCTCGCTCAGGAGCATGTTCTCGTCGGCAAGCGAGGTGCACATCGGGGAGGCTTTCATCTACGACGACTTCGACATCGAGGGCGATGTGAAGGCCGTGCTGGCGATTGCCGACGAACTCGGCCGCAACCGCCCCCACCTGCTGGCGCTGGCCGATATGGCCCGGACTCTGCGCAAGCTGCCTCGAGAGCGCAGGCGAATCTCTCCAGCCCGCACAGCGCCGGCGCTGAAGGGCAGGCAGCACTCCGTTGAGCGCGACAGGCAGGCGGTGCAGTATCACTACGACCTGTCGAACGACTTCTTCAAGCTGTGGCTCGACAGGCGGATGGTCTATTCCTGCGCGTACTACAGCGCCCCCGGCGACTCGCTGGACGCGGCACAGGAGCAGAAGCTCGACTACATCTGCCGGAAGTTGCGGCTGAAGCCGGGCGAGCGGCTGCTGGACATAGGCTGCGGATGGGGCGGGCTGGTGATGTGGGCGGCTGAAAGATACGGGGCAAGAGCGCTCGGCATCACCCTGAGTGAGAACCAGGCCAGATACGCAGACGAACAGATACGCACAGCGGGTCTGCAGGAGCTGTGCCGCGTCGAACTGCGGGATTATCGCGAGGTGGACGAGCCCGGCGCTTTCGACAAGCTGGTGAGCGTCGGGATGTTCGAGCATGTGGGCGCGGAGCTTCTGCCCGTGTACTTCCGGCTGCCCTATGGCCTGCTGAAGCCGGGAGGGGTGTTCCTGAACCACGGCATCGCGGCATCGCCGCATCACAGCAGGCAGGGGCGCGATTCGTTCATTGACCGCTACGTGTTCCCGGACGGCGAACTGGTGCCGATCAACAGTTCGCTGTACGCAGCGGAGGAGGAGGGCTTCGAGGTGCGGGACGTGGAGAGCCTGCGCGAGCACTACGCTCTGACGCTGGAGGAATGGCTGAGGCGTCTCGAAGATAAGCATGCGGCCGCCGTGGAGATCGTGGGCGAAGAACACTACAGAACCATGCGCCTGTATCTGTCCGCATCGGCGTACGGGTTCCGCAAGGGCTCGATCAGCGTGTTTCAGACGCTGCTCGCAAAACCGGACGAAAACGGCGATGCCGGGCTGCCGCTGACTCGCGAGGACTGGTACGCCTGAGCGCGCACCGGCTCCTCCGGTTGACGGCGGACGGTTGGAATCGCTAGTATTGAGCGGGCGCGGGGACGGGTGGCGCCGCGTCCGACGCTGTGTGGAGGAGCACTGGACGCATGCCATCAGATGCAAGAGACTACAACGGGCCGTATCGCGAAGATTTCCTTAACAGAGTCGCCTTTCCGATGGGGGGAATCGGGGCGGGTATGTTCTGCCTCGAAGGCACGGGAGCGCTTTCGCACTTCTCTCTCAGGAACACTCCCGAAGTCTTCAACGAGCCGATGCTCTTTTCGGCCATTTGCCTGAAGGGCGAACCCAACCTGGCGAGAGTTATCGAGGGGCCGGTTCCGATGTGGAAGGCATTCGGGTTGCCCGGATCCGCCAACGGATGCGGAGGCAAGACATGGGGACTCCCCCGTTTCGCCTCGGCCAGCTTCGATGCGCGCTTCCCGTTCGGGAAGGTGACGATCGAAGACCCGGATCTGCCGGTCAGGGTTGAGATAACGGGATGGAGCCCGTTCGTTCCGGGCGACGCCGACAGTTCGAGCCTGCCCGTTGCCGGACTGGAGTACAGATTCGTCAACACGGGCAGCAAGCCGGTGGAGGCCATCTACTCCTTCAACTCGGCGAACTTCATGGGCACGCAGTCGCCGGGGCGTGAGGTGCTGAAGGCGGAGCGCGGGCTCACTCTGCATCAGCCGGGCTCCGACGAAGCCCCCTGGGAC
>MTKZ01125515.1_pt2 | contig 12562 bp, 11 predicted proteins | sample 1042781 | NCBI WGS metagenome assembly MTKZ01 (sample SAMN06212207, study PRJNA360539) | anaerobic digester metagenome | biome: Wastewater treatment plant; material: sludge; isolation source: anaerobic digester fed with sludge from wastewater treatment plant | place: Denmark: WWTP Viborg ...
GCGGATACGGCTTCCAGAACAGGCGCAGGGTAATGCTCGAGGCTCGAAGCCAGGGCCTTCTCGTTGCTGAGAATCAGCAGCGCTTCGGCCGCCGCCTGTGTGCGCCGCTCGTGAAACGTCCGGGCCAGCATCGCGGCAAGGGTCCGCGCCTCGGCTTGCAGCACAGGGGGCAGCTCGGGAAAACAGTGTGGCCGGCCGCGAGGCGGGGTGTCCAACGCCGCAAGGATGGCCTGGCGCAGCTCGGCAATACCCTGGCCGGTGCTGGCGACCAGTGGCAACACGGCCACGCCCAGTTCGGCGGCCAGCTTCCGGGCGTGAATGTGGTGTCCGTTTTCGTCCGCCACATCAACCATGTTCAGCGCGATGAGGGTTGGGTAGCCCAGTTCGATGACCTGGGTGGCATAGTAGAGGTTGCGCTGCAAGTTCGAGGCATCCACCACCACGACGATGACGGCGGGGGCGGGCAACTCCGGCAGCCGATTGAGCAAAACGTCGCGCGAGATCTGCTCGTCAAGGGAGTGCGGACTGAGGCTGTAACTGCCAGGCAAATCCAACACGCGGGCGTTTGTGCCTGGCGGGGCTCCCAGCAGGCGCCCTTCCTTGCGCTCGACGGTCACGCCGGCGTAATTGCCGACCTTGGCGCGCAAACCGCTTAGAGCGTTGAACAGCGTCGTTTTGCCGGAGTTCGGATTGCCGGTGAGCACCACATACGGGGGAGAGGAGCCGGCGGCGGCAGGGCTGGCCGGCGCGGCAGCGATGTGCAAGGCGTGTTCCTCCTCCNNTGTTCCTCCTCGGTGGTGGAAGCTGCTCCTGCTGGCTTACGCATTCGGTTGCACCAGGATTTGCTCTGCCTCGTGCTTGCGCAGAGTCAAATGGTAGCCCCGGACCTTGATTTCCACCGGGTCCCCAAGCGGCGCAAACCGCACCAACTCAACCACGGTGCCGACCAACAACCCCATTTCCATCAGGCGCGGGCGACTTTCCGGGGGCAAATTGATCTCCACCACAATGGCCTGGCTGCCCAAGGGGAGCGAAGTCAGGGGTTGCAGGGGGGGCGGCATAGCTTCGCAAGTGTTAACACCGGCAGGGGTCAGGCTTCCTCCAAGAAGGCAATGAGGGCGCACGAAGCTGGGATTTGGATATCGGCTGTCGGTTCACTGGCGGCACGTTAAGGCAACTGAGACTCGGCTGCAAGCCCCGCCTGCCCAGCCGTGACCTGAGCGGACGGGCGTTGCGGGCTCTGCGGTCTTGCGACCGGGATGCCTGCCGATGCGGGCAGCGGGGAGTTTTTAGGCTTCTCAACCGGCTGTGGCCTCAGGCATTTTTCCGCGGACGAACNNAAGAAAGTCGTGGTGGTGATGCCAGCATACAACGCGGCGAAGACGCTGCCCCAGACTTACGCCGAGGTGCGCGAGCAGGGGGTGGTGGACGAGATCATTCTGGTGGACGACAAGAGCCGCGATGAAACCGTGGCAGTCGCGCGGGGGTTGGAGGGAGTACAAGTGCACGTCCACGAGGTCAACAAGGGCTACGGCGGGAATCAGTAGACTTGCTATCGGCTGGCCCTGGAAGCAGGGGCGGACATTGTCATTATGATCCATCCGGATTACCAGTACACGCCAAAGCTGATTCCCGCGATGGTCTCGATTATTGGCAACGGGCTGCATCCATGCGTGCTGGGGAGCCGGATTCTGGGCGGCTACGCCTTGCGCGGGGGCATGCCCATTTGGAAGTACATATCGAATCGGTGCCTGACGCTGGCGGAGAATGTCCTGCTGGGAGCCAAGTTGTCCGAGTACCACACCGGCTATCGCGCGTTCTCGCGGACGATTCTGGAGAAGCTGGACCTGGGGGCCAACTCGGATGACTTCGTGTTCGACAACCAGATGCTGGCCCAAATCCTGTGGCACGGCTTCACCATTGCCGAGGTGAGCTGCCCGACGAAGTATTTTCCGGAGGCGTCGTCCATCAACCTGGGGCGCAGCATCAAGTACGGTTGCGGCTGCCTGGTGACGGGCCTGAAGTACCGCCTGGGGAAGATGGGGATCGGCTGTTCCAGGCTTTTCCCGAGAGCTGCGGGGAACGTGTAGCAGCCGGGCCGAAGAGGCTCCGCCCGGCTCGTTCTGCGAGGAGTGCTTCGCGTTAGCGGGTTACTTCGTCTTGGCCAGGCGAAGGGCCAAGCGTGATTTCTTGCGGTCGGCAGTGGCGCGGTGAACGACGCCCGCCTTGGCGGCCTTGTCGAAAGCGGAGTTGAGTGCCCGCAATTCCTTGCCGGCTTCGTCCTTCTTGCCGGCCTCGAGGAGTGTCAGGTAATTGCTCTCAAGAGTGTGAAGACGTGACTTGGTGCTGCGGTTGCGCAGGTTCTTGCGCGCACTGTTGCGCATGCGGCGTTCGGCTGACTTCGTATTCGGCATAAATCAAGATACAATCGGTTGTTTCAGAGCGCCCAACGGTAGCCGAACAGCTGCCATTGTCAACGGCGACGTTGCAGTCAACGACCGACCGGGCACATCCCAGTTTTTGAGCGGCCATTTCCGGGGCAAAGACGCCAGAGAAGCGGTTGAGCGACTGCGGTGCCACGGTGGCAACTGCCTGGCACCGTGGGAATGGCAGCTATTTGCCAGGCCATTTCACACCTGCACGGGAGGCGCACGGGCATCCTGCCCGCGCACCGGTCTGTTGGCAGTTCGTGCGGGGCGCGGACGATGAGGAGAGGGTGGGGCGCGGGGACAGATAAAGTGCGGAAGTGCCGCTCGGACAGTCGGTTGCTCTGGTGCGGGGCGCGCCTCTAGTGCCATAAAGTGTCCTGCCGATGGTCCGGCGATGGTCACTAGACGGTCAGGGGACGGCCACTAGACGGCCACTAGATGGCCACTAGACGGCCACTAGACGGCCAGGAGATGGCTAAGCAAGCGGCCAGGGGATAGCCCCGGTTGGTCGGATTAGTGCGCATGGGAAGGGTACTTACGGGGTACCCACCCTCCTTGGGTATTTGGGACTTCTGACGAGGATTGGCGGCTTGCCCCCAGGTCCCAATGCGTTTCAGATTGTCTATACAGCTCTGCAGTTGCATACTTGGAACAAAACCGAGAATACCAAGCCATGAGCACACCCAAGAGCGTAATAGAATTAGCAAACAAGAGCGGGGCCAGGATGGTGGACATAAAGTTTGTGGATACCTTCGGCACCTGGCAGCACTTCAGTTGTCCCATCCGGGAGTTGACCGAGCAGGTCTTTGAGGAAGGCCTGGGCTTCGACGGCTCGAGCATTCGTGGCTGGAAGAGCATCGAGGCGTCCGACATGCTGGCCATGCCCGACCCGGCCACGGCGTTTATTGATCCCTTCTGTGCCGTGCCGACGCTGAGCCTGACCTGCACCATTGCCGAGACCGGCACGAAGGAACCCTACACGCGCGATCCGCGTGGCATTGCCCAGCGGGCGGAGAGATACCTGGTCAGCACGGGCGTAGCCGACGCCGCCTTCATGGGGCCCGAGGCGGAGTTCTTCATCTTCGACAACGTGCAATACGACAGCCGAAGCAACGGCACGTTCTACAGCGTGGAATCGGGGGAGGGAATCTGGAACAGCGGCAAGGACGAGATGCCCAACACCGGCTACAAGATCCGCCATAAGGAAGGGTATTTCCCGGTGGCACCGGCCGACACGCAACAGGACATTCGCACCGAGATGTGCCTGGTGATGGAGGAACTGGGCGTCGCGATCGAGCGTCAGCACCACGAAGTTGCCACGGCGGGGCAGGCGGAGATTGACTACCGCTTTGACACGCTGGTCCGAGCCGCCGACGCCATGATGGTCTATAAGTACGTAGTCAAGAACATCGCGCGCAAGCACGGCAAGACGGCCTGTTTCATGCCCAAGCCGCTCTTCGGCGACAACGGCAGCGGCATGCACACGCACCAGTCGCTTTGGCGCAAAGGCAAGCCCTTGTTCGCCGGGAATGAGTATGCCGGTCTATCCCAGATGGCGCTCTACTACGCCGGCGGTCTGCTGAAGCACGCGCGGGCGCTGTGCGCGATCTGCAACCCGACCACCAACAGCTACAAGCGCCTGGTGCCCGGTTACGAGGCGCCGGTCAACCTGGCCTACAGCTCGCGCAACCGCTCGGCGGCCATCCGCATTCCCACCTACAGCGAGAATCCTAAGGCCAAACGCCTCGAATACCGGCCCCCGGATCCCGCCGCCAATCCCTATCTGGCCTTTGCCGCGCTGATGATGGCTGGTTTGGACGGTATTCAGAACAAGATTGATCCGGGCGAACCGCTCGACAAGAACATCTACGAGTTGCCGCCGGAGGAGCTGAAGAGGGTTCCCAATGTGGCCGGCAGCCTCGGCGAGGCCCTCGACTGCCTGCAGAAGGACTACGAGTTCCTGCTCAAAGGCGACGTGTTCACCATGGACTTTCTGGATATGTGGATCGCGACCAAGCGCAAAGAGCATGACGCCTTGCGTCTCCGGCCGCATCCGTATGAGTTTTTCCTCTACTACGATGTGTAGGGGTTGATCGGGACTTTGGAGGAAGCCGGCGTGGACGCCGATCCGCGCCGCCTCCTTTTCGGCGCACCCGCCCCTGGCTGGATTTGGAATGCGCGGACTGACGTCGGCAGTCGCGATTCCGTGGATTCTCCAATCCATCCGGCCGCGCCCTGCGGCCAACGAAAAGCGCCCTTGCGACAGCACTCATGAGAAGCACAATAGGCCGATGATTCGACGTGTGATCGCAGGCATGCTCCTGTTCAGCTTCGGGAGCCTGGTGGTTGGGGCGGGCAAACTGGATTTGCAGAGGCGGCCCGCGAGCACTCCGCCAGACGGGCCGCGACTATTCAGTTTGCTGGTTGACGGACAGGGCCGGCCAATTACTTCCAAGCGGGGCTGGCTCAAGCAGCGCGGTCGTTTGAAGGCGCAATGGCAGGCTGTTCTGGGGGAATTCCCGAAATCCAAAGCGCACCTCAAGGCGCACGTGCTCGACACCGAAGAGTTGCCGGAGTTCACTCGCCAGCTTGTCACTTATCAGGTGGAAGAAGGGCTCTTCACGGATGGGTATCTGCTGACCCCCAGGGCAGCCAGGGGCAAGCTCCCCGCAGTGGTCGTTTTTCATCCCACAACCCCCTTGCAGGCCAAGGGCGTCGCGGGCGTGGCGTCGGAGTATGACCAGGAGAAATGGCACGGGGTGCAGCTTGTCCGACGCGGATACGTCGTGTGGTGCCCGCGCAATTACATTGAGACCGAAGGGACAAACTGGGCCGGCAACGCGGCCCGCGTGCGCGCCAGGCACCCAAGTTGGACTGGCATGACGCGCATGGTGTGGGATGCCATCCGAGCAGCCGACTTCGTCGAGTCACTGCCCAATGTGGATCGGAAACGCATCGGCTGCCTCGGCCATTCGCTCGGCGGCAAGGAAGTGCTCTACGCAATGGCGTTTGACGAACGATACCGGGCAGGCGTGTCGAGCGAGGGCGGCATCGGGCTCAAGTTCAGTAATTGGGCGGCCCCTTGGTATTTCGGGGCAAAAATTCAGCAACCAGGTTTCAAGCGCGACAACCACGAGGTGCTTGCCCTGGTGGCACCGCGGCCCTTTCTCTTGCTTGCCGGTGGTTCGGCGGACAATGACCGGAGCTGGGAGTTCATTCAAGCCGCAAGGCCCGTCTATGAATTGCTGGGCGCACCGCAGAACATCGGCTGGCTAAATCATCGCCAGGGCCATCGTTACTCGCCCGAGGCGCGCGCGGCGGCGGAGGAGTTTCTGGATCAGCACCTGAAGCGGTAACGAAACACCCCCGCGCCGTCGGTTCGCAGCGCAAGCGCTGTCGTTTTAGGGCTCATCCGAGAAGTTTGTTCTTGGGATGGCCTTTTCGCGCTACCTCAACCACTTGGGAGGGGGAATTCCCTGGCAGCCCGTTCAAATGGCAGCAGCCGACGCAAGGGCGTGTCGCCCAAACCCCTTGATGGGAGGGCGAGCGTTCTCGCGAGCCCAAATTTTCGCAGAAATCCAAAGGTGTTTGGGCTCGCGGGGACGCTCGCCCGCCCAGTAAACCGTGCCGGCGGGTTGGGTCTCACACTCCCTTACGCCTGCTGTGTCTTTGACGGTTTTCTGGCGCAACAATGTCCATAGGCGAGACTTGCCAACCTCATCGCCGTATCCCCCAGTAATCCCCCTCTATACCCCCTGTATACCCCTTCTATTTCAATAGAAGGGGTATACAGGGGGTATAGAGGGGGTATAGAGGGGGATAAGGTGGGGATACGGTGCGTCCATGGCCGGCATGAGCATTCAACCGACAACAACGAGGAATCGCCGCGCCCAGGTAACTGCTTTTCTTTCAGGTAGTTACGCAAACCACACCGTTACCACACCGTCGCGCTAGACACAGACATGACACCCCGGGGGGGTCCTGCCCAGTTACCATGCTGGAAAGGCGCTTTGGGGGGGAGCAACTCAATTCTGTGGCATGCCTGCCCGGCGAGGAGCAGCTCCGGCGGAGCGCCGCTCGCTTAACGGTGAACGGATTTCCGCTTTGACCGTGGACCACAGAATGACAGAATCAGCGCCACCAGTTTCGGCAAGCGATGACAACTGAGACAACAAAGGTATGGCGATATTTTGACCAGAAGAAGGCCATACATCTGGTCGAGACCAGCTGCCTCTATTTAAGACGACTCGACCTTTTGACTGACCGGTATGAAGGCGACCCTTACGAAGGCACACCAACGTTCAATATGTTGCAGCGATTTAAGGGTGCTTACGTTCACATCTTCCCCGATGCGACCGACGCAGAGCTAAAGGAACAGTTTAGAAATGAGCGGAGGGCAACGTTCGTATCCTGTTGGCAGAAGTCGGAGCATGAGTCATGGCTCATGTGGAAACAGTATTGTCAGCGAGGCGGTGGATTCGCGCTCCAAACGACTATGAAGCGGCTGTGCTTACTCCATGCATCGTTGCGGGAGAAGAACGACCTGCTTTACTTTAAGTCGGTTCATTATCTTGACCATTGGACAGATGAAGGCTTGCCCCATACTGTCCCGATCCAAGTCTTTATGAAGCCTGTCTGGTTTTCTGACGAGAAGGAAATTCGTTTTGCCCTATTCCGAGCAGATTGCGCCTACGCCGGAACCCAGGAGCAAAACGAGTCGGCACTCGCTCAATTGAATGACCACGAGCTTGTCCAGATCGATCTCGCGGAGTTGACCGCGCAGTTCATTCTGAATCCATTTTCCAGCAGCGAGCAAAAAGCCGAGCTTGTGGAACTCTTTTCCACGCACCCAGAACTGAGGAAAAGGCTCTGCGCCTCGCAAATTGCAAGAGACACAGTGCTCGCATGAATGAGAACAGGGTCATAGCGTTGGTACGGAGGCCGCCTAGTGCTCTCGAAAAGGCGGAGCCCGGCGCGACGCGCGTCCTTTCCGGGATGGTGAAGGACACGCTCGTACTGGCACAGGCGAAAGCCGAGGCGCAAAACGTTTCTCCACTGCCGCCATATACCAGCGCCGGCTTGGAGAGTTGGTACCAGAAAGGAACAGACCACTACTGGGGCTGGAGCGTTCCAAAGGACTACGCACAGGCTGTCTACTGGTTCCGCAAGGCCGCGGAGCAGGGTCATGCAAAGGCCCAGGACAATTTGGGGTGGTGCTACGAAAGGGGCGACGGCCTTCCGCAGGACTACGCGCAGGCATTTCACTGGTACCGCAAGGCGGTGGAACAAGGAAGTGCACTTGCCCAGTTCCACTTGGGCCGGTGCTACGGAAAGGGCCACGGCGTTCCGCAGGACTACGCACAAGCGGTCAACTGGTGCCGCATGGCTGCGGAGCAGGGAGATGAAAACGTCCAAGAAGAACTGGGCTGGTGCTACGCCTTTGGCGACGGCGTCCCGCAGGACTATGCGCAGGCAGTCCACTGGTACCGCAAGGCTGCCGAGCAGGGACATCATAGTGCCCAGAACACCTTGGGCTGGTACTACGAAAAGGGCCTGAGCGTCTCCCAGGATTACGCACAGGCCGTCCATTGGTACCGCAAGGCTGCGGGTGCGGAAGGGGGATGGGGATATGCAACTGCCCAGAACAACCTGGGCGACTGTTACGCCTTTGGCCGGGGCGTTGCGCAGGACTACACGCAGGCCGTCCACTGGTACCGCAAGGCCGCGGAGCAGGATCGTGCGGCTGCTTGGAACAACTTAGGCGATTGCTATGCCTTTGGCCGGGGCGTTCCGCAGGACCACACACAGGCCGTCCACTGGTACCGCAAGGCCGTGGAACTAGGTTATCCAGCCGCCCAGAACAGCTTGGGCTTATGCTACGCGGAGGGCCACGGCGTTCCGCAGGACTACGGGCAGGCCGTCTATTGGTTCCGCAAGGCTACCGAGCAGCGGGTGGAAGATGAGGTATATGCCCAGTGCTTCTTGCGCCTCTTCTATGACAAGGGCCAAGGCGTTCCGCGGGACGGAGCCCAGGCGGTCCACTTGTGCCACAAGGTTGCAGAGCAGGAAAAGGCGAATGCGGAGTTCAACTTGGGCTGGTGCTACGTCTATGGCAGGGGTGTTCCAAAGAACCCGGTTATAGCTTGCAAATGGTTCAGACTGGCTGCTGACCAAGGCCACTCAGGAGCCAAAGAGCAGTTCGCCGCTCTGTCTGCCTTGATGTCCGCCGCCGAACTCGCCGAGAGTGCGCGCCTCCATGAAGAATACTCGAAGCGCAAGCGATCGTGACCAGCACTTCTGGGCGCCATGAATAAGAACGACAACTTTGCGCTGGTGCGAAGGGCGCCGAGTGCCCTCGAAACTGTCCTGCCAGCGACGAAGCGAATCCTCACTTCAGTGGTGGCGGAGACGTTCGCGCTGGCACAGGCGAGGATTCAGACGCAAAACCTGTCTGCATTGCAGCCCTATGCCAGCGCCGAATTGGAGAGTTGGTTTCAGAAAGGCAAAAGCCACTATTTCGGAAAAGGTGTGCCAATGGATTACGCAGAGGCGGCAAAGTGGTTTCGGATGGCTGCTGAACGCGGCCACGTTGGGGCGCAGCGCTTTTTGGCCTCTTGCTACCTCAAGGGCCAGGGAGTTCCGCAGGACAACGCACAGGCCGTTCACTGGGGGCGCAAGGCAGCAGAGCAGGGAGATGCAGCTGCACAGAATGCATTGGGCTCGTGCTACTACGAGGGCCGGGGGGTACCGCAGGATTACGCGCAGGCCGCCCACTGGTACCGCAGGGCTGCGGAGCAGGATCATGTCTCAGCACAATTAAGTCTGGCTTTGTGCTACCGCATAGGACAGGGAGTCGAGGAAAGCCGCAAAGACATGCTCGCATGGTATCGCAGGGCAGCCGAGAACGGCGAACCCAACGCACAATTCCAGTTGGGATTGGTTTACTGCCGCGGCGATTTAGTGCCTCGAGACCATGCTGAAGCTAACAGGTGGTTGCGTAAAGCAGCCGAGCAGGGAAATACTCAAGCCCAAGTTCTTCTTGGGCAACGCTGCGCGGCAGGTCGCGGAATGGCGCACGATTTGACTCAGGCCGCAGAGTGGTATCGTCGTGCGGCTTCTGCTGGCTATTCGGGGGGAATGATTATGTTCGCCGAGTGTCAACTCGAAGGGCGGGGTGTTGCCAGGAACTCAGCCGAAGCTATAAGAGTGTTCAAGGCTTTGGCGGAAGAACGAAATCCGACCGCGCGATACAAGCTTGGCCTTTGCTATCTTCACGGTAAAGGTGTTCCAAGAGACCCGGATGAAGCCTGCAAGTGGTTCACTCATGCCGCACTGCAGGGAGTCAGAGATGCTGCAAGCGAGCTGGAATTGCTGATTGCCGGCAAGGAAATCAACAAATTAACGCGTCGGCTCTATGGAGCACTCTCAAAGCGTATTTCTAAACGCTATGGCCCTAGCGATAGTCGGAAGCATGTGAAGAGCAAGCAATGAACAAAACATCTTGGATTCTATTGGATACGGAGACAACGGGCTTGTCCGCACCGATCTTCGTCGTCGAGCTGGCAGCACAGCGGATGCGTGGTTGGGAGGCGGACGGGGAGCCATTCCGCAAGCTGCTCAACCAGAATCAGGAGATTCCGGCTGAGGCGTCGCGCGTGCATGGCTACACCCGCGAGATTCTAGAGCGGGACGGGGAGGCGCCGGTGCAAGTCTATCGGGAGTTTGCTGAATACACGGGCAAGCTGCCGCTCGTTTCATTCAATCTGGAGTACGACCTGGACGAGGTGCTGGAACCGGAGTGGAAGCGGCTGCGTGTTGCGCCAATCGGCAGCCGNNTTGAGGCTGGCCCAGCGTCTGCTCGATCCCGTGCCGGCGGGCAACTGCAAGCTGCAAATCTTGCGGCAGTATTACCGGCTGCCCGAGCACGGTGCGCACACGGCGCTGAGGGATGTGCAAACCGTCGTGGACTTGTTCGGCAGGGTGCTGCGGCCGATTGCCGAGCACCGGGGCTTGGATACGTGGGAAAAGCTGGCGGCGTACGCGGCAGAGGAGTGGTATCCGTCGCGCATTGCTTTTGGGAAACACAAGGGGCGGCTGGTTCAGGAAGCGCGCAAGGATGCCGAGTTGCGGCGGTGGCTGGATTGGCTGGCGAGCTCGTCCAACACCCGCAGCGCGAAGATGGGGCGGTGGTACTTGAGGCAGTTGGAGTCTGCGGGAGTGCCGCAGGTTGAGGGGGAGGTGTTTGCGGCGGCGGAAGGCGGATTAACAACAAAGGCGCGAAGACGCGAAGAACGGGGAGGTGCCGGGCCGGAGGCTGCGGTCGTCATTTACGTCAATCCCGAGCTGGAGAAGCTGCGGCAGCTTGTGGCGGGCGCCAGGGCGCGGCTGGCGGAATTGGAGGTCAGCTACACGAGAGAGAAATCGCGGGTGGATGCGGTGCAGGCGATTCTATTCCGGCACTTGCGAGACTATTGCCAGAAGCGGGACCAGTTGCGGCTGGTGGTTGATTACCGGAAGAAGTATCTCGACTCCCTAATACGAGGCGGCGACGAAGAGGCGCAGCAGGCCGAGCAGAATTACGAGCGAGCCAGGACCCAAACCGACAAGGATTATGAGGAAACGGCGGCGGCGGTGGCGGAGAAGAAGCAGCTTACCGCCGAGGAAGAGGCGGAGTTAAGCCGGCTGTGGAAGAAGCTGGTGAAGCTCTACCACCCTGACCGTTTCGCTCACGAACCGGACAAGCTGGCAACCTACGAGAAGCTGACCGCGGCCATCAACCGGGCCAAGGACAAGGGAGACATTGAGACGCTGCGAGAGATCGCGGAGGACCCGCACGGCTACATTCTCCGTCAGGGCTGGGCCAGCCTGGATTTCAGCGAGGAGGCTGAACTGGCTCAACTGCGGCGGCTGTACGAGACCTTGCAGCTTGAGATCATTGCGGTGCTCGAATCGCTGGGCGAGTTGCGGGAAAGCCCGGAGTACGAGCTGTGCCAGATTAGTGAAAAAAAGCCAGGGGTGCTGGATGAGTTGGCGGCGGAGAGGGCCAGGCTGCTCGAAAAGGAGACCGCCGAGTTGGAGAAGCAGGCGAAGCGCCTCGCGCAGGAAATCGAGGAGTTGGCCGGAGAGGCGCCCACCCGCATTGCGTGAGGGTGGATNNCGGGGGCGGCCTTTAGGGTCTTGAAGCGGTTGCCAAGGGCGCTTCTCTCCGTCACAGTAGGGGCGGATGAGCAAGCGCTTTTACATCACGACCGCCATTGACTACGTCAACGGCCACCCGCATCTCGGCCATGCCTACGAGAAGGTGGTCGCCGACGTCATCGCCCGGGCGCGCCGCAGCCTGGGACAGGAGACGTTCTTTCTGACGGGCCTGGACGAGCACGGGCAGAAAGTTCAGCAGGCGGCACTGGCGGCAGGCAAGACCCCGCAGGCCTACTGCGATGAACTGGCGGCGGTGTGGCGGGCGTTCGCCGGCAAGTTGGACTTGACCAACGACGACTTCGTCCGCACCACCCAGGCGCGGCATAAACAGGTCGTGCAGGCGATCCTCACCAAGCTTCATGCCGAGGGGCACTTCTACAAGGAAGCCTATTCCGGTTTCTATTCGACTCGCCAGGAAACCTTCCTGACCCATAAAGACCGTTTGCCGGATGGCACGTTTGACCCGTCCTGGGGCGAGGTCGTGGAACTCAAAGAGGAGAACTACTACTTCAGGCTCAAGGACCACCAGCAGTGGCTGATTGATCACATCGAGCAGAATCCGGCATTCATCTGCCCCGCTGCCCGCCGGAACGAGGTCCTCGGGTTCCTCAAGAACAACGTGCTGGAGGATTTGTGCATCAGCCGCCCGGCTTCGCGCCTCAACTGGGGCATCCCGCTGCCGTTTGATCCGAACTACGTCACCTACGTCTGGTTCGACGCTCTCTCCAACTACATCACCGTCCCCGCCGCCCAGGGCGACCCCAGTGTGCCTGAGCCCTTCCGCTCGCCCCCTGCATGCGCCAACCCGCAACTTGCTGTGTGGCCTGCCGACGTTCATTTGATCGGCAAGGACATTGTGAAGTTCCATGCGGTTTATTGGCCAATCATGCTCAAGGCCATGGGCGCGCCCCTGCCCAAACAGGTGCTGGTGCATG
>MTKZ01011530.1_pt3 | contig 12558 bp, 10 predicted proteins | sample 1042781 | NCBI WGS metagenome assembly MTKZ01 (sample SAMN06212207, study PRJNA360539) | anaerobic digester metagenome | biome: Wastewater treatment plant; material: sludge; isolation source: anaerobic digester fed with sludge from wastewater treatment plant | place: Denmark: WWTP Viborg ...
GCAGTGCGCAGCGCCGGTGTGCGGCTCATCGCCGCCTGAGGCGAACGGCGGATTGCGGAACGCTCAGCCGTCGTGGTGGTTCGGGGAGCGTTCAAGTTCCACGTCGGGTCCATAGGGGCCGTTGAAGAACTCTGCCAGTTTCGCCTCGGCCTTGTCGCCAAAGAGGATGTTGCAGACCTCTCGCAACCCCTCGGTGTCGCCAAGGTCGGCGTTGGGAACCACCTGTTCGATCTTCGACCGGCGTCGCATGAAGTCCTCCAACCGGGTCACCATCTCGGTGCTGGCGGCCAGATACAACTCGACGCGCAGGTAGTCGGTGCCGCCGAGGATGTCCTCACCCATCGACGGGTCGGCCCGAATGGCCTCCAACATGGCGAACGCCCGCCGCCCATAGCGTCGCCACAGCCGGTCGGACAGCGGCTCGACGTCGGGGCGAACCCTCAGGTCGTCCAACCGCATCAGGCGGGCCTGCCGGTAGAACACCGACCGGGTCTGCGCGGTCGGTTCGCCGTACCAGGTGCCGAGGTCCTCCTCGAGCGGCAGACCGAGGGCCTCGACCGCATCGGCCACCTCCTCGCCGACGTTGAGGCAGTCGGTCAACTTGCCGCCGAAGATGGTGATCACGCTGCGGGCCCGGTCCACCTCGATCTCGTGCTTGCGGCTGAGCGACGTCCAGTCCACCTCGGTTTGGTCACCACCGGAGTTGGGCACGACGAGGGGCCGCACGCCGCAGCGTTCGGCGATGATGTCGTCGGTGGTCAGCGGCGTGGGCAGGTCGAGGCGCTTGTTGATCTGGGTGAGCAGGAAGGCGCGATCGTCGTCGGTGACGCCGGCGTGTGGATCGTCGGTGCGGGTGTCGGTGGTGCCGATCACCGACCGCAGACCCATCGGAATCACATAGAACAGCCGTCCGCTGTCGTCGAAGAAGGCCAACACCCGCTGATGCTCCGATGTGGTCAGCCGGTTCACGATCAGGTGGATGCCCTTTGAGTAGACGATCCGATGATCGGTGTTTACCCCCCAATCGCTGTTGAGCCCGTCGACGTAGGGTCCGGCGGCGTTGACGAGCGTGCGGGCCCGCATCTCGAACCGCTCGCCGGATTCCAGATCGTGAAGGCCGACCAGCCAGTGACGGTCGACCCGACGGGCGTCGGTGAGTTCGACGTAGTTGGCCACCGCCGCGCCAGACTCGATGGCCGAGCGGACAAAGCCGAAGACGAAGCGCGCGTCGTTGTCGCGCAGGTAGGCGTCGCGATATTCGATGCCGCCGCGCACACCCGAGATGTCGATGGCCGGTTCGGTGTCCTTGATCGCCTCAGCGCTGAGCAGCCGGGGGGACCGGGTTCGGAACCTGCCGATGCCCCAATAGGCGGTCGCTCCGAGTGCTGCAAACCACGGGGGATACGGTGAGCTGTCGTCGAGGGCGGCCAGAAAGGAGAGCTCGGCGACGTTGTCCGGGTAGGCCTTCATCAGCCGGTTACGGCTCTGGCACAGCTTGTACACCAGTGGCAGCTCGTAGTTCTCCAGGTACTTGAATCCGCCCCAGACCAGGTTGGAACTCTGCTGGCTGGTCTCGGAAGCGAAGTCCGCCCGATCAACCAGGGCCACCGATGCGCCCCGACCAGCCAAGGACGCTGCGGTGACCGCCCCGTTGATTCCGCCGCCGATGATGGCCACGTCGACCACTCCGTCGCGCATGCGGTCGATGTTGGTGTCACGCAGGCTCATGGCCGAACGGTACCAATGTCGGCGCTCGCATTGGTCACCCGGGCATCTGCCTGTGCCGCACCCCAGCTGTTGGCTCGGGCCTGGGCGGTGAGGGTGAGATCGCACACGGCCAACACGTGCGCCTGGCTCATCAGCCGGGCGCCTCCGTCCACGAGGTCGGCCGCCAGGCGCCCGGCCCAGTCGACATCGACGCCGGAGCAGTCCACCCGGCGGGTCGACTCGCGGTCGACGAGGATCAGGTGCTCGGAGCCCGGCGCCCCGGCCGGATCGATGTTGGACCTCGCCTCCAGGGTGCCTTCGGTGCCGATGATGGCGAGGCGAACGTCTCCCCAACATCCAAGACCCGCGGGGGACAACAGGTCGACCCGGTGGTCGCCGATCACCGGCGAACCGTGGGTGGTCGTTCCGGCCAACCGAATCGTCCCGACGTCGGCGAAGGCAGGATGCTCGTGGCAGGCGACGTTGCCGATCGAGGAGTGGCTCACCGTGGCGTTCAGTTCGCCGGTGATGGCAAGAAACTGATCGACCTGATGCGAGGCGAGGTCCACCAGGATGCCGCCGGAGGCGGAGGGATCGAAGAACCAATCGGGGCGCCCCTCCAGGTTGAGCGTGTGGGGGCCCGCACCGATCACGTGCACCACCTCACCGATCGCCCCCGAGCGGGCCAGGCGAACCGCCTCGGATGTGGCCCGGTTGGTGAACCGCTCGGTAAAGAGCACGGTCCAGCGCCGCCCGGAAGCCTCGACGGCGTGGGTGATGCGTTTCAGGTCGTCGACGGTGGTGACGCCGGGCTTGACGCTCAGCACATGCTTGCCGCTCTCCAGTGCTGCGAGCGCAACGGCGGCCCGCTCGGAGGGGACGCCCGCGGTGACGATCAGATCGAGGTTGCCGTCGGCGAGCAACTCGGCCAGTTCGACCGGCCGGGAGTCGGGCCTCCAACCCTCGTACAGGTCCAGCAGTTCGCCGTCGGGCACGTGAGCAACGGTTTCGGCGCCAGCGTCGAGCAGGCCCTGAACCAGTTCGAACAGGTGAAGGTGAGCCATGCCAACCACGGCAACGCGCAGATTCACGATGCGGCACCCTCCTCGGTTCGATGTTGCGAGGACCGTACCGCACACGTCGTCGACGGCTGCGGCCGGGTTCGCTCAGGTCAATGTTCTGACAGTCGCACTTGCAGAAGGTTGGGAAGGGTCTAGAGTTTCGGCGGCCTTGACGAGCTCGGCTGCGAATGACCAGGTCGAGGGGGACCCACATGTCACGACCGTCAACGTTCAAAGGTCGGATCGGCCGTACCGTGGCCGAATCGGAGCCGTACTTCGACGAGGGACCGCATCCTGACGACGGTGCCCCCAACGTCGTCGTGGTGCTCTTGGACGACACCGGATTCGCCCAATTCGGCTGTTACGGCTCCGACATCGACACGTCGAACATCGACGCGCTCGCGGCCGAAGGGGTGCAGTTCACCAACTTTCACGTCACCCCGCTGTGCTCGCCCACCAGAGCGTCGCTGCTCACCGGCCGGTCCGCCCACGCTGTGGGTATGCGGGCCGTGTCCAACTTTCGCACCGGGTTTCCCAACATGTTGGGCCACCTCACCAATCACGCCGCCACGATGGCCGAGGTGCTGTCGGCCGAGGGGTACGCCACCTTCTGTCTGGGCAAGTGGCACCTGGCGCGCATGGAGCAGTGCTCGGCGGCCGGTCCATTCGATCAGTGGCCGTTGGGCCGCGGCTTCGACCGCTTCTACGGATTCCTGGAAGGGGAGACCGACCAGTTCCACCCCGATCTGGTGTGCGACAACCATCACGTGGAGGTCCCGGCAACCTCCGAGAACGCCTATCACCTGTCGGAGGACCTGGTTGATCAGGCGTTGGGCATGATCGCCGACTCGGTGGGTGTCCGCCCGGACCGGCCCTTCTTCACCTATCTGGCCTTCGGCGCCACCCATGCCCCGCATCAGGCGCCCGAGGCCTACCTGGCGAAATATCGGGGCCGCTACGACGAGGGCTGGGACGTCGTGCGACAGCGTTGGTTTGAGCGGCAGTTGGAGCTGGGCGTGATCCCCGAGGGCACCGGGTTGGCGCCGCGCAACCCGGGGGTCGAACCGTGGGACGACCTGCCCGAGAACCAGCGGCGCCTGGCTGCCCGGCTTCAGGAGGCGTTTGCCGCTTTTCTTGACCACACCGACGACCAGGTTGGCCGTCTGGTGGCCGGCCTCGACCGCCTCGGTCAACTGGACAACACCATCCTGTGCGTACTGGCCGATAACGGCGCGTCTCAGGAGGGTGGCCCGTTCGGCGTCATGCACGAGATGAAGTTCTTCAACGGCATCCTCGAGACTCCCGATGAGGCGATCGAGCGAATCGATGACATCGGAGGGCCCCACAGCCACACCAACTATCCGTGGGGTTGGGCCCAGTGCGGCAACTCGCCGTTCAAGTGGTACAAGCAGAACACCCATGAGGGCGGCGTCCACGTGCCGATGGTGGTGTCCTGGCCGGACCGGTTCCAGGCTGGGCAACACGGCACGCAACGAGACCAGTTCGTCAACGTGGCCGACATTGCGCCCACGATCTACGAGCTCGTCGGGGCGGAGGCACCGGTGACCTACCGGGGGGTGGAGCAGTTGCCGGTGACCGGCCACAGCTTCGCCGATCTGCTCGACGATGCGGATGCTCCCGGCACCAACACGTTGCAGTATTTCGAGATGGGAGGCAGCCGGGCGTTGGTGGCAGGGGAGTGGAAGGCGGTCTGCAAGCACACGGTTGGAGCCGACTACGACACCGAGTCGTGGGAGCTGTACCACCTGTCCGTCGATCGCTCGGAGTGCACCGATCTGGCCGAGGCCGAGCCTGATCGGCTTGCCGAGCTGGTGGCGCTGTGGTGGTCCGAGGCGGAGCGTCACGGTGTGCTCCCACTGGACGACCGCACGTTCGAGCTGTTCGGCGCCCGGTTTCGCGACCACTCGCCGCACCCGGTTGATCGCCGCTACGTCTACCGGCCGCCGATGTCGCCGCTTCCCGGCCAGGCTTCGGCGGCAATCGGCGGGCGCAACTTCACCCTGACCGCGCAGGTCACCGGAGATGGCACCGCCGAGGGCGTGTTGTTCGCCACCGGCACCGAGAACTCCGGTATCTCGGTCTTCGTGCAGGGTGGTCGCCTGGTGCTCGACTACAACGCCTTCGACACGCATTCCATCCTGGAATCTGACGTCGCGGTCCCAACCGGGGACGCCGAGCTGTCGGTGGCGTTCACCCGGGGCGAGGCCATGGCAGGAACCGCAGAGCTGTTCATCGATGGTGCATCGGCAGGTGCGGTCGACCTACCGCTGTACATGCGCATGATCTCCTCGGTGGGGTCATCCATCGGCTATGACGCCGGTTCGGTGGTGTCGAAGCGCTACGCAGGCCCGTTTGCGTTCTCCGGGGTACTGCACGAGTTGGAGATCCGGCTTGGTGAGCCCGGGAGGGGCACCGCCGAGGCGATTGCCCGCGCCGAAATGTCCCGTCAATGAGAAGCCCCATCATGAAGAGGTTGAGACCATGAGCACCGCCTTGACGATCACCCTGCTCGGCACCGGCAGCCCGCTGCCCGATGCCGACCGGGCCGGCCCTGCCACGCTCCTTCAGGGCGGAGGGCAGAACTTTCTGGTCGATGCCGGACGCGGCGTGCTGATGCGCCTCACCGCGGTGGGCGTTCAGGCCTCCAACCTGACCGCCGTGCTCATCACCCACCTTCACTCCGATCACATCACCGACCTGGGTGACCTGATCACCGCGGTGTGGATCGGTACGTTCCAGCCGACGCCCCTTCGTGTCATCGGCCCCGCCGGCACGGCAGGTGTGGTCGATCACATCCTCGCTTCGTTGGAGCCGGACATCGGCTACCGCATGGCCCATCACGACGACCTCGCTGAGCGGCCCCGGGTGTTGGTCACCGAGGTTGGCGACGGGCCGATCCCGCTGCCGGGCCCGGTGCGGGTCGGCTGCGCCCCCACCGATCACCGTCCGGTGGAGCCCAGCATCGGCTTTCGCTTCGACCACGACGGCGCAGCGGTGGTCGTTGCGGGCGACACCGTGCCGTGCGGAGGACTGGATCGGCTGTGTTCCGGCGCGCAGGCGCTCGTCCACACGGTGATCCGCAAGGATGTGATCGAGCAGATCCCCATCCAGCGGCTGATCGACACGCTCGACTATCACTCCTCCCCCGAGGAGGCGGCTCAGACCGCCCAACGGGCGGGTCTGAACACGCTGGTGATGACCCACTACGTGCCTGCGTTTCCCTCCGGCGGCGGGGACGACTGGCGTGCGCTGGCAGCCGCCCACTTCGATGGGGCGGTCGAGCTGGGCGATGACCTGCATCGGGTTGAGGTGCCCGCTCCGGCCTGACCCCCTCAACATCGGTCGTGCTCCCGGCGTCCATGCTTCGCAGTACGTTGCCTGGATGGACTTTGGGATCGTCTTCGCCAACACCGGACCGTTCGTCGAGCCGGACGCAGCCGCAGCCTTCGCCTCCCACGCCGAGGCAGCGGGTTTCGAGTCCCTGTGGACCGTCGAGCACGTCGTCGTGCCTGCCGGTTACGAGTCGACGTACCCCTACGACCCGTCAGGCAGGATGCCTGGAAACGATGACGCGCCGATCCCGGATCCGTTGGTGTGGCTGTCGTACCTGGCGGCGGTCACGTCGCGGATTCGTCTGGCGACGGGCATTCTCATCGTGCCGCAGCGCAACCCGTTGGTGCTTGCCAAGCAGTTGGCCACCCTCGACGCGTTGTCGGGGGGGCGGATGGAGTTCGGCATAGGCGTGGGNNTGCCATGCGAGCCCTCTGGGCCGACGAGCGGGCCACTCACCATGGTGAGTTTGCGAGCTTTGACGAGTGCGTCATGCGGCCCCAGCCCAGGCGGGGCACCATCCCCGTGCACGTCGGCGGGCACTCCGACGCAGCCGCGCGAAGGGCCGGCCGTCTTGGCGACGGATTCTTCCCCGGCAAAGGTGATCACGCCGAACTTGAGCGACTTTTCGGCGTCGCCCGTCAGGCCGCCTTCGAGGCGGGACGCAACCCGGATGTGTTGACGTTCACCTCCGGCGGCAATGGGGCGATTGGCTCAAGGGCTCTGGACGAGGTGGGGGAGTTGGCCGCAATGGGCGTCACCCGGGTGGTGCTTCCATCGTTCCTGTTCTGGCAGGACACCGAGGAGGCACTGGCCCGCTACGGCGCCGAGATCATTGCCAAGGCGCCGTAATCCCTCCGCACCTCTGCTTGGCCTTCGGTCTTCAAGGGCTGCTGGTTGCGCTAGGTTCGCAAACCAACCCATGAGGAGCAACCGATGAGCAACAAAGCAGTGGTCAGCCTGAACACCGGACTTGAGGACGCAGAGACCGTCACCATTGCCTTGCTGGTTGCGGTCGGCGCCGCCGAGGCGGGTCGCCCCACCCTGATGTTTCTCACCAAGGAAGCGGTACGCCTTGCACTCGCCGGGGTTGCTGTTGGCTCCGCGTGCGACGGCTGCCCGCCGATCCAGGACCTGTTGAGCAGGTATCTGGCGGCCTCTGGCAAGTTGCTGGTGTGCCCGGTCTGTTTCAACTCCAAGCAACTCGATACTGCATCGCTGATCGACGGTGCCGAGATGGGCGGAACGGTGCCCATGTGGGAGTGGATCGGCGATGAAGGGGCCACGACCTTCAGCTACTGACCCATCGGCCGGGCGGGCGTCGCTCGCCGGGTACCCTGCGTTGATGCGTAGTCGTCGTGTGTTGGTGCCGATCCTGACCCTGAGCGTGTTGATCGTGGGTTGTTCGTCCGGGGAGGACGGCTCGGACGGTGGTTCGGCCCAGCCGGCCGCCGGGCCCTCCACGACGGCCGCCGCCGACCTGGGAACCGACCCGGCTTACGCAGAGCCCGGACCAGCTCAGGTGGGTACCACGGCGTTCAAGTTGGACGATGGCCGCCGGGTGCAGGCGTGGTACCCCGCCGCCGACAGCGCGGCCGAGCTTCCAACGGAACAGTTCGACATCGCCGGGCTGCTCAGCCCCGAACTCCAGTCACAGATACCCGCCGACAAGCGTCCGATGTACGAGATCGCCGCCCACCCGGCGGCTGATCCCGGCGCCGACGGCCCCTATCCCGTGGTGATGTTCAGCCACGGCTTCGCCGGCTTCCCGGAGCAGTCCGCCGATCTGGTCACCCATCTGGCCTCGTGGGGTTTCGTCGTCGTGGCCCCTGACCACGTGGAGCGAAGCCTGAGTGGCCAGTTGGGGGTGGCGGCCAAGGGCGTGACCCCACGCGAGGACCCGGAGGTGCTCTCCGCTTCGCTGGACGCAGCGCTGGCGCTGAAGGGCTCGCCGCTCACCGGGCTGTTGGATGAGTCGAAGGTGACCGTTGCCGGCCACTCTGCCGGTGCCGGAGCCGCCTATCGGGAGGCGTCCGCCGACCCCCGCGTCAAGGCGTTCATCGCCTACTCGGTCGGCAACCGTCCCGGGGAGAAAAAGCCGCCGGTTCCCAAGGTGCCCGGCATGGTGATGGCGGGCACCGACGACGGCATCATCCCTCCTGCCGCGTCCCAGGAGATCTTTGACGGAATGAACCCGCCCAAGTACTTCGTGTCGATCGACGGCGCCGGGCACCTGGTGTTCTCCGACATCTGCCTCATCGGCCGTGACCAGGGAGGCCTGGTGGGCCTCATCGGCGAGGTGGGCCTCGACCTACCCGAGAGCATGACCCGGCTGGCCTCGGACGGTTGTGAGGACGGGCAGCTCGATCCCGCCAAGGCATTCCCGGCCATCGACCACCTGAGCGTTGCCTTCCTTCGCTACAGCCTGGGTATCGACCCCGAACCGGTGGGCCTCGATCCTGCGGTGACCAAGAACCTCACCGACGCCAAGGTGACTCTCACCGTCGACCCGGGGTAGCACCGGCGCGACGGTTGGTTCTGGTCGGAAACGAGGCGGCCCGGCCGACGAATCGCGCGGGCCACATCGTGATGGCTGATCTACCGTCCATGACTCTTCCCCAACTTCGACCTTGGAAAGCGTTCGAGTCCCAGTCAAATGGACGTCTTGTTTCAGAGTGCGAGCACGTCGATCGTTCGAGTGATTTCGACCGCCTCCAGAAACCGGCGGTCGTGGGTAATCAGCAGCAAGGTTCCATCCCAGGTTCGCAGCGCCGACTCAAGTTGTTCAATTGCAGGTAGGTCCAAGTGGTTGGTGGGTTCGTCGAGCACCAGACAGTTGACACCTTGTGCCATCAGCAGGGCCAAGGAGGCCCGGGTGCGTTCGCCCGGCGACAGGTCTGCGGCGTGACGGTTGACATCGCCCGCGTCCAGCCCAAACTTGGCCAACAGCGAGCGGGCGTCGGCGATCAGCAGGTTGGATGCAGCGATAAAGCCGTCCAGCAGTGAGGCGTCCTCAGCGAAGACGCGACGGGCCTGATGCAACTCGCCCAGCTCGACCGATCGTCCGAGGTTCGCCTCGCCCGACTCCAGCGGAATGCGGCCGAGGAGCGCCTCCAGCAGGGTGGATTTGCCGGATCCGTTGGGACCGACGATCGCCACCCGCTCGGCCCAGGAGATCTCCACGTTCGCTGGTCCCAGCGCGAAATCGCCTCGGCGGATGACTGCGTTGGCGAGCGTGGCCACCACGTCCCCGCCGCGCGAAGATGCGGTGAGCTCCATCTGAAGGTTCCAGCCCTCCCACGGCTTGTCCACCACCTCGAGGCGTTCGATGGCCTTGTCCAACCGGGCGGCCTTTCCGGCCAGCTTCTCGGTCTGAGCGATGTTGTGAGCCTTGATGAACTTGTCGCCGTCGCGCGGGTTTCGCCCGGCCCTTCGGGCGCCTGTGGTCGCCCACTCGCGGGTGCGTTGCGCTCGCGCTGTCAGATCGGCCCTGGTGCGCTCGTAGTTGTCGTGGGCCTCTTCAGCGTGGTTTTGCGCGACGTCCCGCTCGCGGAGGAACGCCTCCCAGCCGCCTGAGAACACCGAGCCGCTGCGGGAGTGCTCGTCCAACTCGAGGACGTGGGTGACGGTGCGCTCGAGAAAGGCCCGATCGTGGCTGACGATCACCATCGCCCCTGCGAAGCCACGGACGTAGGCCTCGAGCCGGGCCAGCCCGTCGAAGTCGAGGTCGTTGGTCGGCTCGTCCAAGAGCACGACGTCTGCGTTGGTGAGGAGGATTGCCGCCAGGGCCGCCCGTCCGGCCTGCCCGCCCGACAGTGTGGAGGTCGCCTGGTCGAGCAGCGCCGGAGGCTGTCCGAGTTGGGCCCAGACCTCTTCGCTGCGCGCCGGAAACTCGGCGACCCCGATGTCGATCCATCGGTCGAATGCCAGCTGGTAATGCTCGCCGGCACCCGCCTGATCGGCGGTGAGGGCACGCGTGGCCGCCTCGAAGTCGGCCTCGACTGCGGCCACGCCGCTGCGACGGGCCAGCATGGCTCGCACCGTCTCGTTGGGTGAGCGTTCCCGTTCCTGGTCCAGCAGGGCGATGTGAGCGTTGGGCGGTGTCACCTCGACCGTCCCGGAATCGAGGTGGACGGCTCCGCTCAGCGCGGCGAGCAGCGTCGACTTGCCGACGCCGTTGGGTCCTACCACCCCCAGCCTGTCGCGGCCGGACACGGTGAGGTCGATGTCGGCGAGCACCGGACTTCCGGCGCGGTCGACGGTCAGGTGGCGTGCAGCGAGGGTGATTGATTGCATGGAGCGGTGAGCGGGCACGGTTGGCCTATCGGTAGCGGAACGACTCTGCGATGCGGTCTGCGAGCGATTCGGGGTTGTCCCACAGATCGTGGTCGACCTCAAGTCTGGGGACGGACGTCACCCCGTTGAGCAGGACCGCGTCGGCCGGCGGATGGTGCTCGTCGATCTCGCACACCACCAGGGTGCCGTCGGTTCGGTCCGGGTGGTTGGCGGCAAGGTCGGCAATCGCCGCTGCGCCGTGTCCGGCACCGACGTAGGACGCCCATGGCAGTTCCAGGTGATGGAGCAACTCCAGCACGTCGTCGGCGGTCAGGGCACGACCGGGGTCGTCAGCGGTCCACACGGTGATCGCCCGGTAGCCGTCGTAGGCCAAGGCGCCAAGGACGTTGCGCCACTCGACGTCGCGGCCCATCGGCGTGCCCAGCAGCACGACGGCGTCGCGGTCCGTCGGGCCGCGTTCCTGATAACCGATGGTGCGACCCGTGCCCTCGATCGTGTCGCCGGTTGCGGGAAAGAGATCGTCGAGGTCGGCTGCGAAGCCCGACACGGTGGTACCACCGACGGTGACCGGGGCGAACTCGGCGCGGTCCTCTTCGGCTGCGGCGGCACGGATGAAGATCCGTGCCAGAGCGAAGATGGAGGCCACGCTGTAGGCGACGGCCATGGCCACGAACAACGCCCCCGGGCCCACCTGCTCCACCAATGCCGAGCCCACCACCGGCCCGGCGACCGCTCCGGCACCTTGCAACAGCACCATCCTGGCTCCGGCCGCAACAGTGTGACGATCCTCCAGGTAGTCGTTGAGGTGGGCCAGAGTGAGGGAATAGAGCGAGAAGGTGGCGCCGCCGGCCACGGTGGTGAGCCCGATGACCACCAGACGGTGGGTCGGGCCCACTGCGGCCACGGCCAGGCTGGCTGCGGCCCCGGCCGCCGAAGCGACGGCGATCACCAGGCGGCGGTCCACGCGGTCCGACCAGCGGCCGAGGGGAACCTGGAGGGCTACTCCCCCCAGAAGCGCAGCACCGATGAACGCACCGGTGGCCAGGCGGTCAAGGCCCGCCTCTGCTGCGTACACCACGCCACCGCTCAACATCGCGGCCACCACGAACCCCGACGCAACTGCACCGACCGGCGCCAGCGGCGCGGTCGTGATCATGTGACCCCAACTCAGATTGGATGGCTCCGGCATCTCTGGGGCCTTGAAGGTGGCCAGTGAGACAGGAACCACCGCCATCGACACCAGCACCGACGCGAGTACCAACGCGCCAACCCCGGCCGGGTCGGAAGCGGCATAGAGCATCTGACCCGAGAACACCGAGGCACCCACCACCACCATGTAGGTCGCCAACAGGGTTCCCCGTGTCTCGTTGGTGGCGGCGCCGTTCAGCCAGGTTTCGCTGACGATGAACAACCCGGCGATGCACAACCCGGAGATGGCCCGCATCATGAACCACGTGGGGGCGTCGGGAGTGACCAGGTGTATCAGCAGTGCCCCTGAGCCAAGCGACGCCAGCCCGGCGAACACACGCACGTGCCCCACCCGGGCGATCGTGGCCGGCGTGACGACCGACCCGAGCACGAAACCGACGTAGTAGCCGGACAGGATCACGCCGATCACGGTCGGGGAGAAGCCGACCAGGCCGCCTCGGATGCCCAACAACGTGGAACTGAGGCCGTTACCCGCCATCAGCAACGCCACACCCACGAGGAGCGGAGCGGCGTTTCGGAGGGCGACCTTGGTCCCTGAACGGTTCGGGTGGGTGATGGCGGTCACGGCCCGATACTCGCAGTTGCAGGCACCTCGATGACGAACCCGAAGCGCGCGGCCGCTTCGGCGGCGACGCCCTGATCTTTGCTCCCTGTACCCTTGATGAATGCGTCGCACGCCGTCCTGTCTGTTTGCCGTGCTCATCTGCACGCTCCTGTTGGGCGCCGCCTGCGGCTCGGACTCCGGTCCGGCCGAAACGGGCGAGGGCGACACAGCAGCGACGACCACCGCTGGTGAGCGGATCGACACCGACGTCGGGGAGGCGTTGTTGTGGGGGGACGGCGACTCCGGTGTGGTGCTGGCGCACGGTGCCGCATTTGACGCCGAGAGCTGGACCGACCAGGCCACGCAGATCGCTGCTGAAGGCACCACGGT
>MTKZ01008221.1_pt1 | contig 12555 bp, 11 predicted proteins | sample 1042781 | NCBI WGS metagenome assembly MTKZ01 (sample SAMN06212207, study PRJNA360539) | anaerobic digester metagenome | biome: Wastewater treatment plant; material: sludge; isolation source: anaerobic digester fed with sludge from wastewater treatment plant | place: Denmark: WWTP Viborg ...
GAGCCTTTAATTATAGCGCAAATTAGTGAAAATAAAATTACGCCAAATAGAAATTACTGGGTTATATTCAGGACAGCATGTAGGCAATTTGATCTGAATGATATAATAAATTTAATGAATAGAAATGAAATTAGAATTCAGGAAGAATATGTTTTTGATCGATTATCAGTTATAAAACTATCTAATTATAAAACTATGCAGGTCATAAAATGAGAGATTGATAAATCCACTGGGCTGATTTTCTGGTCCTCGCTACTGTTACCTCCTAAGAAGGGATTTTAGACGTATCGAACTAAAGAAAAGCATCAATGCGAAGAGAAACGAATATGACGAATAAACATTTCAACTATCAGCTCCCGGGTTGGGTTTTGCCCAACTTTACAATATTCTTTTCCAGCGCTTGCATCATGATTCTCGAAATCGTTGCGGGTAAACTTATTGCGCGTCATGTAGGCATGTCCCTGTACACATGGACGAGTATTATCGGTGTCATCATGGCGGGCATGGCGGTAGGGAATCATTTTGGAGGACGGCTTGCGGACCGTTACCGCGCCGCACCTACGTTGTCGGCACTCTTCTTCTCCGCGGCGCTCGGTTGTGCCATCATATTGCCCCTGAATGGCTTGTCCGGGAAATATGTGCCCTTTCTGGCTGCCCCTTGGTCCTTGCGAATCTTCATTCATGTGGCATTGGTATTTTTCCTTCCTGCAACCCTGTTGGGCACTATGAACCCGGTCGTTACAAAAATGGCGTTGGACCTGAAACGGGCGCAGGGCCGCACATTGGGCGGTGTATTTGCCTGGGGGGTTATTGGAAGCCTTTTCGGCACCTTCATCGCCGGATTTTACCTGGTAATGGTGATGCGGATTACCACCATTGTCATCGCATCAGCGCTGGGTTTGGGATTGCTTGGAGGATTGTATTGTATCATCGCCTGCGGAGGTCGCATTTCCCGGCACTCCGGAAGTCCCCGCCTGGCTGGGGCTCCGCGCCCGAAGATTTCTTTCCGTATCTGGTCGCCCGCCGCGATTACGGTATTTATATCCAATGCCGCTTTCATGATTTTTGAGTTGGCCATCTTGCGTGTCGCGTCCCGTGAATTTGGCGGATCCTTATATACCGGGACAACCGTAATCGGGATTGTTTTGGCCGGTATCTGTCTGGGTAACTATTGCGGGGGAAGGCTTGCGGACCGATGGGATGCCCGGAAACTGGTCGCACTGGTTTTCTGCGCTTCGGCGCTGGCGGTGGCGCTCAGCCCGCCTATGCATTCGTTGGTGTCCGCCTGGCGTTACTATGTCTGGTATTTGGCCAGCCTATCCTGGCCGGTACAGCTGATCATCCATGTGCTTTGGGTCGGTTTTATTCCCTGTTTTTTTATCGGCATGGTCAGTCCGGTGGTAACGCGCCGTTTGCTTCAACAGGGCAATGCCCCCGGTGCTTCCGTAGGCACCATCTATGCATGGGGTTCCATGGGCGCAATTGCTGGAACCTTTCTTGCCGGATACCTCTTGATACAAGCCCTGGGCAGCATCCCCGTCGTAATGTCGGTTTCGGTGCTATTGGCGCTGACCGCCCTGTTTTATGCGCCCTCGCGTGCCTGGACCATGGTTATCGGCGGTCTTGGCGGCGTAATCCTGTGTTTGTTCTGTCTGTCCCTGCCCGAGCTTGTCCCGGTGAATATCGGGCTGGGGTATCGCTCTCCGGACAATCCGCGTGTGGTATATGAGGATGAAAGCCAATACTCCCATATTACCGTTATTGAAGATCAAAACGAACCGGCTGTTCGTGAAATATATTTGGACTGTCTGGTGCATTCCCGCATCGACATGCGCGATCATACCCATTTGCTTTATGAATACGAGTGGGTTTATTCGGGTATCCTGAACACGGACAAGCCAGTTCCAGAAACGGTTCGTGCCTTTGTTATAGGCGGCGGCGGGTATGCCTATCCGCACTACCTTGAGATTGTAAGGCCCGGAAGCGATATTACCGTGGCGGAAATAGACCCAGCGGTCACCGAAGCCGCCCACGCCGCTCTGGGGTTGCCCCGCGATTCCAATATCCGAATCTATGATCTGGATGCGCGTAATGTGGTGACGGATATGGTTCGGAAACTTTCAAGGGGCGGCGATTTTCAACGCTTTGACTACATTTTTGGCGACAGTATCAACGACTACACGGTTCCGTTTCATTTGACCACCCTCGAATTTAAGCAGGCGATTCATGACCTGCTTACCGATGATGGCATTTATCTGTTCAATATGATTGACATGTATGATTCGGGCGCCTTTCTGTCCGCGATCGTCAAAACCTGCCGGAACGTATTCCCGCAAGTGGCGGTGTATAATTCCGGGCGCCTTTCCTTCTCGCGCGATACCTTTGTTGTTGTCTGTTCGCGTCGAAATGAACCTGTTGAAGACGTCACCGCGCTGTTGCGCGGTCAGTATGGGTTCGCAGGCGAGAGACTGCCAAGTGAAGATTTGGACGCGCTTATAGAGCGAAACAACGCCCCTGTGTTGACCGATGATTATGCCCCTGTAGAGAACTTGCTGGCGCCCGTAATGCGCGCAGGAAGAGCCACACTGGGGGAAACACACATTCTTTTTGCGACGAGATATATATCTCAAAACAAGCTGGACCGCGCGCTTTATCATGCGCGGGCCGCCGTGGAAGCCCATCCGCAGTGGTCAACAGCGCATGAAATGCTTGCGACCGTTCTGGCCATGAAAGGGGATACTGAAGGCGTTATCGAGTCCCTGACCGCGGCCATTCCCGGCAATCCAAATCCGGCAAAAGCCTGGGAGAACCTGGCAACAACCTTGATGAACGCCGGACGGAAGGATGAGGCCATAAATGCCTGGCTCGAATGCGTAAAAGCAAATCCTGTTAATGTCAATGCACTATACAATTTGGGTGTATTATATGGGGAACGCAATCAGTTGGGCCCTGCGGTTAAAGCGTGGCAGCACGCCCTCAAGATTGACCCGAAACATGCGGACAGTCTCTACAATCTTGCCGTTGCGAAAGTGATGTTGGGCGATATCGCTGAAGCCCGAAAACTGGTGGAAACCATGAGATCGTTCGGGCATCCCGTCGACGCGAATATGCTGGAAACACTTCAGATGCAACCATGATCCTGAAAGCAGATATACATTTAGAACTTTTTTCCAAAGGACTTAAGGGACATAAGGGACCAAAAGGCCTGGAAAACACGCTGCTGTTTAACTGGTTTTTAAGGCGTTGACCGCCAACAGCCTGCGGGAATTACCGGAAATGCGCCTACAGGTCGGCGGGGGGGGGCGGCTGGCTACAGATAGCCGAGGCCGCGCATCAGTTCATGGTATTCCGAGACATCCTCGGGCGTTGCGCCGGGCGCATCCTCCCCAGGGGTTTCCCCGCTGGACTCCGCGCCTTCCGGGATGAGTTCAATACTGTGAAGCAGTGTCCAGAATCCAGAGACGCCCCCATCAAGCCTAAACGAGAGGTGTCCGCCCGTGACCGTTATCTTGCCCAGGGATACTTCTGTAACCGCGGCCTGGGATTCGGGCAGGCTGGCGCAGACAATAGAACGCGGATTGGGTTCCCCGTCGAACTGCATTATCAGGGACGAGGCCGGCAACCCGTTATAACTCAGGCTGTTGAACATCCGAAGCCGCACCGTATAGACCGCATCGGGTATTTCAAACGAAAAAGACAGCGGCGGCGCGGTTTCCTTGTCGTTTCTCACCCACAGAAAACCATCCGTATAGGCCCACTTGTTGTCTTTCTCAAGGTCTTCCGTTCCTTTTTCACCCGACACGAAAAAGTCCACGACGTTCTCTTTGGGTTCCGCGGAAAAGGCCAGCATGGCGCCTTCCATTACCACGGCATATACGGGCAGATTTCTCAACGTTTCGAGCAGGGGCAGGTACGCATCGCGCAACCGGGCTTCCAGGCCCAGGCATTCCGGGCGATTCAGGCCGGTTATTTCACGCCGGGCCGAGGCGGTGTCAGGAACCTGGAATACCTGCGTCAACTGGCCGTCAGAGTCGAAGCGGTACTTTTCCGTACGGCTTCTTAAAATAAAACTTTCCGGCCGTTCATAACTGCTTCTGTCCGGGGCGGCGAACGTATACGGGCGGGCGTCCGGGCCGGCGTTTCCCCGCATTGCGGCCGCCTGGCTGTTCCCGTCAAAGTGGGCTGTTGTTTTCAGAGACAACAATTCCACCAGGGAGGGCACGATGTCCGTATTTTCGGTCTGGGTGTCTACTTGCGCTCCTGCGGGGATTCCCGGCCCTTTCATAATCCAGGGCACCTGCAGTACTTCATCCCAGTCGCCCGTGTGGGCCACCGTGTAGCCGTTTTCTCCCAGCAATTGCCCATGGTCCGCAGTGACAAGGACGATGGTGTTGTCGGACAAGCCCAGCAGTTCCAGTTTGTCCAGCAGCAGCCGTATCTGGTCGTCCGCATCCAGAATCATGCCGTCATACACGGCGCGAAAATATTCCAAATCCGCCGTAGTAAAGGGCTGGTTATCCCGGCGCCGGTAATTTTGCCCGTAGCCCATCGGCAACAGTGCGTTCATATCGTAATTCGGGTCGATCCATTGGTCATAGGGCGCCACCATTTCGTGGGGGAAATGGGTGTCGGCCGCGTGAATGTATAGAAAGAACGGGACGTCCTTCTTGGATTCCAACCAGGCGTGCAATTTCTCCGTCATGACCGCCCACCGTTGCAGCAGTATCTTGTCCCCCTGTTGCCAGATAAAGGTCTCGTCAAAACTCTTCGACAACCGGTCCGTGGGCAGGAACAGGGGCATATTGGTGAACATGGCGCTGGCATAGCCGTTCTCCCGCATGATCTCGCCGAACAGGAATTCATCCTCAGGCGGGTGCTTGTACAGAACTGTTTTGTTGTACCGGTTGCTGAAACACGGGACGGGGAAATACTTGCCGGTCATATAGGACGGCACGGAGAAAAAGGTCTTGCTCGCCTGGGCAAACTGTTGCTTGAAAAGGACGCCCTTCGCCGCCAAGGTATCCAAGGCGGGCGAGGTTGGGCGGTCATATCCGTAACACCCTAGATTTTCCGTACGGCACCCGTCCAGAAGAATCCAGACGACATTGGGTTTCGTAATGCCGGTCTCTTTTGCATCCACATCGGCCGCATCGGCAAAAGCCGGGTTCCCGTAAATGCCAAGGAGCATCAGCGGGACTCCTATTACAGCGAGACAGAAAGATACTTTTATTTTTAAACGATGACCGATCTTCATCACTTCTCCTTACTTGCTTTATGTTTCGCCTGAAGGCAGATATCACAAGGATTTATACCACATCCGGCGCACAGGACAAAATATCGGTGGAGAACATTGGAGAAGGCCCCGTTTTTAAAGTGTTCTACGGCGGGTGTTACCTCCAACCCAAAATATAGAACACTACCTGAGCAAAAAATGGGACTGCCTCCGGCGCAAGAGAAAACCATGAACGATATACTTAACCCTGAATCACGCCGGAGGCTGTCCCAGATTTTTTGAGGGTGTGGGGTATAAGACCGAAAAAATACGGTACAGTTCCCGCCGCTTGGTTATGCGCAACCTCAAAGTATAAAATATGTAGCATTGCGTTTCTAGCGACGAACAATAACTTATAATTTGCGGCGGGAACAGTCCCATTTTTTCTATTGCACATTGTTGTAGGGGCTATAAGACCTATATGTCATTTCACCGGTTATCTACAGCGGCTGCGACAGCACCACAGACTTCTACCTGATTTTTTCTGTCCTTCCTGTCCTTTGCGTCCTTTCGGTCCTTTATATTCTTTTAACGTGAAAGCCGACACAGAAAACTATGTATGTTAATCTTGCGCGACACGATGCCCGCAGCACGGGGAATCGCGCAATATAACCGCTCGCAACGTGCCCATGAATCCCCATAAAAACGGGGATTTACACCATACATCCCCGTGGCGTAAAAAAAGAGCTTGACATTCAGACTGGTTTGTGGTACAAACTAGTTAGAGTCAGTTAAGGATGCTGGCCCAAAGAACAGTTGAAAATGGCTGTAGACGGTTTAGAAACCGATGGGGTGACTCCCAATATGCTGCAGGATTTTCACAACGAGAGGAGGTGACACAGTATGAAGAAACTTGGTTTGGTACTTACGGTGATGGTAGCGTTGGCGGGTGTTGCGTATGCAAGCTCTCTGGCCATTCCCTGGTTCGTAGACAATGCGTTACCGGGTGCTGGCTGGCCGCCGGCCGCGAAGAATACCACCCTCATCTACCTGAAGAACAACACGGAAGATGTGCTGGTTGCGGAAATCACGTATTTCAGCGCCGAAGGCGCGAACCTGGGCCCGGAATATCCGGCGAACACGTTCGCCATCGACCCGAAGGCATCGGTAGCCTTCCGTCCGGTCGTTGCCGACCCGATCGGAACTCTGCCTGGCGGCACGCTTTTGGGCCTTGAAGCCGCAGCGGGTATAGCCATTCCCGATCGTCCGGTGGATGTGGATCCCAAGTCCAACGGCTCCGCGACGATTTCGTGGACCGGCGGCCCGACCGATCTGCAAGGCATGCTTGCCACGACCAGCATGGCGCTGTCCTATGCGCACTTGCTGCCTCCGGGAACATGATGAATTCTTAACGCAATCAAATTTGCAGTATTACATGAGGCAAGAATGTTGTGAGACATGCTTGCCTCGTTTTTTTTATGTTGTAGGGTTGTGATTGTGTTTTTGGGTGGGGATGCGCCATAATCAGGGGTGTAAAGGACTTAAGGGACGTAAAGGACATCAAGGACGTGAAGGACTTTATGTACCGCCGGTTTTTTAGCGCGCCATAGTATTGGATGGGGCGTTCCGCGTGGTATCGTTTTTTAAGGTAGAACTTTTAGTGGATAGACGACGATGGACTTGAAACAACAGCCCCTGAACGTGCTTGTGCTTGCCGTTGGCGGCAATGTCAGCCAGGGCATTTTGAAAGCCCTGGCGGCGTGCTCCCTGACCTGCCGCGTTATTGGCACGGACTTGGATGCGCTGCAGATGGGATTGTATACCGTAGACCGAGGGTATATTGCTCCCCATGCCACGGCTCCGAAATTTCTTGATTGGCTTGTATCCTTATGCAACCAGGAGTCCATTGATATCATCTTGAGCGGTTGTGAGCCCGTGCTGCGTGTGCTTGCCCCGGTGCGGGAACTAATTGAATCCGCTACGGGCGCCGTGTGTTTTGTTTGCCCGCCGGAGGTCTGGACGACTTGCGATGACAAGCTGCTCACGTGTGAATGGCTGCGAGGAAAGGGTTTCACCTTTCCTGCGCATGCGGCCTCTGAAGACCGTGACGGTTTGAATCAACTTGTTGAAAAACACGGCTATCCCCTGATCGCAAAACCGCGTATCGGCGGCGGGGCTTATGGCGTTATAACCGTTCAAGATGACGATGACTTGGAATATATCTCCCGAAAAAAAGCCTACGTGGTCGAAGAATATCTGGGCGCAGACGACCAGGAATATACCGCCGGTTGCTTCTGCGATCGCAATGGTAATTTATGTGGCAGCATTGTTATGTGGCGGGAATTGCTTGCTGGGACCACGTACCGGGCGGTGGTGGGGGACTATCCCGCGGTAAAGCGGGAAGCGGAGCGGATTGCGGGGGCGTTGCGTTGCCCAGGACCATGCAATATCCAGATACGCATGACGGACCGGGGCCCCGTCTGTTTCGAAATCAATCCGCGTTTTTCCGGCACCACTCCCATCCGCGCCGCACTGGGATACAACGAGGTGGAAGCCGTGCTGCGTCATTTCCTGCTGAAGGAAACCCCCGTGGTCTTGCCGAATGTTACCCGCGGCATTGCCCTGCGATATTGGAATGAGCTGTATGTTGCGCCCGAACTTTGCGAAAAAGTGCGGCAAGCGGGCGCCGTCAGCGTCGGGTCGGACAACGGTGTCCACATCGAACCCTATGGAATGCGGTAATGCGTATCCTTGTAACCGGAACCAGCGGCCACATCGGCGGCGCCGTCGTCAACCTGCTTTGTCAAGAGGGGCATGAGGTCATCGGCATCAGTCGCACGGTAAATCCTGCCCTGCCGGAAGCGGTGCGCCAGTATTCCCTGGATATCACGGATCCAGAGTTTATTGACAAGGCCTTGGATAGTTTGGGGGACTGCGAAGTCATTGTGCATGCCGCGGCCAGCATGAAAGACGATACGCATATACAGGAACTACTGGAGGTAAATTACACGGGCTCCCTGAAACTGCTGGACGTGGCAGATTCCCTCCAAACCAGATGTTTCATTTATCTTTCCAGTTTAAGCATCCTGGGCATGCCATGCGAACATCCCATCACCGAGGCGCATCCCCTGACCCCCCGAACAGGCTATGCCGTATCGAAGCTCACGGGGGAACACGAGGTTATAGAAGGCGGCACCGATGTCCTGCGCACGATTTCGTTGCGCATTTCTTCCCCGGTAGGCCCCGGGTTGCGCCACAGGCGTATATGCCGCCTCTTCGTGGAACGCGCCTTAGAAAATGCGCCTCTCCAGATACACGGGACAGGCGCCCGACGACAGGACTATGTGGATGTTCGCGATATCGCCCAAGGCATACTGCAGGCAGTATGTTCAGATTGCCGTGGAATTTATAATCTGGGTTCTGGCGTCCCCGCATCCAATCTCGAACTCGCGCAGCGGTGTATACAAACCCTGCGCTCTTCCTCTGAAATCGTTATGACGGGCGAGAACGACCCTGACGACCAGGTGTGCTGGGACTTGTCTATCGCCAAGGCGGCCCGTGATTTTGGCTATAGGCCCCGGTTTACTCTGGAACAAAGCATTGCGGACCTGGCCGCCGAGATTCAAGGCTAAAAACAAGGGGCACAAAAGACATCAAGGACAGTCAGAACCCTTAGTGCTGGAGCCCGCGCTCCTGCATAGCGGTGTCCTTTAAGTCCTTTGCGTCCTTTTGGTCCTTTTTTAATCGAAGTTTTTCACTCTTCAATGGCCTTTTTTCAAGATTAAATCGCCGGGGTTTGCCCGCACGATCGGATATGCCGGACATCCTCACTTTGACTTGACCGGCCATTGCCTGCTATACTGCGTTCCCCTTACACTTTCACCTTGTTTTAAGGGGAATTTGTTTTTATTGGGGCGTCGCCAAGTCGGTAAGGCACCAGATTTTGGATCTGGCATTCGTTGGTTCGAGTCCAGCCGCCCCAGCCATTATATTGTCAGGAGTGTGCTTGCTTCCAACCCGAGAGGAAAGGTGCGGCATCGTGGATTTCACCAACAGCATGAAGATATTCAGCGGCAGTGCGTCCAGGCAATTGACCCAGGGCATTTGCCGGCATCTGGGTATTGCGCAGGGGAATTCGCTTATTGACACATTCAGCGACGGTGAAATCCATCTGCAAATCCAGGAACACATCCGCGGCCATGACGTGTTTATCGTCAACAGCACCGCGCCGCCGGTAAATAATAACCTGATGGAATTATTGATCTTCTGTGATGCGGCCCGGCGCGCTTCGGCGGAACGCATCACGGTGGTCATTCCCTATTTCGGGTATGCCCGCCAGGACCGCAAGGATAAACCCCGCGTGCCGATTACGGCCAAACTCGTGGCCAACCTCGTTACAGCGGCAGGCGCGGACCGTGTATTGACGGTGGATCTGCACTGTGGCCAGATACAGGGTTTCTTTGATATCCTGGTGGACCACTTGTCAGCGGATGTGGTGTTCTCCGAGCACTTGTTGAAGATGGGGATACACGAGAAACTTATCGTGGTGTCGCCGGACATGGGCAGCGTAGGACGGGCGCGGAGTTTCGCGAGCCGCTTGTCGGTGCCTATCGCCATTGTGGACAAACGGCGCCCCAAGGAAAATGAGTCGGAAGTCATGAATATCATCGGCAGTGTCGAAGGCCGGCACGCCCTGATATTTGACGATATGATAGACACGGGCGGCACGCTGGTAAAGGCGGCCCAGGCCATCATGGAACACGGCGCCTGCAGTGTGCGTGCCTGCGCCACCCATCCCGTGTTCAGCGGGCCCTGCCTGGATCGGCTCGAAGATTCGGTATTGGAAGAAGTATTGGTCAGTGATTCCGTTCCCCTCAATGAGCGTGCGGCGTCCATGCGTAAGATAAAGACCCTGACGATGGCGCCCCTGGTTGGGGAGGCCATGNNTCCGTTCTCTATGGCGGCGATGCGGACAACATGAATATTGTTGTGAACCGCCGGGCTCTTGAAAAAATCCTGCACCAGGAAGGCGGCGCGCACGCGCTGATTCAGCTCCAGTTCGCGGAAATGGCCCAGTGCGACACCCCGGCCATCATCAAGGCGGTGCAGCGCCACCCTGTCAGTGATGTCCCGCAGCATGTGGATTTCATGCGCATCCGGCTGGATGAGCTGATTCAAAGCCCGGTCGCCATATTGCTTTCTGGGCGTCCCAAGGGTGTTATTGACGGCGGTGTTATCGACCACCAGCTGCGTGAAGTCATGGTCGAGTGCCTCGCGCTGGATATTCCCGAGCATATTGAAATCGATATCACCAATCTCGGGATGGGTGAAAGTATCCACGTATCGGACCTGCAAGTCGCCGACACTATCAGAATCATTACCGAGCCCGGACTGGCCGTCGCTTCCATCCATGCGCCGCGCGTGGTCAAGGCGGCCGAACAGGAAGCCGAAACCAAGGCCGAAACGGAATCGGAAGGCAAGGCGGACGCGGGTAAGGAAGCGGAATAACCTTGCGGCATAGCAAAGGCGGCCGTCTTGAAACTGGTTATAGGTCTTGGCAATCCCGGGCCGCAATACCGGCTTACACGCCATAATGCGGGCTTCATCGCGGCGGACAAACTCGCCGAGAAACTGGGTACGGCGTTTTCGCGTACCATGAGTCATGCTTTGGTCGCCCGGGTCAGCCATGCGGGCACGTCTGTCCTACTGGCCAAACCGCAGACCTTCATGAATTCCAGCGGCAGCGCTGTGGCGCCCCTGGCGCACCAGTATGGATGCGCTCCCGAAGATATTCTCGCGATTGTGGATGACATCTACCTGCCTTTGGGTATGATACGTATGCGCCCCGGCGGCAGTGCGGCAGGCCACAAGGGGTTGCTGTCCATTGCCGGAGCCCTGGGCACGGACGGCTTTCCCCGCCTGCGCATGGGCATTGGTGTTGAGGATGTGCCGGGTGACAACAGGACCGCTTTTGTCCTCGGTCGTTTTACCCGTGAGGAACTTGCGGAGGTCGAGAATATGGCAGACCGTGCCATACTCGCCTGTTTGTGCTGGCTTGAGCAGGGAATTAAAGCTGCAATGAATGCGTTTAACGAGCGTGGCGGCAACAAAGGAGATTAGTGGTGTCAACCAAAAAACATACCATAAGTGTACTGGTCGCCAACGAGTTTGGCGTACTTGCCCGCGTATCGGGCATGTTCAGCGCCCGGGGATATAACATATCGAGCCTGTGCGTGGGAGAAACGGAAGATCCGACGATTTCCCGCATGACGGTTACCGTACACGGGGACAACAATGTCCTCGCCCAGATTATACAGCAGTTGAACAAACTGGTGGATGTTATCCGGGTGGAGGACCTGACGAGTCTGTCCTTTGTTGAACGTGAAATGGTGATGATTCGTGTCCAGGCCAACAACAAGCGGCGCAGTGAGGTGTTGGAGATTGCCGAGATTTTCCGGGGCAAAATCGTAGACCTTGATAATAAAACCATGACGGTTGAAGTGACCGGGGCCCAAGGGAAAATCACCGCATTCGTGGAAATGATGCGCGGATTCGGCATCATGGAAATGGTACGCACCGGCGAAATCGCCATTGCCCGGGCCGCCGGAAACACCGCCGTCGGGAACGGAGAGGACTAGGCAATGCCTCGTGTTGCACCGGACCAAGGGGCCGTTTGACCCGTGAGTCCTGAATTTGCTATCATATGGAAGACTTACACATCGGGGGCGTATCGTGCGCCCCGACCTTGTGGTGGGATGTCCGAGTGGTTAAAGGAGACGGGCTGTAAACCCGTTGGTTAACGCCTACGTTGGTTCAAATCCAACTCCCACCACCATTAAGGTAATTCCAATAACGGCGATAAGCGTTATTCTTTATAGAATGAATGATTTGTGCGGGAATAGCTCAGTTGGTAGAGCATCAGCCTTCCAAGCTGAGGGTCGCGAGTTCGAACCTCGTTTCCCGCTCCATTAAAGATTTTCCCCGTGTGTGTGCCCGCGTAGCTCAGGTGGTAGAGCACTTCCATGGTAAGGAAGGGGTCATCAGTTCGAGTCTGATCGTGGGCTCCATTCTTCAAACGGCTTGGCAGGGCGAAAGCAAGCCGGTGCAGTTGTTTTAAGTAAACAGGTGCGGCAGTGTACCGACAGCATTCAACAGTAACGATAGGAATAAGTCATGGCGAAGGAAAAATTTGAACGCACAAAACCGCATGTGAACGTTGGCACGATTGGTCACGTGGACCACGGCAAGACGACGCTTACCAGCGCGATCACCCGTGTGCAGGCGAAGAAGGGCAAAGCCAAACTGATGGAATTCGGGATGATCGACAAGGCTCCCGAAGAGCG
>MTKZ01009100.1_pt1 | contig 12555 bp, 18 predicted proteins | sample 1042781 | NCBI WGS metagenome assembly MTKZ01 (sample SAMN06212207, study PRJNA360539) | anaerobic digester metagenome | biome: Wastewater treatment plant; material: sludge; isolation source: anaerobic digester fed with sludge from wastewater treatment plant | place: Denmark: WWTP Viborg ...
TTCGGCGATAGCGTTCTTAACCGTGATCTACTGCCTTACGGTTCTGTATCACGCCATGGCACGAAGTACCGACAACAGCAGAAAAAACAGGATCAAGTATATTTTTTGGGGGTTGGGATTTTCTTCCCTGATGATGTCCTTTACGATGCTTCCGGTCAGCGGCGTTCCCGTCTAACCTTTGGGAAATTTCAGTTTTATTCCCGCGATATTCCTTGCGTTCGGGGTTCTCAAGTATGACCTTCTGGATATCGGCGCTCTGGTCCGCCGGGGAACGGTCTACTTTCTTCTCACCGGCATTCTCACCGCTTTATATATTCTCATTATCTTTCTCTTTCACACCTTTTTCATGACCGCAGGGAGAGGCCATTCTTTCATGCTTTCTCTGGTTCTGGCACTCATCATCGTTCTGTTGTTCAATCCTCTGAGGCAATGGGTGCAAGGTTTCATCGATCACCTTTTCTTCAGGGGGCGTTATGACTATCGGGAACTTCTCCAGAAGATCAGCGGTCGCCTCGCGTCGCTCCTCAAACTTCCGCAGATTCGCGATCTGCTGATCGGTTCGATCGCGGAGACCCTGCAGGTGGAAAAAGTGATTCTCGTGATGGCCGAGGCCGGCGTTTATCGTCTCCACGAAGATCAAGAAACGAATGAGAGCAAAGAAGCGCCCCCCGAAGAAATCACCCCGCTCGTCCGAATATTGGAAAAAGAGAAACAGCCATTCACCCGGTCGACTGCGGAAAGGTATCCTGTGGACGATGAGGAGCGGAACAGCGTGGTCCGTCTTTTTGACCGTCTGAGCGTAGCAATGGCCGTTCCAATACCGGCAAGGGAAGGTTTGGCCGGAATCATTGCCATCGGCCAGAAAAAATCCGGGGAGCTGTTCGTGGATGAAGATTTGAATCTGCTTTCGACGATGGCAAATCAGGCAACGATGGCCATCGAGAACGCAAAAAGCTACGAGGAGCTGGAGTTGCTGAACCTCGAGCTCGAAAAGAAGGTCGAACAAAGGACCACCGCCCTCCGAGAGGCACTTGCAGAAAAGGAGAAAACCCAGCAACATCTGATTCGATCGGAAAGCCTTGCGGCTATCGGACAGCTTGTGGCCGGAACGGCGCATGAATTGAACAACCCTATCTCCGGAGCGATGAGCCTTGTCGAAACCAGTATCGGAACGGTTACCGGATGGAATATTCAAGCCGATCAGAAGGAGGAGGTCCTGGATGATCTTCGTTTTTCAATCGGAGAACTCCGGAGATCGGCGACAATCATCAAAAGTCTGCTCGACCTGTCACGACAGACTCAGACGTATGTTGAACCGGTGGATATGAATCGTGCCGTGGATGATGCTCTTCGGGTGCTCTACAACCAGTACAAGAATTTGCCGGTGGAAATTGTAAAATTGTATGACGACTCACTCCCCTCCGTTGAGGGCAACTATGCGAACCTGGGACAGGTTTTAATCAACGTGATTCGCAATGCTCTCCAGGCGCTTCCGGAAGGGAAAGGCCGAATCACCCTGACAACTTGTCGCCGATCGAACGACATGATAGCTGTCGAATGCCGAGATACGGGGATCGGCATTCCCAACGATCTGCTGAAGGATATTTTCAAGCCTTTCTTTACGACCAAAACGGTGGGTCGGGGAACGGGTTTGGGCCTCTACCTGTCTCATGAAATCGTCCGGCGTCACGGAGGGCAGATCCGTGTGACAAGTGAAGAAGGCCAAGGTACGGTGGTGACTGTTGAACTTCCCTGCCGAAGGAGCGAATCATGAACGGACTGATGGTGGTGGACGATGAAGAGGGGGTTCGTCGCTCTTTGAAAAAAGTCCTGGAGAAGGACGGCTACTGGGTCATTCTTGCGCAGAACGGGGAAGAAGCGATTTCCATGGTCCGAGACGATAACCAGGGCATCGAAACCGTCATCTCCGACTATCGGATGCCGGGAATCGACGGACTGGAGACGCTGATTGAAATCGGACGATTGAACGCGGAAATCACGCGGATCATGCTGACCGGTTATGCAACGATGGCCAGCGCAATCGAGTAAGTCAACGAGGGGATTGATGGGTTCCTGACAAAACCTTTTCAAAACGATGAACTGCGGGCTAAAGTCCGGGAGTTCAATATCAAGAAAAAGCTCAAACAGTTTATTCCGGAACAGGTTCTAAAAGAACTTCAACGGAGCGGAACCATGCTCCTTCCAAAGCGCCTACAGGTCACGATTCTGTTCACCGATATCAGGGGATTTACGAGCCTTTCTCAAAGACTCAATCCTGCGGAACTTTCAGAGCTCCTCAACAGGCACTACTTCAATCCCCTTGACAATATCATTTTCAATCATAATGGGACACTGGACAAACATATAGGCGACAGCATTATGGGAATTTTCGGCGCGCCGGCCGGCGGCGAGGATGCTGCCTACCGAGCGCTGGAGGCCGCATTGGCCATCCGTGATGAAATGTCGGTTATCAACGAAGGGATCTCCGAAGAGGAACAAAAGATCGCAATCGGCATCGGCATTGCGACGGGCGATGTAATGGCCGGGATATTCGGATCAACACGCAAAAAAGAATATACCGTTTTAGGTTCCCCTGTAAATCTGGCTTCTCGGTTGGAAAACCTCGCACAGGCGAATGAGATCCTGATCTGTAGCGAGACGGCACATCTCGTGGAAGACAGGATGAATCTCGAAAGGGTTCCGTCACCGATCATTCGCGGCCTGGATAAGCCGCCAGAACTGTTCCGCGTCCTCGGGAAAAAATAATCGGAAGATTTGGAGGCATCGGTGGCGTCTTCTTCCAAGATGTCCACAAGATTGACTTGAAATAGGTCTTGACAATTGCATTGCTGTGGTTTAGAAGGCCACATCAAGAAGGATCATATAATGCAACGCGGGGTGGAGCAGTCCGGTAGCTCGTTGGGCTCATAACCCAAAGGTCAGAGGTTCGAATCCTCTCCCCGCTACCAATAAAATCAAGGGGTTAGGCGAATTGCTTAACCCCTTTTGATTTTTCATGCTACCCTGTATGCTACCCGTCAGGAATAAAAAAGGCGGATGTTCCACACCCGCCCCCCGGATCGTCCTTTCCGAGACGTTGAACAGAACAGCGGCTTCCGGCTGGGAAATTTCAACCGGCATATTTGCCGCTTGATCGGATCTCCTATCGCCACCATGAGACATATTCGCCACCCTCGCCGCGTAGAGCTCGTTAGCGACTTCTACCTTCTCCGGGTTCTTCGCCAAGGTTTGCGCCTGGTGGGAAGTAGCTTTGCTGATGCCGGGGGGAAGGGAAGGTATAGTTCCCCCGGAAGAACCATACTGTTTTGTTTTCCCTTTTTTCGGCGGTATCGCCGCCAGCAGTTCCCCGAGCTTCGCCTCTGCATAAATGACAGGTACTACCTCCCCCCGCCCCTCGATCGCCTCGCCTGACGCATCCTGGAGAGGAATTCCGGCACTGCCGATGATACGGCGTCCATGTCATATTAAAGGGCGGGAGCCCGGGCAAGTGGTCCCAGGCACCCGCCTCCCCGTGCGCGCTTTGAGCTGTCGGGTACAGCGAGGAGTGATGGAAGCTCGTCTTTATTAAANNTTGAGCTGTCGGGTACAGCGAGGAGTGATGGAAGCTCGTCTTTATTTATAGCCGCGGCAAGCCCCGAGCGACGCTGCGGTGAATAACGGCTGCCCCCGTATGCGGGAGGGGCGTCCCGTTACGCATCCAACAGCACGAACGGGGAGCTCGTTGTCGTTCCGTTTGCGGGTGTTACCGGCGCATCCAAGAGGGAATGCCCATCGCACCGCACGATCAGCCGGAAATCCAGAACGTCGGAAAGCCACTGAGCGCTTGCCGTTTTTTCGAAGCGGCCAGTTTCACGGCTTCCAAATCCGTAATACCCCAGGTCGGCCAAGATCAAATCACCGCGTGTGCCTCTCTCTGGCAGGGAAGAGCTAACCCGCACCTCTCCACCCAAAATCTGCATCTTGAAATCGGTCGCTCCGGTCTGATTGTTCATCGCGAGCACGCCGCTGGCAGTCCCTACTTGCAACCCGACCAACACCGCAAAGACGCTTGGGCTGCAAATCCACACGCAGCTCCGGATAGAGCTGGGCAACATCCTGCCCATCATCGCCGCAAGGTCATCAAAGGTGATCGTCCCGGCAGAGTTCCTGCTCACGCTAATTGCCGCGTTGCTGTTGAGGATCCCCTGCGGCTCGCCCACACCCGAGCCCGTGAGCACACTCGTGTCGATAAGGCTTGTCAAATTGTTGCGCATCAAAGGCAGCAGCGAAGACGAGAGAGCAACCGAGTCCTGCAATACCTCAGCCGTGCAGGCGATAAAGATTCCTGCCTTTTTCGCTTCATATTTGATCAGCCTCAATCTGGGGGTCACTCGGCTCGCTTCGATACCTTCACCGACCCAAGCGCCCGTGACGTTCCCAACTTTGCCCTTTGACTGGTCCTCTGAATCCCACGCGGGAATCAGCAGCGTGTTTGAGCTCATCGGGAAATAGCGCAGGCGGTCCATGGTGACGGATGTCTCATACGCACCATCCCATATCTGCGCCCAGGTCGGCTCATCGACCGAAAATCCTCCGAGTTCGCCTGTCGAATTTGCCATGGTCCGGAGTTCAGCAAGCTGTCCCACGTCGCCGTGATGCAGAGCTTTGAGGCATTCGCCGAAATTCCGAATCCCCTCTGCCGCCTTGGGCTCCCTGCCGAATATACTTCTCCACGTTGTACGTGGTGCAAAAATCTTGTCCATTTTTCCACCTCTCTGATTTGATATTGGCGGTCGCATCGGTTCGTCGATAATTCTCGGTCCCTGTCGGCCGTCCGAAAGTCTGTTTTCGATTTCGTCTTGTACTGTTTGCAGCACTGCAAGCGCAGCGTCCGACGCCTGTCGTTCCTCGGTTGTCAAGTCCCTTTTGTTTGCTTCGGCCTTATCGAGAAGGGTTTTCGACCCCTCCCGTAACTGCGCCCGTAGATCGCGTAGATCCTGCCACGTCGCCGCCGTGATATGCTGCGGCACCGTGACACCGATACACCTCTTGACTATATCGATTTCGTTTTTTGTCATGTTCAACTCCATTTCTGGCCTTGTCGGCCTTCATCGTTTTTTTGATATATCCCTCAACGGTCATGTGCCCCGTGTTGTAGGCGGAAATAAAAAAGGCGCTCAGCCAGTGTGTACGCACACGGGCGGGCGCCTTCCTTTGTAACTGAGTATAGAGCTTTTCTCTGAAATTGCAAATCATTTTTTACTGCATCCCCGCCGTCGATCCGGCCCCAGGTCCCGGCACCGGCATGATCGTACCTTTCGCGAGCATTTCCCTGATTGCGTCGGCCATGGTGATTAAGCTCTGATGTAAGAAAAATATCCCGTCGCCGTCGTGTCGTAATGTACATTCATTGATCCGCTGCAGCACGGGCACGAGAACGTCATGATGCTTTTCATTGAGCTCCAAAACTACCTCTGCGGCTTCCTTGTTGATTCCATCACTCTGAAAATTTTCCATATTCATCCTCCTATCCTTTATTTTCGCCTCACGCCTGGGGCGATTGTTGTCCCTCCGCTGCCAACAAGCAGATGCACTCACTATCAGCGGACGAAAAACCGTACCTCCACGGCGATCCGTCCGTTCCGAGCCGCGTGTTCTCATGCTCGATCCATCGGCTCTTACGCTCCATCGAATCATTAACCCTTGGGGGCCTCATCCTCTTTGGTTTTATCGGTCTTCTCGGCATTTCAATATCTCCCTGGTATCCTCGTTTCCGGTCCGACATTCAGGTCAAGTCCTAATTCTCTGACAATCCGACAAAATAGAGTTTTATTTTCTCGTACGGCTCGGCTTGCCGGATGCTCCTTAACCTGGCCGAACCGGTCCTTGATAAACCGCCCCTCACGTTTCACAACCTCCTCGTCCTCGGCAAGTTCATCAAGTGTTTTGCACAACATTATAAGCCGCTGGAGAACGTGGTTTTCCTCAAGCTCAAGCTCGGCGTGTGTGATCTTCCAGAATCTTTTACCGGCCTCCCTTAATCCTGCCGGTGCCTTTGGGGTTTTCACTGGTCATCACCTACCAAAAATTTATTTTGAACCGGGGGAACCCGCGTTAAATCGACACGACACGCGCGGTTAAATCGCCCATCCTCCCGGAGATTCATATACCCCGAGGAGGTATCAGAATCCCACCGCCCCGAGCACGCGACCAATCACGAATCCGAGCACCGACCACGCGCAAATCCAGAGAATNNGCACGATGTGACCGACCGGCGAAAATCCCGTGCTCTCGGTTGCCGACAAAGTGATCACGATACCGCACACTGTCCGCCGTTCCGTTCGTACATTGTTAGTCATCGATGTCCGCCCTCTCTCTCATGGCCGGTCGGTCATGTGTCCGCTCATGTAGGAGACCACCGACCTTGACAAGTTCCACCACCTGCTCCAGTGCGCCGGTGCGCCTGTGAAACTCAACACGGAGCCGCGCCGCGTTGTCTCCGTTCTCCGGTGTCCTCTTCACCATAAGAACAGTGTCGCTCTCCTGTGATACAAACGAGCTATCCCGGATGCTCTCGTAGGAAAGAGTTCCGTCCTGTTTCCCTTTCACGGTATGGCATAATAGAAAGATCACTATTTCCCGATTGACTGCGATCCCCTTGAGCCGTCGCACCACCGCGCCGATCTCAATACTCGGAGTTCGCATCCGCGCGATGTCCAGCAAGTAGTGCAAGTGATCGATGCAGACGATCCGGGTCCGGTATTTTTGAAATGATTCAACGATCCTGTCTTCCAGCCAGTCAAGCGCATGAGGTTTCAACTTGGCTGGCATATAGAGGCATGGGATTTCCGGAAACTGTAAAAGAAATTGTCTTGCCGGAACCTCAAACGAAAACCAGAGAGAAGGTTGATCCTGTTTTTCGAAGTTCACCGTCAGAGATTGAGCCAACAGCGTTTTCCCATTCTTTGTCGGCCCCGAGATCACAATCAGCTCCCCACCCTCGAACCCACCAGTCCAGCGGTCCAGCGTCGGCATTAGACTCTTAACGGAGACCCGCGCTGTCTTTTGCGCCGATAGGAGGAGCCCCAGCTCATGGCTTGAAATTACTCGGTCATCGCCCTGATATTCGTTCCAGTTCTTTTGTGAGTTCACGCTGGTCCTCCACCTCCTGCAGGATATTCTCGATCATGAAGCGATCCACCTTAATCAAATAGGCCGTCATCTGCTCTATCCAGTCATCCCCGGCGAACCGCTCCCGAACGGATCTCAAAACGCCGATGTCTCGGTGTAGCTCTGCGATCGCGTCCATGTCGGCCGCGTGCATGATCCGGTAAAGCTCCACCATGTTCGGAGCCGAAAGGTCGGTCTGCCTGTTTGCCGCCTCGATCTGTTGCGCCGAAAGAACGTCATATGCCTCGACTCGTTTCTGTTCTGTCCGTGTCAGAGCCGCTACCATGAGTCGGCCCTCCGTCCGCCCATCTTCAAAACGAGCTGGTCGAATTGATCCCGCAGCTTTGCCGTCGAAAGGATGTTATTCATCCAAAAAGCGTCTTGCTGGCACCATTCGATCACCGCCCGGATCTCTTCCGGCGTCCGGCCGTCGATCCGGATCATGCTGTCAACATCCTTTGCCCAGGTCTGAATGTTCGGCCGTTTGTGTTTCGGGTTACGAGACAAGATTTTCTGTAGTAACAGCTCAGCAAGTCTGACTTCCGGGGAGTCGGACGAGAAGGTTTTATGTTCTCTTGTGTTTGTATGTTGCCCTTTGTTTGCCACTTGTTTGTCGTTTAGTGTGTCGTTTCTCGAATCGTCGCCTTGGTAAGTATGCCAATTTATTATTGTAATGACCGAAAATTTGTTTGTCGTTTTGATTGTCAGATTTTCGGCCTTTCTCAGAAAATCAAGAATGGTGCGGATTTCACGGATCGTGAGGCCCGTTTCCTTAGAAGCGACGCGCAATCCAAAGATGAATTGCCCGGGCATGAGGTGAACCACTTGCAGGCCAACGATAGCGTCGAATTCCTTGTGGCTGGCTTTCAATAGGCAGTATGTCCAGAAGGCCCACAGTTTATGGTTTTTGATCCAGCCAGGGTCCAGGGATTTTCTCCAAAGTCTGACATAGCCCCTATTCATCGTTCCGGCCCTCCTTCGAGCTGGTACGCCCGAGGATCATCGAACCTCGCGAGCATAAGGTTCTGAATCTCAACAGCAGGGTCACCTGCGAATGCGATTTGTCCGTCATCGTTCGCCAGCTCCGCCATCAGAAGCATGACATTTGCCGCCGCCGGATCGGTCCGAAACATCCGGTCGTACTTCCGCCGGAAGTGGCGGTTAGGGATAAAGGGTTTCATCGTTTCCCCCGTGGCCTCGCTTTTATCAACAGCGAAACCCAGATCACCCATAGCACCCCGATCATCAGCATCATCAGTTCCATCAGCGGGCACCTCCCGCGACCTTGAGAGCCTCAGCTCCCCACGATGTCCATCCTGGGCGGAATCCGTAATGTCCCGACCTTTGTTTCTCATTTTGCGATTGACGTTCAGGAATTTCAGACTCGTTGATTTGTGGTTCCATAGAGGAGACCACCGTCCGTAAATCAGATAGTGCCTTTTCAAGTTCGGGCTTCAGATATTTGACCCCCTCGTTCCAGTCTAAATCGTACATTCCATCCGTGATCCCACCGCATTCTTTCATAATTTGTTGCAATGCTCTGGCCGCGCTCTCCAACCCAGCAACCGCTTCGTGTACGCGTCTCGTGATTTCATACGACGCCTCTCCCGATTTCAACCTGTGATACTCCGGATCGATACATTCTGTGTGTATTAACGGGAACCCGTTCATGTGGCCGGTGATTATAAATTTACAGTCCCACCCATAGCCGCCTTTTCCATACTCGACCGTTCCGGAGACAGGCGGATTCTCTTTTGCATAAGCAATCTGCTCGGCTAATTTTTTGTTCCTTTGCTTAATGGACTCCCGCTTCAACTCCATAATTGGATTTTCAAGCATCTTATGAGCATCGGCCAAAAGCGACACGCTGTCGTTTTTCAGCTCTTCGCGATGTTCAAAGATTTTCATGTACCGCTGCGCCGTTCTGATACTGAACCCGGCGTTTGTCTCAACCCATGCAGTAAAATCCCCATGAGGAAGTCCAGCCTTGACTTCCAGGAGAATCCCTCCGGCCTCGATTGCCTTCTCCAGGACCATCTTTGCCGCCCCCATGATCTCGCTGTGAATCTGCCGCAATCGGTCTGCCTGTGTAAGCTGAAGGGGTTTCATCACGGCCTCCCCACGCTATCGATGGTTTCCACCGGCGTTGAAAAAAAGAAAGCGTCGCAGTCCTCGGGCCGGTAAAGGACCTTCCGGCCAATTTTAAAAAACTTCGGCCCTCGTTTTTGGCACCGTAAGTTTGCCAGCGATCCCGGCGCGATCCCGTAGAGCCCCGAGACATCCGCCGCCGTCAACGCCGCCCTCTTCCTGTTCTCTGACATCTCCCCGTCTCCTTTCCGGCCATAAAAAAAAGGGCCATCTTTTGGCCCTAAATTAACCCTCCATATTGCGGATGTCAATAGAAAATAACGTGTTATTTCAATTACTTAGTGTAATTTGTCGCCTCTTTTTTCCGTAATTTTACACTTGGCTGATCTCATATAATTTTTCACCTGATTTGATGTCGCCGTCATATTGAGCGCATTCAGAGCGTGGAGGAGAAGTTTCTCCCACGCGCCCCCGGAGGTAAGGACTGGTTTGATTCCATATTTCGCGAGTAGTGCCCCGGTCGCCGCCGCGATTGATCCGGGGAGTGCCGCCTTCGTGGTCCGCAGCTTATATGATTTCGTCTTTATGGCAGTCACGCATAAGCGCCTGATCACCTCCAGATCCCGGTGGAATCGGATCACAGAGTCAGTTTCAGTTTCAGTCTCAGCGTGTTCTGCGAGGATTTCCGCGAAATAATCACCGCCCGTGAAAGCCATTAATGCTTTAACGTGTCCATCAATGGACATAAGCGAATCTCTGATTATTTCATTGTCGGGACGTCCGCCTTCAATGGTACCGATAGCCTGGAAATCTTGACAGATGTTTTTCAGTTCGGCGTTGAACCGGGTCCGCTGCTCTCGTGACCAGCCTTTCAGCCCGGCATGGCGGAATTCAACGAGCTCAAATTTTTCAGACAAGGTCCATGATTGAAATTCGAATGTATTTTTTTTCATGTCAGTTCCTCGCTTTCCTGATTCTAAGAACCTTCCCGTGCTTTTTTAGTGTGGCCTCCAAGCCATTGATCGCATCCCGTTTATGGTCCGGGCTCAAGTGAGAATATCTTTCGCTCATGGATATGCTCTTATGCCCCATCAATTTTGCAATCGTAAATATCGGCGTTCCCTGTATCGCTAACCAACTTGCAAACGTATGTCTTAGAGAATGGAAAACGACCCGTTGTCGCGGGTCCGTCACTCCATCGTTGAATCCCAGACGATTGACAACCCGATCAAACGAATCCGAAACCTCTTTGATTTTCCGTCCGTCGCTGTCTGTGAAAATGAATGCGTTCGGGTTTTTCGGTTCATCGTCTTTCGGCATCCGGCGTTTCAGCATATCCCGAACGGCCTTTGTCATGGGCGCATATCGGGTTTCCTTATTTTTCGTGTCTCTAAGGGCTACCAGGCGNNGATGAAGATTTCCCCCGCTCTGGCCCCAGTATTGAGCGAAAAAAGGGCTATATCGTGCAACTTTGAATCCTCTAATTCCCGATACTCGTTTTTGTAACGGATATTGTGTTTGAGTTCCTTCAAAAGCTTGTCGGCTTCCTCTACTGACAAGAAACGATCACGCGCATTTTGAACCACGGGCATCTTGATCTTTTTAACGGGATTCGGCCCATCGAAAATGTTCCAATCCAGAGCCCGGTTATACATTGCCCGGAGTAGCCCCAGGCAATGCGAAATGGTCTTAGGTGATATTCCGGCCTTTCCCATGTCTGATTTCATGCGCTCCAGATCGAACGGAGATATTTCGTCAAGACGCTTATCGTCAAACCGATCTTTTAGGTGATTCTCATATCTGCTTTTATCCTCGATCCCTTTTCTATTCTTGTTTTCGGCGGACCATTTAAGATATTTTTCAGCCAGTTTATGAAAGGCGATCGCCTTCTTTTTTTCCTGCGGGAGTTCGTCTCCATGCTGTAACGCTATGATCCGTTCGTTTCGAATCTGTCTTGCAAGGTCCGCCGAATAGACTTGAGATTTCCATCCGACCTTTTCCCATACCTTTTTTCCGTCTTTTTTATAGCTGATGTCGTAAACAATATCGGGTATGCCTATCAGCCTTTCCGCCCGTCGCTGATACACCCCCGGAAACTGCGTTCTATGGCGTTTCGTTTGCCCCGAATATCTGCTTTTTTTGATCGCCATTTTTCAGCCCTCCAATTTCCCGTGCTACCCTGTATGCTACCCCCTAAGATGATTTTCGATGATTTCCCGTTAAATCATGCCCAAAGGTCATCGTTGTAAGTGCCTTAATACTTATATTGAATTATGTCAAGTGATTTTTAATTAGAAGGGTAGCAAGAGCATTGGAATGGGCTCATAACCCAAAGGTCGGAGGTTCGAATCCTTCCCCCGCTACCAAATCAAATCAGGGGCTTAGAAAATTTTTCTAAGCCCTTTTTTTGTCTGCTGCCCGATAGCCACCGTCGTGGACCCTTTTTCGACCTTATGATAGGCAGGCATGATTTACGGCTGTCCCTGTTAATGAAGGGGTTGACTTTCTAATCGGGCGATGTTTTCCCGTCTCCGCGAAATAAAAGGGTCAGGAGGGTTATATCGTCGTACTGTGGTTCGTTTCCGGAAAAGGCTCGAACCGAAATGAGGATTTCATCCACAATTTCTTTGGGAGACGCTTCCCCCAAATCCGGCGCCAGCGTCTCGAGACGCTCTTCGGTGTAGAAATTCTTGCCTTCGTTCATCGCCTCCGTCACGCCATCCGTGTAAAGAATCAGTCTGTCCCCGGGTTCCAGGATTAAGGTTCGAGTTTCATAGGTCGCCTCTTCCATCGTACCCAGGAAGAAACCCTCGGGGAGAGGAAGCCATGTCGGAGAGGCCTTGGGATGCATCAACAAGGGAGGGAGATGTCCAGCGTTGGAGTAGCGCAATTCCCCTGTTCGAATATTCAACAGACCGCAGAAGACGGTTACAAACATCATGGAATCGTTTTCGAGGCACAGTTCCTGATTCACATGGGAAAGGNNATTTCATCAGAGTCTTGGCGGCTGCCATGAAAAGGGCTGCCGGTATTCCTTTGCCCGAGACATCCCCGATTGAGAAAAACAGTTGATCGTCGTTCAGCATGAAGAAGTCATAAAGATCCCCTCCCACTTCCTTGGCCGGAATCAAAGTGGCAAAAATATCGAACTCGTTCTTCTCCGGAAAGGGTGGGAATCGTTTCGGCAAAAAACTCATCTGGATTGTGCGGGCGATCTTCAATTCGCTCTCGTAGCGTTCCTTGGCGGCGGTTGTTTCCGCAAGGTTTGCGATATATTCCTTCAAGGCTAATTTCATG
>MTKZ01021243.1_pt1 | contig 12548 bp, 13 predicted proteins | sample 1042781 | NCBI WGS metagenome assembly MTKZ01 (sample SAMN06212207, study PRJNA360539) | anaerobic digester metagenome | biome: Wastewater treatment plant; material: sludge; isolation source: anaerobic digester fed with sludge from wastewater treatment plant | place: Denmark: WWTP Viborg ...
TTAAGGATGATATGTGGGCATTTACAAGCCGCAATCCAGGCACCGATCTCAGGGCAGCAACTATGTTTGCTGCAGCAAGCCGGGCGCTAAAAGGATATAACGACAATCTTTCAGCAAGAGCGTTGAAACAGTCAAAAAGGCTTCTGAAAGAGGCAACGGAATTGCTTGCCAAACAGCCACAGGGTCCTGCCGGCAGAAGCTTCGGATCAGCAGACATGGGCACCAATCTTCAACTCTACATCTCAACCGGGGAGCAACAATATATCGATAAATTTCAGGAGCTTTTATGGCCCGCACTTGAGCGTAACGTTAGTGGCAGCATATTGACAGCATTGCATGCTATACCGCACATGGACGCATCCTATAAAGAAAAGCTGCGGCCCTATGTTGTAAAGTACAAAGAATATGTCGACGAGATGGAACAGGATAATCCGTACGGAGTACCCATCGGCCTTGGCAACTGGGCAGGAAGCGGAGGCGTTGTGAGCTTTGGTACAACTATTTGCTTTGCTAACATGCATTTTCCTGATATCATTGATGCCAGTCATGCTTTCAAGACTACTAATTGGCTGTTTGGCTGTCATCCCTATCATAATTATTCCCTGGTGGCTACATTGGGCGCTACTCGTCCCAAAGCTGTCTTCTATGGAAATAACAGGGCTGATTTCTCATTTATTCCGGGGAATGTTGCTCCTGGTATATTATTCAGGCAACCCGACCATTTTGAAAACTACGACGACTGGCCATTTCTTTGGGGCCAGAACGAAGGAACAATTGGTGGAAATACAAGCTATTTAATTTTTGGATCTGCTTTTAAGAATATGTTAAAATAAAGATCCCGCTTTTGTTAGCATTATAAAAAGCTTTCTCCATATCTACTCGGTTACTATTTACTGGAAAAACAGTTTAGAGTGATAATTCTTTTTGTAGATTTGCTAAATAAGTAGTCATATTTTTCGTAGCCATAATCGATAACCCTGTAAAAATTTACTATGAACATTAAACCAAAAACATTCTTATCGGCGGTAATCACTGTAATTCTGGCAGTATCCGGATTACAGGGATACGCTGCTATGTCAGGCGACAAAACTGATAGCGCTCAACAAAGCGATAATAAACGCAGTATCGCTCCCTACTTCATTCGGGCCACTAAAGCGAAAAAGACACCGGATACAGATGGATTCATTCAACGCTGGTTACTACTGGAGCCAATTAACAAACCAAACCGCAGCAATACTGTTTTTACAGACAGCTACATAAGAACAGCCTTCACAACCGAGTATTTCCCAAACCAGTTTACCGGTATTCCCAAAGACGGTGNNTGTTCTGTTCTGGGCAGTAACAGTAGTCAACAGTCCCGAGGAAATGAAAAATGTAAGAATGGCCGTTGGATCAAATTCAGCATCAATGTGGTGGCTGAACGGAAAGGAAGCCGTGATACTCTCAGGTGACAGACGTATGGTAATGGATGATTGTCTCTCGACCCGCCTGACACTTAATAAAGGGAGGAATATAATCCGCGGAGCTGTTATTAATGGCCCCGGAATGAGTGATTTCTGTGTTCGCTTCCTTAATGAAAAAGGGGAACCGATAAAAAATCTCACTATTACTTGTGAATAAAATCATTTAGTCATCATTCTAAGATCTCAATTTTTAAGAATCAGAGTAATTATGAAAAGAATTAAAATAATAAGCGCAACAGCCCTGTTATCATTGTCTTTAATCGGAACATTGACTGCTCAGGTCGGGAAACCATTCATACATGATCCGTCAACAATCATGGAATGCGAAGGAAAGTACTATACATTTGGTACAGGCGGAGGTGGATTAATTTCCGAAGATGGCTGGGTATGGAACAGCGGAGCAGTAAGACCCGGCGGAGGAGCTNNCGATGGTATAGAAGATAATGACGCAATAGATCCCGGCCTTCTCCTGGATCCGACTGATGGACGGTTATGGGTGACATACGGAACCTTTTTTGGGTTCATTCGTCTTATAGAACTTGATCCCAAAACAGGGAAGCGTGTGGAAGGCAATAAAGCATTGGATATAGCAATCGACTGTGAAGCCACAACCCTGATGTATCGTGATGGATGGTATTATCTTCTGGGCACGCATGGAACCTGCTGCGATGGTGCAAATTCAACGTATAATATAGTTGTCGGCCGTTCCAGAAAAGTGACGGGCCCTTACCTTGATAATCTTGGAAGAGACATGTTAAGAGGTGGCGGTAAGATGGTATTGGCAGCCGGTGGAAGAGTTATCGGACCAGGTCACTTCGGACTATTAGACCTTGGTGACGGAGTTCAGAAAATGTCCTGCCATTATGAGGCTGATCTGGATCAAGGCGGACGCAGCGTATTAGGTATTCGTCCCTTACTTTGGAAAAACGGGTGGCCGGTTGCAGGAGATAATTTCAAGGAAGGAACTTATGAAATTGAATCCGAAAGAAGAGGATATGCCCTGGAGCTTGTAGTTGATTTTGTACGAATGGCAGGTGGAATGCGTGGATTCGGACGTGGCACAGACGAACCGGTAAAACCAGTTCCATCACAGGAATTAGCAGATGTAATCAATACATGGCCAACAGGGAACATTGGTGTAAGAATAGGCGATTATATGACCCGCCCTCATCAGAAATGGACAATTACGGCAGTCCCTGATGCAGGAGGATATCCCGGAGGGCCATATTATAAAATAGTCATAGCTGGAACAGACCGGGCATTGGCAGCAACAGCAGACGCTGAAGTAATAACTGTTCCGGCATTCACAGGTGCGCCCGAACAATTATGGCGGATCGATCAATTAATTGATGGAACATACAGAATAATGCCCAAAGCAGTCCCGGGTTCACAGGAAAAACTGGCGCTTATATCTATCGGAGACAGCACGCCGACACTTGCAAAGTTTGATATGAATAGTGACAACTCCAAATGGAATTTTAAGGCTCATTAAATAAGTTCTTCAAGAAAGACGCATGTTAAGTCGACTGCGTCTTTCTTTTTTCCCTTGAAAATCACATCTGCGTACATTAAGTTAATATCCTTGCCAGTATATAACAACAAGATACATTAATTCTGTTCATTGTATTTAAGTCTTAACTTAATCTATGACTGTAAAGTTAACTCCGGATAATATGATCAGCTATTACAAAAAACCGGGTCTTTTCTACCTCTTATCGACGATCCTGCCCTGGACCTTCTGGTTCGCTGCAGGCTATATCAGTCACCTGCCTTCTGATTCAGACCAGAACATGAATATAGCTATAACGCTTGCTCTTGTAGGATTAGTAAGTCCGATGATAGTCGCTTTCCTGCTTATGAATCGCAACCCTGATCTGCGTAATGATTTTTATCAAAGACTCTTTAATTTCAGAAGTATTAATCCCTGGTATATTTTCCTTACCTGCTTTATAATGCTTGCAAGTATCACGGGTGCAATGGCTATTTCTCTACTATTTGGATATAGTTCTGATCAGTTCGTAATAACGGGTCATTTTACTTTTACTTCAGGAGTTCTTCCTGTCTGGTTTTTACTGATCATTGCTCCAATATTTGAAGAGCTGGCGTGGCATTCCTATGGTACAGATTGTCTGAGAAATAAATTAAATCTATTCTATACTTCAATAATTTTTGGAGCCTACTGGGCAATATGGCATATTCCCTTATCGACAATTAAAGATTATTATCAGGCAAATCTCGTTGAATCTGGTTGGATTTATAGTCTTAACTTTATGATAAGTATTATCCCATATGTTTTGATTATGAATTGGTTGTACTATAAAGCCAAAAGAAACATTCTGCTTCCGATTATTTTCCATATAACGGCAGTATATTTTAATGAGATCTTCGCTACCCATCCCGATAGTAAAATAATTCAAACTATTCTTCTTTTATTCCTCGCAGGATACCTTACAATTAAAGACAGAAAATTCTTCTTTTCCAAGGACTTGAGTCTGATCAATAATTAATTATCTAAAAAATATTGATGCGGATTATCCATAAAGAAGGTACAATTAATTGACTTCCCTGACTCAGTAATTCTTTATTTTAAAACTCAGAAATAATTTTCATATCTTATTCAATAAATTATGATTAGAAACTAATCAAAAACCTCTTTACTGGAAATTTAAATCCTTACTCTTATGGAAAAATTAATTGCTTGTTGTGGATTAAACTGTGCTGCTTGTGATGCAAGAATTGCCACAATTAATAATGATGATGAACTCAGAAAAACTACAGCTGACAAATGGCGTGTTAATTATAATTCTCCTGATATAACCCCTGCTATGATAAACTGCACTGGTTGCCGGGAAGAAGGTATAAAATTCAATTACTGCGAAATGTGTGAAATAAGAAAATGTGTGAAAATGAAAGGATTCGACACCTGTGGAGATTGTCGGGAAATGGACACCTGCAGTTTAGTATCCGCAGTTCATAGATATGTACCTGAAGCAATAACAAATCTGAGGAGTTTAAATTAGATATTAGTATCCAGGTCTTTTATAACATGGAAAGTTTTGACACTTTTCTTATATAGGCTGAAATAATTCCAATTTTCAATTATAACTTTCTCTGATTCATATGATTATGATTTTTATAGTATGAAGCCAATCTATTTTAAAGACCAGCATGAATTCAGGAAATGGCTGGAAGAAAATCATGATAAAGTACAGGAAGTAATTGTAGGTTTTCATAAAGTTAAAACCAGAAAATCCAGCATGACATGGTCGCAATCTGTTGATCAGGCTCTTTGTTTCGGCTGGATAGATGGAATACGAAGATCTGTTAACCAGGATAAGTATTGTATTCGTTTTACACCAAGAAGATCAGATAGCAACTGGAGTAATGTCAATATTAAGAAAGTCGAAGAACTTAAAAAGAAAGGATTAATGACAAGAGAAGGTCTTGAAATTTTTAATAAACGCAGAAAATCAGAGCCCGTGATTTATAGCTATGAGCAAGACTCTTCTGAAATTCCTGGTGACCTTGAAATAGTTTTAAAATCCAGTGTCAAAGCCTGGGATTTCTTTACAAAACAAGCACCTTCCTACAGAAAAACAATGATCCGGTGGATCATGAGTGCTAAACAGGAGAATACAAAGACCTCCAGATTAAATAAATTAATAGAAGCAAGTGAAAATCATAATAAGCTATATTAATAACAACGAAACAATAATCCGAAAAAAATGAATAAGCCTCCCGCAACTGAGACCTACCCTTTATACACATCTTTCTTTTATTCTCTGCTGAAAGGAGGAGATCCCTCACTCGTCAATCCTTCGCAAGCTCAGGATTGACTTGTTCGGGATGACACGGTCTCCATGGGGATAAGGGGGAATGAGGCGGGGCGTTTTGATTCAAATTCAATTTCTTGTAACGACTTTCCAACAAAACGCCCCGCCTCATTCCCCCTATTCACTAAAAAACACCTTGTCATTCCGAATCCGACGACAGGAGGATGAGGAATCTCCAGCCTATTACAGTAGTGAATTATAAGATGTGTATAAAGGGTAGCACTGAGTCGGGGCAACCTAAAATAATTACTCAATTATAGATCTGCAGAATTGATTTCATACTCATAAATAAAAATTTCTCTCAAAAAGTTTGCAAAATAATAAAATATATTCTATATTTGTAGAATATGCTTAATGTTTATAGAAGATGGATCTGACAAAAGCTGAAGAACAAATAATGAGGTATCTCTGGAAACTCGAAAAAGCATACCTGAAAAACATACTTGATGAATTCCCCTACCCTAAACCTGCTGCTACAACAATTGCTACCCTGTTAAAAAGAGTAATTGACAAGGGATTTGTAGGATTTAGTCAGCATGGGAGCAACAGAGAGTATTTTCCATTAATAAAAAAAACAGATTACTTTTCTAAACAGGTAAATCTGATTATCAGGGATTATTTTAATAATTCGGCTTCTCAGTTTGCTTCCTTCTTTACAAACGAAACTGATTTAAATCTCACTGATTTAGAAGAAATAAAACGATTGGTGGATCAAAAAATAAAGAATCAAAAAAAATCAAAATAACATGATAGCATTTTTCATCAAATCAGCAATCTGCCTGATCATATTCTATAGCTTTTACCATTATTTCCTCCGGGAACAGAAGATATTACTATTCAATAGATTATATTTGAACTTATCCCTGATCCTTTCGGTTTTAATTCCCCTGATTGACATACCCGTAAAATCAATTTATACTTTAAATGATTCAATTGAAAAATTCAACTTCACAATTGACAATGTATCTGATACAAAAATAGCTGCATATGCTTCCTCCGGACAAATTACTCTTCAAAGGATCATTGTAACATTATTTATTATCGTCTCACTAATTCTACTGACAAGATTCGTATCAAACATGATCAAAATCGTTCTCACGATCATTAAGAGTCATAAGATTAAAAATAACAGAACAACAGTTGTACTTATAAATGAGAGGATCCTACCCTATTCATTCTTCAAATATGTATTTGTGAACAAGGCAGATTTTGAAGAAGGTAAAATCGGAAAAGAACTTCTTCTGCATGAAGAAGCTCATTGTGAACAATACCATTCAATAGATATTATAATTGTTGAATTGTTAAAAATTGTTCTATGGTTTAATCCAGCTATCTGGCTCATTAGAAAAGAAATAATGTTGAACCATGAGTATTATGCAGACAGTGTGGCTCTGAATGTAGAAGATTCATCTGACTATCAACAATTACTGTTAAATGTCCTTCTTCAAAATAATTTAAATTATCTGGTAAGCAATTTTAAATTTTCTTCAATCAAAAAACGAATAATCATGATCACGAAAAACAATCCGCCGAATAACGCCATTTTTAGAAAAACTGCCAGCATTCTTATCTTTCTTCTCATCGGTTTTACTCTGACATTTAGCAAAGAAAATGCTCTTGTTACAAACATAATTACTCCTCAGAGTGATTTACATGTTAATATGCCTGCCGGGGAAAAACCAAAACTATTCCCAATCAGAAAAGAAGAATATTCTGAACTGCCAGTTACTTTTGGAGAGAAAATTATCAACCCTGTCACAAAAGATCAGGTTGTACATTACGGGATTGATATAAAAGCCAATATGGGGACTGATGTTATTGCAACTGCAGGTGGTAAAGTTATTAGAGCGGGATGGGAAGATAAAGGTTATGGAAATATGATTGTGATAGATCACGGGGACGATTATCAGTCATCATATGCGCATTTAAAGGATATAAATGTCAAAATCGGTGATTCAGTAACTGCAGGACAGGTTATCGGACATATTGGTACTACAGGTATGTCGACAGGACCTCATCTGCATTTTGCAATCAGCTTCAAAGGTGACAGAGTTAATCCCCTGACAATTCTGAAATAAACCATAGCATAACACGAACGGTACTATCGGCCCGCCAGGTTATAAGAGCAAATCTCCGTACAGATTATTTTAACATATAACTATTTATTCCGCAGAAAACACAACTCTGTATGTCTTTATCACTCCTTTATAGTCAAAACGGACTTCAGCTGTTCCGGATTTCGATTCCGCCTGAGTAACAGTTATCTTCACCTCCGGATTGTTCGATGATGCTGATAATGTGGGTATTCCGGTTAAGTTTGACGGAAGTTTATAAGTAGTCTCATAAAGATCAAGGCCGACAATTCCGTTGGCATTTGTTGACCTTACGGGAGTAGCCGGCATTTCTATAGCATCTCCATTAACCTTTATACTAACTGCAGGAGCAACCGGACGAACGATTTGCTTCTTTTTCGAGCTGAATCCCAGTCCGGCTAAGTCGAAAAGACCACCCTGGTCAGATCCCTCGGCAACGAGAAAGATAGCATGCTTCTTATCTAAACGGTCAACAGAAGCTGAAACGTCGATAGTGAATTTTGTCGTTTCCTGAACCGAATTTGCCGGAACATTAATCTCTCCTATTTTTTTACCTTTCCACGTATCATTGTCCCACGGTCCGTCAAGCCATACATTGATCTTAAACGCGTTTCTAGTCTTTGGGGTGAGGAACAGATTAAAAGCAGTTTTGTTCCCGGGCTTGGTCCCTTTAAAAGCTTTCAGCCCTTTTACGTCTTTTTTAAGTCCTCCGAAAGCAAAATACTTGTATCCTATTATGTTACCGTTCTCCACATTTGCGATTGGCATATTATTATCCCATATATCCCATGAATCCTGCTGGCTGTTTGTGTTTGAAAGATAACATGCATATCCTGCAGAGTAATATTTATATGGATCGAGGCCATAGATGTGAAATCCCTCTGAAGTCACTTCAGCTCCTGTATATTCTCTTCCCTGGCTATCCTTTGCAGTCCAAATATTATCTTCGGCATAGGGGTTATATCCTCTGATTGTAACCTTCCCTCCCTCTGACACCGGTTTTTCATCCCATTCAATCGTTACAGGGGCCACCATCGGTTGCCGGGCATTCCCGAATCCTCTCGGCGCCCTGTGATAGAATACATACCACTGGTCATTGATCAACTGAAGGCTTCCATGCGTATTATGTCCCGAATAACTTGTCTGCAACGAGGTTCCGTCCTTATCCGGAACGACTGCACGCGAATCAACAAGAACTCCGCCGCTTTTCCACGGACCAAGCGGAGAATCGCCATAGGCATAGCGCAATGCCGAATTGGTACTGCTAAGTCCATAATCAGGGCCTGAATATCCGCTGTAAACCCATACAAATTTATTACCAACCTTACGAATAGATGCTGCTTCAAAAAAGTTGAACGAGCCGAGATCCTCACCCGGATAGACACTGGAATATACTGTACCTTCAGGGTCCCTGACAACGCCATATCTGGAGCTGGCAGGAATAAAATAGCCAATTGCCTCGGTTCCCGGTCTGAGCGAATACATTGTATTCTGATCCAGCTGACCAGCTGATGACCTCTGGAATCCCCAGAATCCGTATGCCCTGAAACCAATCTCATAATCAGGATCTTTCGGATCAGTGACGTACTCAATATATACTGACGGATCGAAACCCATTGTACTTCCAGGTATAGTACCCATTCCGTCGGCAGTCATGTTCAAAGGAGTAAAGGGGCCATCCGGACGGCTGCCTTTGGCTACCATTGCCTCTCTGTTACGACCCCGGCTGTGAGGATACAGATAGTATTCCTTTGAACCATCTTTTCTTCTTACCTCAACAAGGTCAGGGGCGTACATAACATCCCACTGCCCGTCTATCGGGTAAGTAAAAATAGGCCCTTCATCACGCCAGCTGGATAAGTCCTCAACAGGTGCCGACCAGGCTCTTATATCGGGTCCGCAATAGCTTTTAAATCTGACATCGTGCGATCCGATTATATAGATGCGGTATTTCCCGGGTTTGTCGGGATCTTCAAAAACACGGGGCTCTCCGTCAGGCAGATGCTCCCATAGCGGCAGATAAGGATTACCTGAAGTAATATGGGTAGATTTGATAAAAGGCCCACCCTTGTCCGACTTAGCAGTGTCCCCTCCCGGTATTTTAAAAGAAATTAAAAGCATGGCCACAGCTGTCAGAAATACCTGCGGCCTTCTAAAAACAAAAACAACCTTCTTCATTTTTTATATTTTTTAATTTACTAATACTTTATATACTTCCAGGTAAACCGGGGTCTGGAAATACCTCCCGGCTCAGATCACTCTTTCACAAAAATAAGTTTTCTTTCCAATGATTTATCTTTAATTAATACATTGCTCTCCATCCCATAAGTAAAACCCACTGCAATAATTGATTAGCTAAATGTTAAAAATAATATTTACAATTATTATTGCCGGTTTGAACGATAAAAATAAAATATGAGTATCAGGAATCATACACAATATTTCATTGATTTTGGCTGCGCCGAGCTCTCCCGACAAGTCGGGATCGGTTCCTCTCCTGATGAATCGGGATCGGAATGACACGATGTTTTTTTGTGTATTAGGGGGGGAATGAGGGATCTACTTCTCTGGGCAGAGAATAAAAGAAAGATGTGTATAAAGGGTAGCTTGATGTAGGGGTAGAAAAATTGATTTTCAAGCGATTTTGTAAATAGTATTAATGATTCCTGATACTCGTAAAATAAAATATATAGTATGAAATATTTCTTGTAAATTTCAGACAGTTTGTATTAAAGAATGAAAATTTTAAGAATATAATTAAATAAACCTGGCAAAAATGATCTAAGGCTGAAAGAGCATGACAGGGTTCTCATCTTAAAATTAAGAATAGAGGAAATATCAGGTAAACAATTAGGAGTTTGGAAATAAAAATGCATACACAACGGTCTTAAATAAAACTGAATAATTAACAGTTCATTATTCATTTCATCATGATAAAAAATATTCTTATCGGATTTATTGCTTTAGTGATTTTTACCTCTCCGGGTGATGGACCTTATAAAGATGGTTTTTACAGCGGCATTTCCAGGGCAAAATACACTAATGAGCCTTATTATGGTCACTCAAAGATTACTGTTCAGAATGGTATAATAACAGAAATAGATTTCTCTGTCAGGGACTCTGCCAGACACGAATATTTTGATAATAATTACGAAAAATATTTTGCCGGCAACAATGAATACATACAGCAATGCAGAAATGACTGGAAGGGAATTCAGTCCTATCCCGACAGTCTTCTAAAATACCAGGATCCGGAAAAGATCGATGTGATAAGTGGTGCTACATGGTCATATAACTTGTTTAAAGCTTCTGCACAGAAAGCACTGTCTTCTGCCAGGAAAGATTAATGAGCTTTACATTATTTGAATTGTCCCTTTTTCATAATTTTGGTATTTTACTTAATGGATTTCAGTTTAATAAAAATTATTAGCACTACATAGGAAAATATACCATGGAAAGAATATCAGGAGTTTTGATCCCTGGTCTACTGGCCTTATTATTTATAGCTATAGGCCTTCCCCTGGTATTCAGAAAAATAAAACCTAACTATTTTTATGGTTACCGTTTATCTTCATTTGTAATCGAAGATGATGATATCTGGTACAGAGTCAATGAAACTGGTGGAAAGCACCTGGTAATAATCGGTTGTTTTGTCGCTTTAATTTCAATCTTAGCAATATTTTACATTGGTCAGACAGAAATTCAAAGTGTTTTTCTGGCAGCAGGATTATCGACTTCTGTGATCGGAATTATCCTTTCGTTGGCGAGAACACTTTTTATTGCTAACAAAATGGCAAAAGACAAAGGTATAAAATAAAGAATTAAAATGTTTTCTTTACACTAATAACATGGCTGATTTCGAAGCAGATGTAGTTTATCATTGAAAAATAATCAACAGGAGGTGCAGACAAATGAAAAAGATGCCGATCAGTAAAGCCTTTACACTTATGGAATCAGGGCCCGTTGTTCTTATCACGACAAATGACGGAAAGAAAAGCAATATAATGACAATCTCATGGACAATGGTGGTGGACTTTTCACCGGTGTTTGCCATCACAACGGGATCATGGAATTATTCATTTTCCGCTCTTCAAAAAACGAAAGAGTGCGTTATTGCAATACCTACTGTTGATATGCTTGATAAAGTGGTTGGAGTGGGAACCTGTTCCGGTTCTGATACCAACAAATTTGAAAAGTTCAGGCTGACCCCTTTGAAGGGTAAGCTAGTCAAAGCACCCCTGATAAAAGAATGTGTCGCAAATATTGAATGTAAAGTCGTCGATATCGTCAAAAAGCACAATATAATCGTCCTTGAAGGCCTTGCTGCATACCAGGATAATTCACGAAAAGAGAAAAGGACCCTGCATGCAGTCGGCGATGGAACTTTTATTACAGACGGGCGTAAGCTGAACCGGAAGAAAATGATGTCGTCTAAGCTTCCAGCCGGCCTGTAAAACCCCTTTTGATATATAGTAATAATTCATGAGGAATAAATTATTAAATCAGTAAAACTTCACTATGAACATTAAACCAAAAACATTCTTGTCAGCGTTAATTTCTGTAATTCTTACAGGATCACAATTACAGGGATACGCTGTAATATCAGGCGACAAAACTGATAGCCGGCCACAAAGCGATAACACACGCAGCATAGCTCCATACTTCATCAGGGCAACTAAATCGAAAAAGACACCGGATGCAGATGGATTCATTCAACGCTGGTTACTACTGGAGCCAATCAGCAAACCAAACCCCAGAAATAATGTTTTTACAGACAGCTACGTAAGAACAGCCTTCACAACCGAGTATTTCCCAAACCAGTTTACCGGTATTCCCAAAGACGGTGAAAAGGTAAAAGTCGGAGAACAGGAACTGATGTGGCACGCATTGGAGAGCACAAATTTCAATGTGAAACTATTCCGTTTCGCGTATGGATTGGACAAAACTATTTATGGTGTTCTGTTCTGGGCAGTAACAGTAGTCAACAGTCCCGAGGAAATGAAAAATGTAAGAATGGCAATAGGGTCAAATTCAGGCTCTATGTGGTGGCTGAATGGAAAGGAAGTAGCGATGCTTTCCGGAGACATACACATGGTAATGGATGATTTTGTCTCGGCTCGTCTAACACTTAACAAAGGAAAGAATATAATCCGCGGAGC